>OMKS01001405.1_pt1 | contig 21371 bp, 14 predicted proteins | sample 1674721 | NCBI WGS metagenome assembly OMKS01 (sample SAMN06264996, study PRJEB25208) | sediment metagenome | isolation source: hot spring sediment | place: USA: California | collected 2014-09-02
ATGATACGGCGACCACCGAGATCTACACTATCCTCTTCGTCGGCAGCGTCAGATGTGTATAAGAGACAGACATTAATCTGCTTAAGGATAAAATAAATCCAACTATGTTTTTGGTTTGGTTTGTAGAGAATTATCCCAAAAGTTTTCAAATCATGAAAGAGAATCCGTATTACCAGTATAATTTTAAGTAATCTTTTAATAATTGCTCATATCATATTTATTTTTCCCTAACTTTTTGAAAATTTTGTCTATTTCATTTATCAATTCGCATTTTTCTAACTAAATTTTACCATGTTTATTTATTATAAGCCCCTTTGGGGCTTTTTTGTTTATTGGACATGAGATTCCTCACAGATGCTTGGGGTGAAATGTAGCGTTTTTTCGTGTATTGAAATTGAACGCTGATGACGCAGATAAGTTAGTTGTTCGTTATTCGTTGATAGTCGTTCGTGAATTGGAATGGAACACAGATGACGCATATTATGCAGATTTACACTGTGATACTAATTTAGCTGAAAGTTGTAAGTGATTAAGATCCCTCGCATTTGCACGGAATGACAAAAAAGATGTTTGTTGTTTGTGAAATAGAAGAACGCACGCGTCAGGAGACGCGCGCTAACGAGGAGAATCTTGAATCTGAAATTTTGAACCTTGAACTTGCCAAACACCAAACACAAAAAACTTTTATCCTTTAACCTAACACACTGGTACTTAAACTCAAAGCACGCTTTTGAACGCTTCTACGTAACCTCGCTTTATAACGCCTTTTGCAAAAATTTACGAATGTTCCTGGGAGTTAGTCCCCTTTTGGGATGGGTACGATTTACCATGCAGGTTGTTTCATTAACCTTAAACCTGATTACATAGGCAGCAGGGTAGCCGAATTCCAAGCTAGAGAATCGTATGTCGTTCACGTAAAAGTAACCCCGATCATCCTTATCAATAGTGTAATAGCCTTTGGTAAACTCCCTGATTCGTCTCAAAGGATTACTACATCTATCATCAATTCCATTTTTTGTTAGTAAAGTATGGCTTACCATCTGTTTTTTAAGAATGTTTACCTGCGAAACCCTGAAAGCCGACGAGTCCTCAACAACAACCATCCAAACCAGATTGGTTAAAGGTAATGGTGTGGAATGTAAGCGAGTAAACCCGATTTTATAGGTTTTTAGCCTGTCTTTAACCTCTTTTTCAACCGATAACTTGATGAATACATTCAGTGCAAAGTAAAGCATTACCAGTACAAGGCCAACAATTCCAACTAATTGCTTATAGCGATGCTGTTTTTTTCTGAGTAAGAAAAGAGCAAGGAGGGTGAATAAAAGAATGAGCACCAGGTTAAAATCAGTAATTGCCATGGAATCGAATGAAACTCTAATGCTGCTAAAAGGTTCAAAGAGTGCCGTTCCGTAGGTGTTGAAAGTATCCATAATTAAATGAGAGAACCATGGGAGTAACACCATAAGCCACCAAAAACCGAATGAAAATTGCTCACGGGCAAATCGCTTTAGTAAGTATGCCAGCAAAAGCGAACCCCCTACCATCAAAATCAAGGCATGGCTAAATCCACGATGGACAAACATGGCCTCAACAGGGTCGAAGAAACGGGTGAATATCACGTCAGAATCAGGGATGTTTGCAGCAACAGCGCCAATAAGCATTGCTTTTGGCCCCAATCTACTGTCACCTATAGCATGCCCAGTAATGGCACCGGTTAGTGCGTGTGTTAACGAATCCATACAATTTAACTACCTTTGCAAAACAAAACGTTGCTGCACAAAGTTCAAATTTACTTAAAATAATCGTGGGACGAAAAAGTAAGCCGTTGCTTGAGCAAATCCTGATTGAGGATATTGCTGCCGAAGGTAAAGCTATAGGACGTGTTGATAATAAGGTTGTTTTTGTACCATTTGCCATTCCGGGTGATGTGGTTGATATACAGGTTACCAATAACCGGAAGAACTTCATGGAAGGGTATGTGGTTAAATGGCACAAGTATTCTCCAAACCGAGTTGAGCCCTTTTGCTCACATTTTGGCCTTTGCGGTGGTTGCAAATGGCAAAATCTCCCCTACGAGGAGCAGTTGAAATTCAAGCAGAAACAGGTAGCCGACCAGCTAAAACGCATTGGGAAACTTGAATTGCCCGAGATATCGCTAATAATTGGATCTAAAAACACCACCCACTACCGCAATAAGCTGGAATTTACCTTTTCCGATAGCCGTTGGATAACCCGCGAGGAAATTGAGAAAGCAGGAGAAATCGAAAAGGTACCTGCATTGGGCTACCATATTCCCGGTAGGTTCGATAAGGTTTTTGATGTAAACACTTGTTACCTTCAACCCGAACCATCAAACTCAATCAGATTGGCCGTTAGGGATTATGCTGTCAAGCATGGAATTCCATTCATTAACCTTTACACTAAGCAAGGGTTGCTTAGGAATCTGATTATTCGCACTGCAAGCACAGGCGAGGTAATGGCCATTCTATCGGTTACCCGCTACAACAATGAGGTTCAGGAGTTGCTGAACTTCATGTGCATCAACTTTCCACAAATAACCTCGTTGATGTACGTTGAAAACACCAAATTAAACGAAACTATCAGCGACCTGGAAGTTAAACTGTTTGCGGGTAAGGATCATATTATTGAGGAGATGGAAGGATTAAAGTTCAGGGTTGGCCCTAAATCGTTCTATCAAACCAACTCGGAGCAGGCGCTTGAACTATACAGGGTTGCCCGCAGTTTTGCTCAACTTACTGGTAGTGAGCTGGTTTACGATTTGTACACGGGTACCGGTACTATTGCCAACTTTGTGGCACGTAATGCCCAAAAAGTTGTGGGAATAGAGTATGTTCCCGAGGCTATTGAGGATGCCCAAATTAACTCGCAGCTAAATGGCATTACAAATACTATTTTCTTTGCCAGCGATATCAAAGATTTGCTAAGCAATAAATTTATGAATGAGCATGGCAATCCCGATGTTGTAATTCTTGACCCACCTCGTTCTGGTATCCATCCCTATGTGGCTAAAACGCTGGTGGCAGCTCAGCCCATGCGTATTGTTTACGTTAGCTGCAACCCGGCCACCCAAGCCCGCGATATTGCATTAATGTCCGAATTTTACAAGGTGACTCGTATTCAACCAATTGATATGTTTCCCCACACCCACCACGTGGAAAATGTGGTGCTTCTGGAGAGGCGTTAACTGCAGGTTTTTTGTTGATGGTTTACGGTTGATTTTTGATGAGTTTAGGGTTTGAGATAGAACGCTGATAACGCAGATTATGCTGACTTACACTGTGAAAACACTGTGTATCTCTTTGATAATAATTTAGTTGGTGGTTGTTCGTTGATAGTTGTTAGACTTAAGTTTACCAAACACTAAACACACGCGGCTAATGTGCACTATTTCTTCTTTTGGTAGTACAGTTGCAACTTCTTGCGAAAAACTCTTTCGTTAGCTTCGTTTATCCGTTTGATTAGTGCCTCAATGAGTTCGGTGCGGCCTTCGAGTTCTGAGCCCGAAACCACTTCTCCATCGGAGTAAACAATTTTTTCAATCTTATACCCATCAACGCCTAGGGAGAGCGCCACGGCTGCATTGTAATCGTCGAAAATGATTACTGAAGGCATAGTGTTCACGTTATACTTAAGAACTGCTATCAGCACGCGTGAGCTGATGTGTCTTATTTGGTCTTCGCCAAGGTACTTAGCTCCAAGTAAGATTTTTACCAGGTCGATTTGGGCAACCTCGCGCATACGACGGCTGGCAACCATCTTATCGTATTCGGATTGGCTTGTTGACAGGAACAAATCGATAAAGGGTTGAGGTACTCCCTGCAAGTCTTTCAAATCGCCCTCTCTCTTACGGATTTTATACTCCTTAAGTGCTAGCTGTTGAGTATTGGGGTAGTAGTATGTCCATTTCCGGGTACGCTTGTACGATTGAGTTATCGGCTTAGGTTTCCACTTAGTTACAGGGCGCATCAGAATAGGATCGGTTAGCCTGAGGTTTTGCGACTCTAGCGCATAAACCATGCAGTTGATAAAATGGATGTATCCGCCACCAATATTCCCATGCAGTGCTGACCAAAGAGTTTTGTAATTGGGTTGAGTTGAACCGTCGGCTCTGGATTCATCGTTGTAAATTCTCTTGCTTTTAATGTAATCAACAAACTCCTTATCGAGAGTAACAGGATAGTAAGTGGCAGAATTACTGGTTGTATCAATGAAAAGATCCTTTCCGGTATGATAAAGCCCTCGGACATCAACCACATAGTCGGAGTCGTTTGCAAGTTTTACATAAAGCTTGTAGTCGGCTCCCCAACGCATAGTTGCTATGGTTGGCTGCAATCCTTGCTGCCCATTGGCAACCGCTATTGCTGTTAATGCAATGATTACTACCGATACTAATTTTTTCACTCGTGCAAAATGTTTATATTATTAATTACTAACACGTTACTGTCTTGCTTTTAACAATCTTTATCGAGCGGATGGAACACCCATAGTTTGTTCATCGCTGTTTACCTTCGGTGAACTCGCAAGCTCGGTTGTGCAAGTTGCTTTACATGGGTGTTTCATAATCCTGTCTTTTCCCTGTGTAAAGTTAGCAAAATTGAAAACAGAAATTTTTTTTGATATTTTTTTGTAGGATAAAAGTTACGAAGCTTTATTAACTAATATTTATTAAATTTGGTTTTTAACACCTGTTATAATTTATTATAATGTTGCGTTTAAGTCGTATAGCTATTCTAGTTCTTACAATAGTGCTATGGGTAGCTGCAATACTTGTTTTTCCCACTTTGTTACCAATCAACTTTCCAAAATATAAGTGCCTAGGAGTAATTATTCATACCGATTATCTGGTTCATGTAGTACTATTTGTACTGCTTGTAATTTCACTAAGGTTAATGGGTATAAAAATTTTTAATATTGGTGTTTTTATATTACTGTTACTGGCTTCAATACTAGCTGAAGTTTGGCAGCTATATATTCCCCATAGAACATTTAACATTTCCGATTTGATTTCGAACATTATCGGCGTACTGATTGGGTACGGGGTTGCCGGAGGGATTAGAAGAAGGATAAAGGATAATGGTTAAAGAGCATGTGCTGTAAAGCCGAATTAAAGGTTCAAAGTTTAGGGTCCTAATACAAACAACCATCAACTAAATCAGCATCACTGTGTTGCAGAGGGTCCGCACGGTGTTACACAGCGTAAATACGTACAATCAGCGTCATCAGTGTTCCATTCCAATTCACAAACAACCAACTAGATCTTCCCTTTAATAATTTGGTAGCGAGTGCAAATAGTCTTATGCGTTAAACCCGCTTACCCAGAAGGAACCAAACAGCTTATGCCTAACTCTTCGAATAGGTTGTATTTAGAGTTTAACGTTTTTGAAACCGGTAGTAACGGTTTTGCTGGATATGATTGCCCAGCTGAGAAAAAGCTTTACATTCGTGTACGAGCTGGCGAAAAGGTGTTTTTCGGGTTTAAGATGAACACTAAAAATTATGGGGGAAATGTTAATACCGATCCGTCCAGTGTAAGGTTTAGAATAAGAAAACCTGATGGAAGCATTGCATATGCTGAAACAGCCATGCCAACATCGGGGAATGGTTATATAGCCACCTACACCCAGGCCATTACTGGACCTAACGGCGCCAAACTTAATGGCGTAACTATAACCACAGGTTATAGCCCTCTTTCCTTTACTGCCGATCAAACCGGTGATTACTATATAGAATTCCGACATCTTAACGACAGAAGGTGGGCGCTTGAGTTTTTTAATATCACCGTTACCGATGCCAGCAACAACATCATCACTAATCCAGGTGAACCCAATAAGCCTGCCGGCCGCATTTATAGTAAGGGTTGGCAAATGTGTAACACAAGTTTTACCGAGTACCCACAGTTAACATTTTTTTCTATGTTTTCACCTCCGATGAAAAGATATTTTTAGTAACCTTAGGAGTTGCTGCCATGGGGGCAGCAACTCTCAAAGCTCAACAGGAATTAATTTTTACCCATTACCTACATAATCCAGTTTCTATTAACCCGGCTATTGCAGGCACTGTTCGTAACCTCAATATGAGCATGCTATCGTGCTTGCAGTGGGTAGGACTGGAAGGTGCTCCCACAACTTTTAGCTATTCCGCCCACATGCCCTGCCCCGATAAAAAAAAAAATTGGAGTTGGACTAAACCTTATGAGCGATAATACGTGGCCTTTAAGCAATACTCATTTTTTTGGCTCATATGCTTATCGCCTCATGATAACTGAAGATATTACTCTCTCGCTTGGGATAAAAGGTGGTTTCACCTATTACCACGCTTCGGTTACCAACTTAGATGTGGTAAACCCCGATGCCCCAGCATTTGCCCAAAACGAAAAACGATTCAATACAAATATCGGTGTTGGGGCTTACATTTACTCATACCAGTTTTATGCCGGGCTTTCACTCCCTCGAATGCTACAAACATCCTTTAACCGTAAATTCGATAAAACCCTTAAAAGTCCGCTATACATCATCGAAGGGTATAACTATGAAATTAACTCCGATTGGGTACTTATGCCCTCAGTGCTTGCTGGTGCAATTATTGGATTACCCATGACATGCGATATTACAGTTCAGGTTCTTTATAAGGGACAATTCTATTTTGGGGCCCATTACCGTATCGGCGATGCCTTTGGTATCTTCTTTGTTATGAAATTGAAACATGATATTTCCGTTGGCTATGCTTTCTACTTTTTGTTGAATAAGCTATCAAGAATTAATACTGGTACTCATTAGTTAATGATTTCATACTCTTTTGCACCAAAGTGGAAGTTTTAAAGTTTTCTAAATAAGACTTATTTGAATTGATTTTTTTTGCAAGTTAAATTTATGTCTATAAATTTGCGTTGAGTTCGATGAAATTAACAAGCATACTTTAAACTAAATTTTACAGAGATGGCATACAAGATTTCTGACGATTGTACCGCTTGCGGTACCTGTATCGATGAGTGCCCTGTTGAAGCTATTTCAGCTGGCGATATCTACAAGATTGACCCTGAGATTTGCACCGACTGTGGCTCATGCGCTGATGTTTGCCCTGTTGAGGCAATTCATCCCGCATAGTTGGTGATAAACGCATTTTGAATCCGTGCCATAAGCACGGATTTTTTTATTCTATAAAGTCAAGAACTTGCTTAAGGTTAAATCGTGGCGGTGCTGGAATAGTTCGATCAAGTAAGGCTAACAGGAATTCTTTTGAAAGTTCTGTTTGGTTAACTGTTTTAAACCAACCCAGGTCATTCATTCTTTGCGCCAGGTACTCCTGTTCTGTTTGTCCCGGAGTTGGAATCAAAATGGCTCTCTTGTTTAGGCATAGTAAATCCATAATGGTGCTGTATCCGCTACGGCTAATAACCAGCCTTGAATTTTTTATGGCTTGATACATTTCCTCTTCATCTAAAATTCCAATTAGGGTGATATTTCCAATTGTTTCCTCTTGATTCCTTTCCAATGGATCTCCTTTTAAAATTAGGCACCTTTGTCCATTTCCCAGTAAACAAGCCGTTACCAATTTGATGAATTCCGATTTTTGTGGCTCTGGTCCCGATGCAATAGCAGTAATATCCCAGTAAAAATCAGAACTTGGTGGTGCTGTGGAGTTATAAAATCGAGATAGCAGGCCAATATACTTTAGATTATTTAGCCCGTTGGATTCCGAAAGAATACCTGCAATTCTGACGCTACCATTAAAGTCTGGAACCCAAACCTCATCAAATTTGCTAAGTAGATATTTAATGATTTTCTTACCCGGTAATTTTAAAAAACCGAATGGTTTTGGGGGTATAACCCTAAGCTGGTGTGTGATTATGACCGATTTAGTATCGGGCAATCGGAATCCATATCGGTTATCAGAGATGATGAGGGTAAACTGTTTACCCTTTAACAGCATTTTAACCTTTTTGTGCTCTATTATTGTAACGAACGGGAGTTTTACTAGGAACGACAGCAGATTAAAAACACTAACTTTCCCCATTCTTAGCTTCATTTTGGGAGAGTAAAAGTCAATTATGTCAGAATTGGGACAATGATTCGCAATAAGAGCACCAAGCTCTTTATTTGTAGCAACTGTAACTAAATAACCCTTTTGTGAAAGCTCATTAATGATTGGGATAATCCTGGTGGCATGGCCTAATCCCCATGCAAGTGGCGATAGCAATACTCTCTTTTGTGTTTCCGGTTCCATCAACCCGACACCTGAGTTTTTATACCTATTCTTTCCACTTTTCTGGCAATAACCAGTAATGTTGGTAGTGGAATTTTGTGAAGGGTATCGGTAGGTGTTTCGCGCGCAATGGTGTATATCATCACATCCTTTGGCTTTATTTTCTGGATGGCTTTAAGCCAGGCATTCACTTCTGTATCGGTAGTATTGTCGATAGTTTTGCCCCTAAAACTCCCTTTTACGAATAGCGTTTGTATGGTACAACGGCCACTAAATCGTTTTAGGTTGTCAATTAAGCCACTGATATCTACCTTGAACAAGGGTTGGTTTAAAATTTCAATTGTTTCGGGAAAAACTGAGTCGAGTTTCAGAATGTTTTGATCAACCTTAAGTAAGCTATTAAAAATATTAATATTTTGAATTAGGGTGGAGTTTGATAGAACGGCAATTTTTGCAGAAGGACAATACATATTCCGTAAGGCAATAGTATTGTCAATTATTATCGGGAACTCGGGGTGTAGGGTGGGTTCCCCGTTGCCAGCAAAGGTTATAACATCGGGCAGTTCGCCCGACTCCTTCATGGCAATAAGCTTCGATTCGAGCGATAGCTCAACCTGACTGGCTGAGGGGAAATCCGAAGTAGTCATTGAGTTGGTCCATCCGCACTCGCAGTAAATGCAGTCGAATGAACAAATTTTTTGATTTGTGGGTAAAAGGTTAATTCCCAGCGAAACGCCAAGCCTACGGCTTTTCACCGGGCCAAAAACAATACTATTGAAAAGAAAAGTCCCCATTTTATCTATATAAGTCGTTTTGCTACACTTTTGTCAGTTGGGCGCATGTTGGAAAAATCGAACTGTTCAATAAGAACCAAGCCGGGTTTCTTGCCTACTTCAAGGGTACCATACTTTTTGTCAATGTTTAACGCTTTTGCCCCGTTAATTGTTGCCCATCTAAGGACAGTTTGAAAATCAATGGCGGGAAAATGATTCAGAATAATCATGATTTGGTTAAGCAATGAAAGTGAACTTGCTGAGGCCAAGCTATCGGTACCAATGGCTATGTCCAATCCATTTGATTCAAATTTATCAAGTTTAGGAAGCGTGTTTTCAATAATCAGATTCGATTCCGGGCAGGTAACCAGGGTCAATTGGTTAAACCATCCGTTCAGGGACTTTAATTCCTCGAGTTCCGCAAATGTGGCATGAACAAGAACGGTTTTGGTATGCTTTGGAATATTTTGGATAATAACAGAGTATGGACTTTGCCCTTTTGGGGGAATAAATTGAATGTTGGCGTTTGAATACCTGTGGAACAAGGGGCCGCTTCCGGTTGCTAAAAAATCATACTCGGCCATGCTTTCGCCGTAATGAACGCTTGTAATTCCTAAGGGAACTTCCGAGAGGTGGTTCGATATTTTATTCCAGAGGGGTTTTGAGAGGGAGTAGGTTGAGTGGGGTGTTAAATTTGTTGATTCCGGGAAATGTTTTTTAAACTCGGAGTAAATTTTGAGCCCATTGCCAAAGGTTGCTTCCGCAGTGGCAGGATTTATGCCAAATAGTTCTATAAAATTATGAAAGTAAATATCCGATTTTAGCTTAAGGGGTAGGGTTGATGTAGTATTGCAAATATCTGCAATTGCAACGGTTCCGCTTAATTGAGCTTGACTAATAGCGTTAGTTATACTTTTCGAAATAATTTCTTGGCTTACTTCCCTTTGATTAGTGACTGCTTCGATAAAGCCAGCAATGCCCGGTTTTGATGGCTTAAGACCCTTAAGGTGCGATAGTTCTATGTGGCAATGCGAGTTTACAAAACCAGGAACAATGATTCCATTATAAAACTGTGTAGAATGAATTTCCTGAAAATCGGAATTGGGCTCAATGATTCTTATTATTATACCATTATCATCGGTTTCAATGATCCCGTTTTGGATTGGCGGTTTGTTTACGGGAAAAATATAGTTTGCCCCAAAACGCTTCATACAGGTTTAACCCTCTTTAGTGGCTTTTTAAGTTCCCTAATGTTTCTGGTTCCAAGGGTGTCGAGATGATCGATTTTTTTGGGAGAATAAGTAACCTTTATGTTGTTAAAAATAGCATTTCGCTTAAATGTTGAGTTGGAATTTCCACAGTCGTAAAGCCAACCCTTAAGGTGAGTTATTTGATTATTGGTTAGTGTTAGCTTGTAGCTGTAGCTGTGAACGTTCCCATCTTTTGGGTAGGTGGCAAAGATGGGATTCTCTCTCACCCCAATCGGTGTGCCATCATCGAAATAGAAAAAGATGTAGTGCCTTACGTTCACCCCTTCATCATCGGGAAAGAATTGGGCATCGAACGAAATGGTGTAATCCCCAAATTCAACCACAGGGATGTCAAATCCCAGCGATGGGTTAATGGAGTAATCAATAGCCATATTCCAGCGGGTTTTATGGGGCCAAAGGTTGCCGCTACTATCGGAATTTATGTCAAGTGTATCGTTCTTTGAGGCTTCCTCTAGCTTGTCTTTCATCCGGGTTAACTCCATCACCACCTTATCGAAGATGATATCGAATTTTTCTGTGTTTCTCGAGTAGTACTTCACTGAACTGTCGAACTGAGCAGTTGTGTAGCCGTACGATTTTAGAATAGGCTCGTAGTAATCAATTGTGTCGTGGCCGTAAAGAATGTTATGGGGTGGTGTACTTGTAACGCCATCGGTGATAAAAATCTTTGTGAGAATTTTTACCATGTCCCTTTCAGGAATAATATAGTTTTTAGTGCAGGATAGCAATGCAGTTACTGGAACAAAAATGAGAAAAGTAGTCTTTTTCATTGGAACTATAGTTTGCCAGTTGAAGAGTGAAAATGCAAAATTTGATGCAAATCTATTACTTTTTTCAGAATTAGATGAAAAAACCGGGCAATGCCCGGTTTTGAAATTTATTTTAACTTATCGAAGTTGTAACCGAACATCACCTCGTGTGAGCCGGAGTTATACTTTTTTATCCCAAGCAAGCTCCAGTCGAACGAGTATCCCAACAAGTAACGTTTTTGCCATGTAACTCCAACCATAACTGATAAGGCGTCCTTCCAGCGAAGCGATAATCCTCCCCATACATTATAGCCCTTTTGGATATACGTATATTTCCCGTTTAGTTCGAACTGCATGGGGCTACCGAACATGTATTTTAATAATGCTGATGTTTCTAACTCCATGTTTCGATTCAGGTTTACCCAGTAACCGCCACTAAGTAACAAGTGTTGTTTAAGGCGGTTTGTCCCAACGGGTTCTGGGTAAAACCTCAAGTGCTGTCCAAAGAGTTGGTGAGCAGCAATACCAACATGGTAGGACATGCTGTAAAGGTAAAAACCAATTGACGCATCGGGTGATATTATCGTTTTGGTGGCTTGAATTATTGCGGGATCGTATCGCGGTTCGGGCTCTTCGCCCAAATTAAGTTTTGTACCATCAAGCTTGTAAAGCATCATGCCAAACGAAATACCTCCTGATATCCTGAGCCCCGATTTATCAATCATCATGTTGTAGGCATAAGTACCCATGAAGTTAGCTTTTGCAGTTGGCCCGGTTACATCGTTTGTGATGTATGCTCCCCATCCCATGTCGTAATTGGTGAATGGACCATAAACACTGGCGCTAACCGAGAAAGGCGCATCGTTAATTCCCACCCACTGATTACGATTGTTACCCCTGATCTGGTAGTGATTCAGGGTGCCGGCAATGGCCGGATTGTAGATGTAAGGGTTGAACATAAACTGGGAGTAGTGGGGAACCTGCTGGGTAACTCCTGTAAATGGGATTGAGCTAACTAGCAGTACAGCAGCAATTAGTTTTCCGGGTCTAAGTGACGATATCGTTTTCATAACCGTAATATTTTTGGGCTGTTACTTTACAATGGTAACAGAACCGGTTATTGGTTTCCAGTTTGCTCCTTGTGCTTCAATGTTAAACTTAATAACATAGTAGTAAGTACCTATTGGTAACTCATGACCACTATTCGATTTACCATCCCATCCTTTTGCAGCCTTATCGCCCGTGGCTGACCAAACCAGCGATCCCCAACGATTGAAAATCTCAATTGAGAGGTCAGGGAATAGGTAACTCTTTGGTACTCGCCATATATCGTTAATGCCATCACCATTGGGTGAGAATACGTTTCCAAATCCAAGATCGTCAACCACCTTAGCGTATAGCCTTAAGGAATCGGTACATCCTGCCTCGGTTTTGGCTATCACATCAACCAGTATGTACTCATTTATTCTCTTGGTTATTGGGTCTTGAATATTCACAATCCTATCTTGTTGAATTTGATTCTTAATTTCCTGGTTAAATAGGATTTGGGAGTTCCAGCTATTGGATGGAAGGAACATTTCAGCAGGCTTCCATTCAAAAGTAGTAGCATAATCAACGCTCTTGGTTATAACGTCAATATTGTACTCTTTGCCCATCAGGATTGAAATAATGGTATCCTGAACTGCTGAGATGTATAGCGGAATATGCAGGCCAATTTCGGGGAGTACATTAAGGTTGATGGTGTCTTTTTCAATACACTGAGGCGTACCCACGTTGTAAACTCTTAAAAAGTACGATTTGCTCTCAGTTAACGACACCGATAGAGTGTTTCCTTCTTGAACCTGAGTATTACTTGGCAGTTCATTCCAGTAATACAGGAATGCAAGGTCCGGATCGCCACCACTTACTGAGCCAACAAGGGTAACAGGATTATTGAAGCAAACCGTGGTGTCGTTACCAGCTATCGCTTTGAAATTATACCTGTCCTCAATTCCAACAAAGAATGTGGTATCGTAAACACAGCCTTTCATATCGGTTACCCTTAGGGTGTAGTTGCCCGATGATATGTTAGTTAAACTATTATCGGTATTGTCTAAGCCTAGCCATTCAAAGGTTAGTTCGCTAAAGTCTCCTGTACCACCTGTTTTGCTTTCTATGGTAATACTACCCTTATCGGTACCATTGATTTCCCTACAGTAAGCATCCTGAATGTTGGCGGTTAGCTTTAGCATGGCAGGTCCTTTAACCTCAAAGGTATCGGTTACTGAGCAGTTAAGGGCATCGGTTACTTGTATCCAGTACTTACCAACAGTAACGTTTTCAAGATCCATTGTGGTTTGGCCGTTTGACCAAAGGAAGGTGTAATCGGGTTGACCACCGCTAACCTGAATGCGAACGTATCCTATTGGATCATTAGGACAATCCAGCGAATCGAAAGGGGTAAGGCCGGTGATAGTTATTGCTGGGGGTTCTGATAACGTAACCCTTAGCGGGGGATCGAAGTTAACTGAACAGCCATTATCATCGGTAATGGCTATATCGTAAACGCCTGCAGGTAAATTCTCGAATACCCCTGTTGTATTCGATGAAGCCAAAGTGCCGCTAATTGAGTAAGTTAAAGTTCCAGTACCGCCTGAAGCTGTTACGTTTATTGCACCAATGGCTTGTCCATTACAGGTAGGATCGAATTGAACTAATTCAACTAACTGGATTGCTGCAGGTTCAGTCATCGTAGGGACATCGGTTACCTCAGTTGTACAGCCGTGTGAGTCGGAAATGGTAAAGTTGGTGTAGGAACCAGCTGCAACGCCGGTTGCAACGTTCCCAATTGATGAGCCTCCATCCCAAGTTATTGTGTACACGGGAGTACCTCCGGTTATATCGAAAGTTACTGAACCACTTGCTTCACCGTTACATAATGGGTTCTCCAAGTTTACAAATGTGGCTGTAAGGGGTGCGGGTTCTGCAATATCAACCTGATGGCTGGGGAATACTGTTGAGTTGTTATCAGTAATTGATATTAGATATGAATCTGCGCCTATGTTATCAACAGTAAACACATTACCACTTAGGTCGTTCACCGGAACAGAAGTCATATCCGATAACCTTGTACATAATACCGTGAACGGTGGGAACCCGCCGGTTATAGTTATGGTAATAAGACCGTCGAATAAACCATTACAGGTTACATCGGATGAGGTGATTTCAATGCTAACTCCGCTAATTACAAGATCGCCGGTTTCCGTATAGCAGCCGTTATCGTCTGTAACTCTAACCTTATAGGTGTCTGTTCCTAGTCCGGTAAAATCGCCTGTGCCGTTTGATATGTTGTTGGGGAGCAGGGTGTATGTTAGTGTTCCTGTGCCACCCGATGCAATTACGTGGATTTCTCCATCGTTAGCACCAGGAGATGATTCTTGAACTACATTAACATTGTTAATAACCAATTGTGAGGGCTGTGTAATGGTAACCAGCTGCGATTGCAGACAGTTATTAACATCGTTTACTACAACAATGTAGTCGTTTGCGGTTAAGTTGGTGAAAATGTTTGTTGGGTAGAAAGTAGTTCCGCCATCTATAGAGTACTGCAAGGGTGGAGTGCCGCCTGAAGCAATGATCTCGATACTACCGTTGTTGTCGCCATAGCATCCGGTAACATGGGTTACATTTACGTTATCGATAATGATAAGCGGCGGAGAGTTAAGGGTAATAGGCCCTGTTGATACTGGTCCACAGCTGTTAGCATCGGTAACATCTACAGTATAGGTACCTGCGTCTAACCCATTGAAAGTGCCAGTTGTGTTTGTGATTGCCCCAGGGTTGAGCGTATAGGTCAAAGTGCCTGTGCCACCGCTTGCAACAACCGTGATGCTTCCAGATGAGGTGCAGGTAGGATCAACAGTGGTAATATTATCGATAACTATAGCGGGAGGTTCATTGATTGTTATGCTGGAACTAGCCATACAGCCATTATTATCCATCACTTCAATCAAGTAGTTGTTTACAGAAAGGCCAGTGAATAGACCTGAGGCCTGCCATGCTCCGCTATTAACACGGTATTGCATGGGGGTAACGCCTCCGGTTACAGTAACATTAATTTCACCGTCAGATAGCCCGTTGCATGAAACATCGTTTGAGGTGATATTCAGAATTATTGGATCGGGTTCGTTTATTGTAACATCTTGCGATGTTGTACAAAGGTTAGCATCGCGCACCACAGCGCTGTAAATGCCACCGCTAAGGCCATTCTTGATGCTTGAAGCCTCAAATGTGTTTCCTCCATCGTATGAGTATTCGTAGGGAGGTGTACCACCCGAGGCAGTTACGCTTATTTGCCCATTTCCATCGCCATTGCAGACTAAGTCAACTGTGGTGTATGTAAATGTGAGCTGAGTAGGTTCAGCAATAGTAAATGGCCCGGCAGCAATAGGTCCGCAGCTATTAGCGTCGTTTATTTCAACGGTATAATTACCTGCTGTTAGGTTTGTAAATGTACCTGTTCCGTTTGTTGCTAATACGTTAGAGCTTGCATCGAGAAGCGAGTAGGTTAAAGGTGTAGTACCCCCCGAACCAGTTACTGAAATTGTACCATCGTTTGCTCCAAAGCATGTTATATCAGTTGATGATTGTGTTGCTACTGATAAAGGCGCAGGTTCAATAATAGTAATATTATCAGTGCCGATTGTTATACACCCATTGGCATCCTGAACCGCAGGAGTATAGGTCCCATCGCCTAATCCTGTAAATAGCCCTGTGGCATTACCAAAGGGAGCGCCCCCTGTAATACTGTAGTTGTAGGGAGGTGTTCCGCCTGATGCCTCAAGTGTAATTGTTCCATCGGATAAGCCATTACAGGTAATATCGGTTTTTGAAATGGTTGTAAAGAACAGCGCAGGAGGTTGACCCACGGTGAAGTCCTGTGTTAGAAGGCAACCGTTGAGGTCGCGAACATACATTGTGTAATTACCTGCAGTTAAACCGGTAAAGTTTCCGCTGGCAAAGAAATCAATACCATTAATTGAATATTCTAGTGTACCAGTGCCTCCGCTAGCACTTGCATCAACCTTACCGTTGCTTCCGCCAAAGCAGGAAACGTCGGTAACAGTGAGGGTGTTAATTACAATAGCAGGAGGCCCTGTAATATCTGCTGGTTGGGTAACAATACAGCCATTTGCATCGCGAACATAAACTGTATAGGAACCAACCCCAACGTAGAAAGTGTGGGTTGTTGGATAAAATGTAATTCCGTCAATGGAAACCTGCTTTAATCCGGTACCACCCGAAACGCCAGTAACCTCAATAGTACCGTTTGTGTTGTACCAACATCCGGTTACATTAGTGGTCTGAACCGTAAAGTTAATGGGCGAAGGTTGATTAATATAGATTGGGTTACCATTATTTGCAGCAACAACGCACCCGTGCGAATCGCGAACTTTTATGTAGTATGGATTAGTAGGCCCGCCTGGCAGGTTCTCAAATACTGGGTTAACTCCCCAAACCTCGGGTTGGTAGATCGAAAATTCGTAACCACTTCCAGAACCACCCGCCACATTGCTTATTGTTATTTTACCAGTGTTATCGCCATGGCATGTGGTTACCTGTGTTATCTCATACGTGAAAGAGATAGAGTTGGGATCAACCATTTCTAAAGTAGTTGGCCAGGTTGCTAAGCAGCCATTGGCATCGCGAACAACAATGTCGTAATATCCCTCGCTAACTGTAAAGGTGTTGCTAAGCTGGAAGTTTAATCCATTGTCAATGGAGTACTCCAGTGTACCCGTACCGCCGCTGGCGGTAATGGTAATTGTTCCATCGGCATAACCGCTACATGAAATTGGTGTTGTTGTTACATCGGAAATTACTATAGGATCCGGTTCCGCTACATTGATATCTTCAGTGTATGCAGGGCATCCGTTAGCATCGGTGATGTTAAGTGTATATGTTCCTGTAGATAGGTTAGTGAAACTTGCCGGGGTAGGATGGGCTGGATTCTGTGTTCCAATTAAGTTCGCACCTAGGTATAGGGTGTAAACGTAATTAGGGGTACCGCCATTTGCAAGGGCTTGGATTGATCCGTTGGTATTTCCTGAACACCCGCTAACAGGAACTACTGTTTTTGAGGCAAGGCCAATAGCAGCGGGCTCAGTTAGCACAACGTTTCCTTGTGCCTGGCAGCCCATGGCATCGGTAACTGTAACAGTGTAGGTAATACCTGCGCTTAGGTCAGTGGCTGTTTGATCGGTTTGTACAGGTGATGTGTCCCAGTTGTAGCTATAGTCGGGTGTTCCCCCTGAAACAATTACAGTGGCCTGTCCGTTACTATATCCGTTACAGGTAGGGTCTGTTGTAGTAAATCCATCAACCTTAAGTTCAGGGGCTACAGCAACTTGAACAACATTGCTGGGGTTGTCAACGCATGGGCCGCTGTTCACAAGCCTACGGAACCATGTGGTTTGTGTTAGTGTTTCGGGTTGATAGCTTATGCTAGTTGCACCAGTAATATTGTTGAACGGGCCGTCTGCACCTGTAGTACTACTTTGCCACTGGTAGGTGTAAGTTCCATTGCCACCCGTTGGTGTTAAACCGTAGAGTTGAGCGGGTGAGGTGTTGTAACAAATGGTTTGATCGGCGCTAATAGTATTATTTTCAATTGCGGGTAGAACGGTTATTGTCACAACATTGCTAAAGCTAACGCATGAGCCTGAGGTAACAATTCTTCGATACCATGTATTAGCCATTAATGCAAGAGGCGAGTAGTTTTGTGCAGTTGCTCCAACAATATTGTAGAATGGCCCCGATGCTCCGGTAGTACTATGTTGCCACTGGTATGAGTAAACTCCTGAACCTCCTCCGGGAGCAGCTCCAGTAAGTTGAGCTGGGGTATCGTTATAGCATATAGTTTGGTCATTTCCAATAGTATTTCCAGTAATTTCAGGTATAATGGTTATGGTTACGGTATTTGAATATGTGATGCCGCAAACATTAACCTCAACCCTACGGTAACAGCGGGTCTCGGTAAGCCCATCAGGCGGGTCGTAACTTGAACTGGTAGCACCAGCAATACTAGTCCAGCCGCCCGCACAGTTCGATTGGTATTCCCATGCATAAGTCCAGTTACCATCACCACCTGAGGGTAGGGTAACGTTGTTTAGGGGTAGTGGGTCGCTATTGTAGCATAAGGTTTGGTCGCCATCAATGGTGCCAGCTGTTACATCGGGGTAAACTGTTACAGTTACCTCGTTGGAATATGCTGTGCCGCAGTTGTTAGTTGCAACCCGACGGTAGGTTCGGGTTGTTGTTTGGCCGGCAGGAATATCGTATGTTAGGCTATTAATGCCTAACGAGATCCAAGGTCCATCACCTTCCCAGTATTCCCAGTCATAAGTCCACTCACCACTTCCACCGCTTGGTGAGGTAACGTTAGTGAATGCATCGGGATCGCCATTGTAGCAAACTGGTGCAGGGGTACTAATTGTACCACCATCAACTGCAGGGGCAACGGTTACCGTTAGAGTATTTGAATAGCCAGTTCCACAGAGATTGGTTGCTCCCCTTCGGTAGCTGGTGGTTTGGGTAATTCCGGCAGGTGGGTCATAGGTTAAATCGTTTTCACCTACAATGATTGTCCATCCACTTCCTGTATCCTGTTCCCAGAAGTATGTGAAGCTGCCATTACCCCCACTAGCTGCCGAGCTGTTAGTAAATGCAACAGGGTCGTCGCCATAACATACTGTTTGATCCGATGCAATAACTCCGCCATTGATATCGGCGTAAATGGTTATGGTTACGGTATTTGAGTAAACGGTACCGCAGCTATTAGTTGCAACCCTACGGTAACAGCGTGTTTCGGTTTGGTTTGCAGGAGGGTCGTAGGTTAAACCATTAGCCCCGGGTATAGTAATCCATGGGCCTGCACAGTTCGACTGGTACTCCCAACTGTAACTCCACGGGCCATTGCCACCCGAGGGGTCAACTGTGCTAGTAATTGTACTTGGGTCTGAGTTAAAGCAAAGCGATTGGTCGCCTGAAATGGTGCCGCCATCCATTTGTGGGTAAACCGTAACTGTTATCTCATTTGAGTATGCTGAGCCGCATGCATTGGATGCCAATCGGCGGTAGTGGGTGGTTTGGGTAATACCTGGAGGTACATCGTAGGTTAAACCAGTTGCTCCAGGTATAGTATTCCATGCACCTGCACCAACTTTCTCTTCCCATTGATAGCTCCATGCTCCATCCCCTCCCGAAGGTGAAATATCATTAGTAAAAGGATCTGGGTCACCGTTATAGCAAACGTTTTGGTTGGAGCCAATGGTGCCACCGTCAATTTCATCGTAAACAGTAACAGTTAAATCATTAGAATATGCTACTCCACAAAGGTTAGTGGCCACGCGCCTGTACATAGTTGTTTGGGTGAGGCCAGCCGGAACATCGTAGGTTAATCCGGTTGCACCGCTGATATCAGTCCAACTTCCTGCGCCAACTTTTTGCTGCCACTGGTAAGTAAAGATGCCATCGCCGCCTGAGGCAGGTGCGTCGCTGGTAAATGGCGATGGATCTCCAGCGTAACAAATAGCTTGATCGGAGCTTATGCTGCCACCATCAAGGTCAGCGTAAACAGTTACAGTGATTGTATTTGAGTAAACTGTTCCGCAACTAGTAGTGGCGGCTCTGCGGTACTGGGTTGTTTGGGTTAAACCTGCAGGTACGTCGTAGGTTAAACCATTTGCTCCGGAAATATCGGTCCAGCTACCAGCCCCCACTTTTTCCTGCCATTGATAGGTCCAATTCCCATCACCTCCTGTAGGTGAAGCAATATTGGTAAATGGGTCAGGAACACCATTGTAACAAATGGTTTGGTCGTCTCCTATAGTGCCCCCGTTAAGCTGATCATACACTAGAACGGTGGTTTGAGCTGAGTTGATACAGCCGTTGGCATCCTCGACGGTTACGGTGTAATCGCCTGAATTATCAGGTGCGACATTAGTTATGGATGGGTTTTGGTCGGTTGACGTAAATGGGATGGTGGAATTGCTCGACCAGCTGTATGAAACCATTCCATCGGGAGTGGAGTTGAGATTGATTGTGCCGTTGTAGCAGGCTGGGCCATCGTTACTGGCAGTAACATTGGGCAAAGGGTTAACCGTAAGGTTAATGGCGTTTGAAAGTTTAGAACATCCTGTTGTTGTAATGGTAACCCTTGCACGGTATGAACCCGTTAATGTTGCATTGTACTGATCACTTGTAGCACCGCTGATATCAGCTCCGTCCTTGCGCCACTGGTATGCATAGTTCTCCCCGGTAACGGCTTCAAGAAGCGCTGAGCCGCCCTGGCAGAATGTTGTAGGATCGGTTGTGGAAATTGAGGCAGTAGGCGATTGAAGAATTTCAATGCTTATGTTATCAGAAGAAGTGCTTGAACCTTCATCTACAACTTGGCAAGTGAAATTATAGGTGGTTGCAGGGGAATTGGTATTAAGAATGGCTACATCGCCTGGTGGAACAATGGTTAGTACGTGTGTGTCGCCTGACCATGTATAGGAGTAATTACCCGGGTCTCCAAAACCGTTCTCAGTTTGAACAGCAAGCGTAAAAGAACCAGAACCCTGACAAACCTGTGTTTGTCCGCCTGATGGTACAATGGTTACAGTGAACTGTCCAAAAACTGATGTAACCTTAAATGCCGATACTACAAATAGCAAGGCTGCTGGCTGTAATATCTTCCGGAAAGTATTGTACGCTTTCATCTGCTTATATTTTCACTCATTTGAGTTGGTACTATCAGTTTAGTAATCTAATACTTGGGTAAACGCTATGGGATTTCAACAATATTGCTCGATGCCGAACATCCATCGGGGGTTGTTGCAATCACGTAATATTTACCGGGCTGTTTTGCATTTTTAAATTCATCCTCGTTAACCAATCGGTTGCCGATGTGGTATGAAAAATTAACGCTGTTACTACTCCTTTTAAGATTAACTTCTAAGCCGCTATTTTTAACTTTTAAAACGGGTTTAAAAATAGGTTTTACATTGATTGTTACAGAGCCTGAGGCTTCATTGCCGTAATTATCTTTTAGGTAAATTGAAAATGTATAAGTACCTGAGCCTTTTGGCTTGATGATAAGGATATCGCCAAGGTCTTTTCCCACTATTGTCATATCGCCTTCCCATCGTTGGCTAATAATATCATCGGTTGCTGCATTGGTTTGTGCTACAAGTGTTATGGGTTGATTGGCACAAAAGTCGCTTTTACCGTTAGGTGTAACAATTTTTACCTCCAAGTTCCTGTCTCTTATACACATCTGACGCTGCCGACGAAGAGGATAGTGTAGATCTCGGTGGTCGCCGTATCATTAA
>OMKS01001406.1_pt1 | contig 21370 bp, 23 predicted proteins | sample 1674721 | NCBI WGS metagenome assembly OMKS01 (sample SAMN06264996, study PRJEB25208) | sediment metagenome | isolation source: hot spring sediment | place: USA: California | collected 2014-09-02
GGCCTGAAGAGGTCCCGTCTTCCGTCGACTACATCTTCATCACGGCGAAAGGCACCGGCACGGCGGCGATCTGCGAGCAGTTTGCCGGCGTCATGAAGGGAAAGACCGTCGTCTCCCTCCAGAACGGCATCGGCAACGAGGAGGTGATCGCCCGCTACGCCGGTAGCGTGATCGGCGGCACCGTGACCACCAATTTCTCGGTCGAAGGCCCGGCGCAGGTCAGGGTCAAAAGCGAGAGCGGCCCGATGATGCTGGGTGTGTGGTCGGATGGCGAAGCCGCCGGCCTGGACCGTCTGATCGGGATCGTCCGCGCCGCCGGGGTCCCGGTCGAGCGGTCGCCCGACATCAGGGCGGGAAAATGGGCAAAGTCCCTCCTGAACATAACGGTAAACCCTCTCTGCGCTCTTTTCTCCGTCCCGGTCGGGGCGACGGCCGACGACCGCCTCCGGGGGGTCATCGCCCACCTGGTCCATGAGACCTTCGCCGTCATGGCGGCCGAGGACGTCAGGGTGCCCTGGGCGACCCCCGAAGCGTATCTTGCCCATCTCTTCGGCGTGCAGGTGCCTGACTTCGCCGCGGTCTATCCCTCGATGTATTACGACATCAAAATAGGGAGAAAGACCGAGATCGACCTGCTCAACGGGTATGTCGCCGCCCTTGGCGAACGGCACGGCATCCCCACCCCCTACAACCGGTGCATCGCCGACCTGGTCAGGTTCAGGGAGTCTGCCGGGCCCGCTCACCCGACCGACGAGGCGCTCTCATAGACGACCTCGCCGTCGGGCGTTTTGATCGAGATGGCGATCGAGACCACCTCGCCGGGCGAGCGCCCCACGGCGATGACGATCGGGTGGGAGGCGCTGACCCCGTCATAGTATTTTCCATCCGCCGCCGCCACCGTGCTCCCCTCCCTTTTGACCTCGTAGGTGACCAGGTATGCAGAGACGTTCGCCCCGGTCGGGACGAAGGTGAAGACCACCCGGTCGTCCATCGCCGCCGCCGTCTCGTAGAACGGGCCGATATCGCCTTTCTCGATCTCCACCCGGACCGGGGCCGTGTCCTCTCCCCCCGCCCTCTCGCCAGAGAGGCAGCCTCCGGCGGCGACAGCGCAGAGCAGGGCGAGCAGGCAGAGTATGGGAATACGTCCCGGACAGTTCATGTAGGTCTGTTTCCGGCCCGATCCCATGAACCTGCCGGAAGGGATCATTTCGGCCCCGGCTACTTTTTCTTCTCCTGGTAGTCCTTGATCGCCGCATGCAGGGCGTCTGCCGCAAGGTTCGAGCAGTGCATCTTCACCGGCGGGAGCCCTTCGAGTTCGTCGGCGACGTCCGTGCGGGTGATCGCCATCGCCTCCTCGATCGTCTTCCCCTTTGCCATCTCGGTCACCATGCTCGCCGTCGCGATCGCCGACCCGCAGCCGAAGGTCTTGAAACGCACGTCGGTGATCACGTCGTCTTTCACCTTGATCGAGACCTGCATCAGGTCCCCGCAGACCGGGTTCCCCACCGTCCCCACGCCGTCGGGGTCCTCGAACTCCCCGACGTTCCTGGGGTTCGTGAAGTGGTCCATCACCTTTTTTGAATAGCCAATCTGTGGCCTTTCTTCCATCGTCTCACCTCAGCATTACAGGGGAGAGATCGCCCTGAGCCTCTCCACCGTCTGTTTCATCGCATCCGCAACATAGGGGACGTCTTCCGGGACGTTCGACCGCCCCAGGGTCATCACCACCGAACCGTGCGCCTCCGCGTGCTCAAGCCCGATGGCGAGCAGGACATGGGAGGGCTCCAGCGTCCGGGAGGAGCAGGCCGACCCGGTGGCTATCTGGACGCCGAAGAAGGTGTCCAGGTTCAACAGGATGCTCTCCCCCTCGATCCGGCTGAACCTGAAGCTGGCGTGGCCGGGGAGCCTCTGTTCGGGGTGGCCGGTGAGGTAGGACTCGTCGATCGTCAGGATCTCCCTGACAAGCCCGTCCCGGATCGACCGCTCCCTCGCCATCTCCACCTCCATCTCGTCGGCAAAAAGCCGCGCCGCCTCCCCCATCCCGGCGATGGCGAAGAGGTTCTCGGTCCCTGACCGCAGGCCGCGCTCCTGCCCGCCGCCCGGCATCACTGACTGGACCTTCACGCCCGGCCTGATATAGAGCGCCGCCGCCCCCCGCGGCCCGCCGAGGTCGTTCGACGAGAGGGTCAGGAGATCGATCCCGTCCTGCTCGACATCGATGGGAATGCGCCCCGCGGCCGCCGTGGCGTTCACGTGGAGGTACCGCCCTTTCTCGTGCACGATGCGGGCGATCTCGGCGATCGGTTCGATCGTCCCGATCTCGTCGTTGGCGTAGTTGACCGATACCAGGACCGTCTCCGGGGAGATCTGCTCCTCGAGGGCGCCGAGATCGACGGTCCCCGCCGGATCGACCGGGATGACCCCGAGGTCGAACCCCTGCTTCTGGAGGTCCTTCATCGGGTTCAGCACTGAGATGTGCTCTATCGCGCTCACCAGGAGTTTTTTCCCGTCTTTCCGGTTCCTGAGGGCCGTGCCCCTGATCGCCAGGTTGTTCGACTCGGTGGCGCTCCCGGTAAAGACGATCGACGCCGGTTTTTCTGCACCGACAAGGGCGGCGACCTTCGCTCTCGCCTCTTCCAGCGCCTGCCGCGCCGAGAGGCCGAGGGTGTAGAGCGTCGACGGGTTCCCGAACTCCTCGCTCAGATATCGCCCGGCAAAGGCGAGCACCCGCGGGTCCACCGGGGTGGCCGATGCATGATCAAGATAGACCATTGCGCCCCCCCCCTCAGAAGGTCAGCACCGCATCGGCCTCCAGGGCCAGGTCGTTCAGCGTCGCCCCCCCGGCGATGATCCCCTCAGGGATGAAGTCGCCTCTCGGAATCCCAAGGAGCTGCGAACTCTGCTCGCAGATATAGATCCGCACCCCGGCGCCGATCGCCTGCCGCATCACCTCTGCAAGGGAGGGGAACGACCCGAGCCGGATCTTCTCCGCCTCCCCCTTTCTGACGGCGGTGATCCCCCTGATCATAAAGAATATCGACGCCTCGACATCCATCGCCGCCGCCGTCATCCCCAGGACGAACGGGGCGTAGAGGCGCTCGGGCGTGTCGGTCCCGCTCGTCTGGACATACAGGATCTTCGTCATCTCTCGCCTCACTTCATTCTCCTGATGTAAAAGGTCAGGATCCCCTCTTCTTTCTCAAAACCGACGATCTCGTGGCCGGCCCGTTTTGCCCAGCGCGTGATGTCCTCCTCCGCGGCCGGATCGTCGGCTTCGACCCTGAGAATTTCTCCGATGCCGATCTGCTCGATCTCCTCTTTTGTCCTTGAGATCGGCATCGGGCAGAATAGCCCGACGCAGTCCACTTCCCGTGCCGGCGTGATCTTCCCGGTCATCGCCAGGTCCCCCATTGTGCCCGGTGCACTCTGCACGTAACGCATTCGCTGTTCATCCGCCCCCCCCTGAGCACCTTCCCATTCTGTTCTGACAGAATAAAGGTATCCGTCGCCGGCGCCGGAGTTATCGAAAAGAGGACGAAGCCGTATGGTGAGTGCGAACGCTCTGCAGATACTCCCGGGCAGCGCAGGGATCGTCGCTCGCGAGACCGTCGGCGCCGATCGCACACGCCCGCTCCCATGCATCAGGGGTGTTTGGCGTCCACAGAAAAACGAGCAGATGGTGCCGGTGTGCCCGGGCGACCAGCGCCCGCTCTGCCAGATCAAACCTGGGCAGGACGGCGGCGGCGCCGAGAGCGAGCGCCGCCTCGACCGGGTCCGGGTTTGTTTCCGAGACAATCAGGCCTGTTTTTGCTTCGGGGATCAGATCTCCTGCTCGTTTGACGGTGTCGGCGTCAAAAGAAACGACAAAGACGTTATCCAGCCTTTCCTCCCCTAGTTGTCTGCAGATCCCCTCCACGCTGTTCGCATCCTTGATCTCCACAAAAAGGCCGCACGTCCCCCTGACGCAATCGAGCACCTCACGGAGGGTCGGGATCTCCGCGCCGCACCCGGCATCGAGGGTTTTTAGTTCTCTGAGCGTGAGGTCCCGCACCGTCCCTGCACCGTCGGTCGTCCGGTCCACCGTGGCGTCGTGAATGACGACCGGGACGCCGTCCCTGCTCAGCCGCACGTCCACCTCGACATAATCGGCGCATTTCATCCCCAGTCTCAGGGCGCGGAGGGTGTTCTCCGGCTCATGGGCGCGTGCCCCCCGGTGGCCGATGATCAGCATGACAGGGACCTGGCGCCGCGGGATATATACCCGTTCCTGCACGGGGCCGCCGGCCCGGGTCTTCAGGTGTCGGCCCTCTGGCGTCATGGCTGCACTCTTTCCAACGTTTTTTCCGTGCTCACCGTCAATAGTGTACCGTGTGAAGGCGCCCATGATCCACGTTCTGCTTGTCGACGACGAACCTGCTCTCTGCGAGATCACGAAGATCTTCCTGGAGAGGGAGGGCGGCATTGTTGTTACGCCGTCTCTCTCCGCCGAAGAGGCCCTCCAGAAAATCGGAGCAGAAGGTTTCGACGTCATCGTCTCGGATTATGAAATGCCGGGCATGAGCGGGATCGACCTGTTAAAAGCGCTCAACGCCCGCGGGATCTCGGTCCCGGTCATCATCTTCACCGGTCGGGGGCGTGAAGAGGTGGTGATCGAGGCCCTCAACAACGGCGCCGAATACTATCTCCAGAAAGGCGGGAACCCGCGCATGCAATTCGCAGAACTCAGGCATATGATCCTGAAGGCCGCGCGTAACCGCCTGACCGAGCAGAGGCTGGCAGACCGCGAGGCCGATTACAGGGATCTTTTTCAGAATATGCTCAACGGTTTTGACCTCCTCGAAGGCGTTTTCGACGGCATCAAGGACGTCCTCGCCGTTCAAAAGCCCGATCATACGATTGTCCGGTTCAACCGCGCAGGCTACGAACTCCTGGGCTGCACCCCGGCAGATACCGAAGGAAGAAAGTGCTATGAACTCTTCGGCCGATCCGCACCCTGCGAGGTCTGTACGACAGAGATGGCGCTGGAAAGCGGACACCTCGAAGAGGTGGAGCGGTTCTTCCCTGAAATCGGCAGGTATCTCGTATGCCGGAGCAACCCGATCATCGGGGAGGACGGCGAGGTCCGTCTGATCGTCGAGCAGTTTGTGGATATCTCCGAACGGAAACGGATTGAGATGGCGCTCCAGCAGGCGAACAAAAAACTCAACATCCTCAACAGCATCACCCGCCACGATATCCTCAACTGGATGACCGCCCTCCTGGGATATCTCGAAATTGAAAAAGAGGCGGTATCCGATCCCGCCATTCTGGCGATCATCGAGAAAGAGGAGACCGCCGCCATCAACATCAAACGCCTCATCTCCTTTACCCGGGAATACCAGGACATCGGCGTAAACGCCCCGATCTGGCAGGACGTCGAGCGGGTCGTCAGGAGTGCGATCCGTCACCAGGGCCTCAAAGATGTGGCGGTGGAGGTGTCTTCCTGCGGCCTCGAGGTATATGCGGACCCGATGCTTATCAGGGTGATCGAGAACCTCATCGACAACTCGCTCCGTCATGGCGGTCACGTGACAGCGATCCGGTGCGTGACGGAGACAAACGGTTCTGGTGTGCGGTTTGTCTACGAGGACAACGGCGTCGGTATCCCCGACCCTGAAAAGCCTCTCCTCTTCAAACAGGGCTATGGAAAAAACACCGGGTTCGGCCTCTTCCTCTCGAAGGAGATCCTCTCGATCACCGGTCTTTCGATCACCGAAGAGGGAGCGTACGGCCGGGGCGCCAGGTTCGTGATCACGATCCCGCCGGTCGCCTGCCGCTCTTCGGGCGCAGGAGAGGAGACCTGATCAGGATCGGACGGTCCCGGTCAGGTCGCGCTGCCGGGCAGGAATGGAGGCAAAACTCATATGGCCCTGGTTGCGTCGCCCCTCTTCGCATTTATCGTCGTGCTCCTCCTGATCGCCGTTTTGACGGTCAGGTTTCGGCTTAACCCGTTCCTGACGCTGTTTTCGTCTGCGATCATCTACGGCCTGATCGCCGGTGTCCCGCCCGACTCGGTCGTCGGCACCGCTGCACGAGGGGCGGGCGGCATCTTTGCCCTCCTCGGACCGGTGGTCTTTGCGGGTTCGGTGATCGCCGGCGTGATCGAACTCGGCGGCTATCGGGAGCGGATATTCCAGGACCTCAGCGCCGTCGTCCCCCGGTCCGCCTATGCCGGGGGGATCGCCGGGTTTCTCCTGGCCGTCCCGTTCATGTGCTGCGTCACCGCATTCATCGTGCTCTCTCCCCTCCTCTCCTGCTGCAGCGACAGAAAATCTGCCCTGTATGCCGGTGCGGTCGGAAGCGCCCTCTCGTTTACCCTGCTCTTTCCGACGCCGGTCACGCTTGCGATCGTCTCTTCGATCGACGGATTTTCCGCCGGGGCATACCTGCTCGTCGCCGTCCCGCTCTCGGCGGCGTTGATGCTGGCGGCCGCCGGAGCGATCGGGGGGTCGTCCGGGGGAGAGAGCGGGTGCGTCGCCGGACCGGCCGCCGGGGGAAGGCGCGCCTGGCTCCCGCTGCTGGTCCCGATCGCCCTGGCCGGTGCCGCCGTCGTCTGGCCGGTGTTTGGCCGGGAGAGCGTGTCGGCATTCGTGCTCGTCGGCATGGCGATCGCCCTCCTCTTCCTGCCCTCAACCCTCCGGGACGCCGCCCTGCGGAAGGGCACCCGTCATGCCGGCGTCATCATCTATGACCTCTGCGGCGCCGGGGCTCTTGGCGCGGTGATCCTTGGGAGCAGTTTTCCAGAGGACGCATTCGGGCTTCTCGACGGTATGGTGCCGGCGGTGTTCGTCCCCCTCCTCCTCGCCGTGCTTGTCCAGGCCGCACAGGGCTCGAGGGTGGTGACCGCCGTGGTCACGGCCGGTATGGTCCAGGCGTCGGGTGTTGCCGGCGTCATAGGGGCGGTGCCGCTGGTGCTGATGATCGCGGCGGGAAGTCTCTCGGTCTCCGCGTTCAGCGACCCTTATTTCTGGGTCGTCAGGAGGGAGACCGGCGATCCCGTGGCCACGGTCCTCCTGCGGTTCACCCTGCCCCTGATGGCGGCCTCGGTTCTGGTCGCGGCCGCCGCCTGGCTGATTGCCGCCGTCTTCACCTGATGAAATATTCCCAGATCGCAAACCCGAACTCGAGGGCGATCAGGACGATGATCACCCATTCCAGGAAGTGTGAATGCTGGATCCTGACCTCGTCCGAGAGCATCGAGTAGTTCTCCCGGATCACCTCGATTTTGCGGCTGACGCTCTCGCTCCACTGCCCGCTCCGGATCACCTTCAGGACCGTTGCATAGACGCGGGCATAGTAGACGTCCTCGGTGACCTTGATCAGGTTGTCGATCTTCTCGATGATCTCGGAGAACTCAGCGTTTGTCTCCATTAAATCCGCCATTATACCATGATAATGGCGTGTCCGGCGGAACCAGGGGAGATGGTCGGCGAGGGCGATGTCGTCGTACATCTTTTCCATCTGGCGGGTGAGTTCGCGGTCATAGTACCGGAGTTCGAGCACCTGGACGTTTGCGTATTCGATCAGGTCGATGAGATCGGCGGGATACTCGGGGTTGCAGAGGAGAGCGGCGTCCCAGGAGAGGATCGCACGGTCGTCGACGGTGTAACTCTGCGTGTTTTTCAGGATCTCCTCGCGCATCTGGGACGAGATCGCTGTCCGTTCCCCGGTCAGGAGAACGACCGGGTCGATGGCGTCGTCCAGGCGATCGGTGACGTGGATCGTGTAATCCTCAAAGAAATCTGGATTGAGGGCAAAATCTTTGATATGCGGTTTGAGGATCTCCCCAAGAGTCTTGAGGTAACTCAAAAAGAAATCGGAGAGTCCTTCCTGTCCGGCAAAAAGGAGTGCCGTATCCTCAAGAACGGCCATATCGGCGTCCGTTCTTTCATAGACAAAACAGACGCTGATCGCACCGACGTCGTAGATGCGGGCGACCACCTTGAAATCAAAGGTGCGTCCATCCTTTTCCACCAGCACGGGCTCCATCCAGAGCATGAGGGGAGGGATCTCCATGATGATGGACTTGGGCTTGACCCGGCGAAACCGCGTCCTGGCTGTGACGAAACTCGCGGCAAGTTCCTTTTCCAGCCAGTCGAGATTTACTTCCCTGCCGATATCATAGATCCGGTAAAATCTCAGTGCAATCATGGTTCTCCTCGGTGGGGCCCGGGCCCCGGGGCGGTGCCGGGATCAGTCCCGCGTGATCTCCCCGCCGGCCCCGGTCACCTCGCTCTCGACGAATGCCAGCAGTTCGGCATCGCCGAGTGCGAAGTCCAGCATGGAAAATCCACCGACAAGGGGTATTGGCTTGAATATGACAAGGGGGGGCTCGCCGTCCTTTTCCGGTGCCGCACCGGGTTCGATGACCTCGGTCGCCCCGTTCTTCCAGACCGCAAGGTTCCCGTATCCCTGGGCGTTCCAGATCTTTGTGATAATCTCGCGTGTGTTCAGCATCGTTTCCCTGCACTGAGGATGGAAAAAGCCACTATTTATGTGTTGGTACGGACGGCGGAAAGAGCAAGGCGGTTCGCCGCCCGTTCGAGCGGGATGGTGCGGCAAAAGGAGGATCCGGCCCCGCAAAAAAGAAAGATATGCTCCTTTCCCCTCAGATTGTAACCTTCCTGAAGAGATAGGACCCGATCGCCGTCACGGCAATCGCAAATCCGGCCAGCACCGCAAAGCATACCACCGGGCTTATCTGGGCGGCGCCGGAAAGGCCGTATCGTATCCCCTCGACGCCATAGGTCAGGGGATTGAGGAGGGTGAGCGGCCTGATCCAGGACGGCAGGCCGTCGATCGGGAAGAGGGCCCCTGAAAGCCCGAAGATCGGGAAGATGACGAAGTTCATGATGAGCTGGAACCCGTGCATGTCCTCCATTTTCGAGGCGATGGCAATCCCGAGTGCGGTGAATGCGACGCCGATGAGGAGCATGAACATAAAGGCGACGAGGAACCCGGCAAAACTGATGATATTCATGCCGATGAACACCGAGAGCACCAGGATGATCAGTCCCTGAATAAACGCCGTCGTCGCCCCGCCCAGCGTCTGGCCGAGCATGATCTCCAGCCGCGAGACCGGCGCTACCAGCGTCTCTTTGAGGAAGCCGAACTGCTTGTCCCAGATGATCTGGATCCCGGAGAAGACCGAGGTGAACAGGACGCTCATCGCCACCACGCCGGGTATGATGAACTGGATATAGCCCTCGCCGGTATTCTGGATGGTGACGACCGAGTTCAGCCCGAACCCCATGATGAGCAGGAAAAACAGGGGCATCCCGAGACTCCCGACGATTCTGCTCTTCGAGCGGACATACCGCTTGACGTTGCGCAGCCAGATCGCATATATAATATCCATGTTTACCGCCTCGAAGCCCGATGGAACATCCGCATCGTCTCTTTCCCGTCGGCTTCCCCCTCCCGGATGGTCTTGCCGGTATAATGCAGAAACACATCTTCGAGCGTCGGTTTACGGACGGAGATCGACGTGATCTCGATCCCGTTCAGCTGGGTGACGATCTCTGAAAGGTGCGTCTCGGCGTTATGCAGATTGATCGTTACATATCCGTCGTGCTCTTCGATACGCTCAACCCACGGCGCCGCGATCTTCGAGGATATCAGGGCAAAATCCGGGGTCTGGATCGTGATCACGTCGCCGCCGATCGTGCTCTTCAAATTCTGGGAGGTGTCCATCGCAATGATCCGGCCGCGATCGATGATGGCGATCCGGTCGCAGAGCCGGTCGGCCTCGTCCATGTAATGGGTCGTCAGGATGATGGTGATGCCCATCTCCTTGTTCAACTGTTCGATGTACGCCCAGAGATGGTTGCGCGTCTGGGGATCGAGACCGAGGGTGGGCTCATCGAGGAAGAGCACTTTCGGCCGGTGGAGCAGCCCCCGTGCAATCTCAAGGCGCCGCCTCATCCCGCCGGAGAAGGTCTTGACCAGATCGTCTTTGCGCTCTTCCAGTTCCACAAGGGTCAGCAGTTTTGAAATGCGCTCCTCCCTGATGGTGCGGGGGATGCGGTAGAGCCTGCCGTGGAAGTCCATATTTTCGTACGCCGTCAGTTCTTCGTCCAGGCTCTGGTCCTGGAAGACGATCCCGATGGATTTTCTGACGCCGTCCTCGTCGGTCAGCACATCGCAGCCGTTGACCGTGGCAGTCCCCGAGGTTGGTTTGAGCATGGTCGAAAGCATGGAGATCGTGGTGGTCTTGCCCGCCCCGTTCGGCCCGAGAAGCCCGAAGATCTCGCCGCTCTGGATGTCGAACGAGACGCTGTCCACGGCGACGAAGTCGTGGAATTTTTTGGTCAGGTTCTCAACGTGTATTGCAGGCATCGGCCCTGATCCTCCTGAGATCTTCAATGCATTTTTCCAGAATTGCAAAGGCGTGATCATTGTTTTCAGCCGGCAGGTCCTCGATGATCGATCTGATTTCAAAGAGCAATCCGTCAGGTACGGATCTGTCCTGCCCGAATATTTCTACGAGCAGATTTCTGAACACAAGCATTTTTTCTCCTGATTCTTTTCGGTGCTCCCTGATACTCAGCAGTGTCCTTTCTCCGTCCGGCGTGAGTTCAAAGATATTTTTAGAACGCTTTCCGGTTTGGAGCACCTGTATGAGTCGTTCTTTCTCCAGTTCCCTCAAAATAGGATAGAGTGTTCCTTTGCTCGGGGTCCATTTGTCTCCTGTTTTTTCTGCAATCTCTTTTAAGAGGTCATAGCCGGACTTCGGTTCGTGGTGCAGGGAGTGGAGGATGAAAAGAGCGGTCAAACTCCTCTCCTTTCCGCATACCGGGGAAAATTTCCAGAGGCCGTTCATGATTCGCAGGTGGGTGATCACTGTTCGAACGAGAACCGTTCGATATCGTACTATAATCTGATCGCAGATGAACATGTTGATCAGGGCAGCGATCCCTCCCCCCCCTGACCCCCGAAAAAACACTTTCGGACCGCGCACACGCAATCATCTCATACCGGCCCGCAGAAAAATACAGATATGCAGCGACCCACCGTCCCCTCCCTCTTCTTTGGGCAGGCCACGTTCACCGCCGCCGTGGCGCCGAGAGAGCAGATGGTCCCGGCCCTCAGGAGGATGTGCAGGAATTCAGACCAGGTCCCGGTGTATTTCTATGGGAGGACGCATCCGATCCTCGACCTTTTCGGCGGTTCCGCGGCGCCGGTGGATATCTGGCCGGTCCAGGACGCCGGATGTCTTCTCGACGGCCTTGACGGGACCGAGCGGCCGAACATCGTGGTGGAGCACGACCCCGCCTTCTATGCACCGTGCCCTGACCTGACGCAGGTGCTCGGCCTGACACTCAGGGAGCGGGTGAAGGAGAGATCCGCAACCGTGGCCTACGTGGCGACGCGCTCAGACCCGTATTTCGAGGAGATCGCCGGGGTGGCCGGGAGGGCGGTGGTGGTGGAGCGGGACGACCCCTTCATTCCGGCGGGTAGGCGATGAACCCCTCTTTTGCGCCCCGCACAAAACCGGCCCTCTCGTAGAACCCCAACACCGCCTCGTCCTTCCGCCCGGTCAGGAGCATCACCTTGTAGCAGGTGCGCTCCCAGGCGTAGCCGAGGGCATGGTGCAGGAGTGCGGTGGCGTAGCCGCGCTTTTGGTCCTGCCGCCGGGTGACGACATTTTCGACGATCCCGAACGGACGCGCCCTGCGGGTGAGGTTGGGGACGATGCTTAGCATGCAGGTCGAAACCGGAACACCGCCGCTCTCCAGGATGAACAGGTGCGTCCGGCCGTCCTCCATGATCGCCCTCCAGGCCGCCCGTGTCTCGTCTTCACCGGCCGGTTCGTCGGCATCGTGCAGGTGCTCGTAGAGGGCGAGGACCGCCTCGAGATCCCCATCGCCGGCCTCCCTTATCGTCGTTGTGCTGTCGTTCATCGTACATGAGATAGTTTGTGGATGGAGATGTGCTTTTTTCGGGCTCTTAGATACTTTGATGTGCCATACACGCTCAGTGGGATAGTATGTTCAGAGACATTTTAGTCCCGTATGATTTTTCCGAAGATTCCCGGTATGCGGTTCGGTGCCTCCGCCAGATTCCGGGCATTCGTCAGATCGTGCTTCTTCATGTCCTGTATAATAAACACCCATCAAAGGGCCCTGACGGCTTTGACCCTCAGGTGGATTATGCGAGATTACGCCTTGAAGAGGTGAAAAAAGATCTTGAACTGGATACCGTACCGATCAGAACCATCGTTGAGGACATCAGGGGGGGCACCATCGCCGATGCCATTAAAGCAGTTGCTGCAAGAGAAGGCATCTCTTTCATCGTGATGGGCAGACGGGGTCAGAGCGTCATCGAAGCCCTGCTGCTGGGGAGCGTTGCATCGGACATGCTCCACTATGGGACGACCGATCTGCTCCTCGTTCATGCACCGGGCCCTGGAGGTATGGCCTCAGGAGAAAGAACCGACCTTCTTCCGGAATTGTTTTCAAACGTCCTGATCGCCACCGACTTCTCAGAACCGGAGGTCGGGGGCCTCTGCCTCCATAAGATCCCGTGGATCCAGAAGGCGACGTTTGTCCATGTCGTGACCACCGGCGACTCGCACGAGGTAGTGCAGGCAAGCGTCGACGATGCACAGAAACGGCTTGAGGCGATGAGAGATGTCTTCGGCAGGCACCAGATCCCCGCGGAGATCCGGGTTCGCGCCGGCAGTGCCGAGGAAGTGATCCTTTCCCTTGCAGAGAGTGAGGACGTCTCTCTCATCGTTATGAAAGCAACCGGGCAGAGGGGGATATTGACGTCACTGCTCGGGAGCAAGGTCTCGTACGTGGCACGGAAAACACAAAAGCCCATCCTTGTGCTGAAATAATAGGTTTTCTGATCCGGGCGGGGAACACTCCCCGGCCCCGCGCGATCCCTGGTGAAGGGTGGCGTTTGTACCCCTTTCCTTTCCTTCGCCCTTTGACTCCCGGTTCGGTCCCCTGAGTGTCTTTCTCAGGTTCGCCCCCATTCTCCGGCCAGGAGATCCCTGTGCGCCGCCGCCGCTCAGAGCGGCCAGACGTAGAGGATGAGGGGGACGGCCACGAGCACGATGATCGTCTCCAGCGGGAGACCCAGGCGCCAGTAGTCGCCGAACCGCAACCCGCCCGGCCCCATGACAAGGGTGTTTGACTGGTGCCCGATGGGCGTGAGAAATGCGCATGACGCCCCGACTGCGACCGCCATCAGGAACGGGTCCGTGGACACGCCAAGCCCGCCGGCAAGGCTGACCCCGATGGGCGCCATCAGAACGGCGGTTGCGGCGTTGTTGATGAAGTCCGAGAGGAACATCGTCGCCACCAGCAGGATGACCAGGATCGCCTCGGCCGGGACCTGACCCTGGAGGCCGAGCAGGGTGGATGCGATCAACCGGGCGCCGCCGGTGCTCTCCAGGGCCTGCCCGACCGGGATCAGGGCCCCGAGGAGGACGATCACCGGCCAGTCGATGCTCTCATAGACCTCGCGCAGGGGTATGAGCGAGGTGAGCACCATGGCGACGGCGGCCATCGGAAAGATGATCTGGATCGGGACGAGGCCCACGGCGGCGATGGCGATCGCGAACCCGAATATGCCCACCGAGAGGATGATCCGCTGAGGCTCCCCGATCTTCAGCCCCCGCTCGGCAAGGGGGAGGCAGCCGAGCGCCTTCATCGCCTCCTGCAGGGTGCCTGGCGTGCCCTGGAGGAGGAGGACGTCGCCGACCTCGAACCTGACCTGCTGGAGACGTTCCCTCAACCGTTCGCCCTGCCGGGCGACAGCCAGCAGGTTCACCTCAAAACGCCACCTGATAGAGAGGTCGCGCACCCTCCTCCCGATCACCGGCGAATCAGGCTGGACCATCGCCTCCACCAGGGTCACGTCGCCCGAACCCAGCGTGTCGCTCTTCACCTCCACGCCCTCGGCCAGTTCAAAGCCGGAGAGGTCGATGAACGCCTTGAGGTCGTCGGAATCAGCCCGGACAATGAGGATGTCCCCGGGCCTGACGATCTCGTAGCGGTACGGGGCGGGCCTGATCGTCTCCCCCCGCACGAGGTGCACGACCGCCACGTCGGCCTCGGTCTTCTCCTCGATCTCGCGCAGGGACATGCCGGCGAGTTTTGAGTCTTCGGTGACGCGGACCTCGGTCAGGTAGTTCTTCACCTCGAAGAGGTCTTCGCGGGAGGAGGGCCCTGCCCTCTTCGGGACCAGGCGCCACCCGATGAGGGAAATAAAGAGGACGCCGGCGACGGCGACGGCAAGACCGACCGGCGCAAAGTCAAACATCGCAAACGGTTCGCCGGTGTGTTCGGCCCGGAATGCGGCGATGATGATGTTGGGCGGGGTGCCGATGAGGGTGATCAGCCCTCCAAGGCATGACCCGAAGGCGAGCGGAAGGAGAAGGATGGAGGGTGCGATGCCGCTCTTTCGCGCCATCCGCAGGCCCACCGGCAGGAGCAGGGCAAGGGCGCCGATGTTGTTCATGAAGGCGGAGAACGCCGTGACAATACCGGTGAGGAGGGAGACCTGCGTCCCCGGCCCGTCGCCCACCCCGGAGAGCCGGTGGACGATCAGGTCAACGACGCCCGCGTTCTGGAGGCCGCGGCTGATCACCAGCACGGCCGCCACCGTGATCACCGCCGGGTTTGCAAACCCGAAAAATGCTTCGTCCCACCCCACGACCCCGGTCAGCGTGACGATGAAGAGGGAGAGGAGGGCGACGATATCGTAGCGCCAGCGCCCGTACACAAAGAGAACAAGCGCGATAATGAGGGTTGCAAAGACGATCCCCTGTTCGGCTGTAACCGCGATCATGTTCCCTGCTGCCCTGACCTGCTGGATGTGGTAGTGATCTTTGAGAATAAAGGTATTGATGGGGGAACGAATGCCCGGATTCCCTGCAGCACCCCTTCACTTCTGCCCGCGTATCCACCCGGCCAGAGGGCACCCCCTGAACCGGCAGAGTATGAGGGTGATGACCAGCACGATCAGGACGATGGCAACGAGCCCCTCGACCTGCAGGACAGTACCGATGAATGCGCTCCCCGGGAGGTTTCGGAGGCCGGGATCGTCGAGGCCGGAGAGGAGGCGCGCCCCGGTCGTGACCATCAGGACGCCGGGGATGACGAACCTGCAGAGGGGATGGACGAAGCGTGCGACTGAGTGCCCGATCTCTTCGGTCAGCATCCGCGGGGGCATGAACCAGGTGAAGACGACCGCAATGAGGATGGCGGCGACCGGGAGGCCGAGGGCCCCCACCGTCTCGTCCATGAAGTCGAGCACCCGTATCCCCCCGATCCTGAGGTCGACCGCACTGTACGAGAGCGCCGAAGGGAGGCCGATGAGGAGGATTCCCCCGGTGAGAAAGGCGGTCGCCCGCCCTCTCGACCAGTCGAGCGATTCCTGGACGGCGGCAACGCCCACCTCGAGCATGGAGATGGAAGAGGTGAGCGCCGCAAAGAAGAGCACCAGGAAGAAGGCCGCAGCAACGATCCAGCCGTTCGGTATCAGGTCGAAGGCGGCCGGGAGAGTGGTGAAGGCGAGTTCGGCCCCGATCGTCGGGACGAGGCCGAAGGAGAAGACGAAGGGGAAGATCACCAGTCCGGCCAGGAGGGCGACCCCCACGTCGGCAAGGGTGATCAGCAGGGCGGCGCCGGGGATGCCCTCTCCCGGCCGCACGTATGCGCCATAGGTGAGCAGGATGCCGGTGCCGACCGAGAGGGAGAAGAAGGCCTGGCCGAAGGCGGCGCTCCAGAGGAGCGGGTCGCCGAGGACCGAGAAGTCGGGGGTGAGGAAGAACGAGACTCCCTGGAAAAAGCCGGGCATGGTGGTCGCATACAGCAGGAGGACGACCAGGATCCCCACCGAGACCGGGATCAGCACGGTCGAGATCCGCTCGATCCCCTTCCTGATCCCGAGGGAGACCACGATCCCGGTGATCGCGGCGGCGATGGCAAAGAGGAGGACCGGAGACCAGCCTGCCGAGAAATCGGAGAAGGGGACGCTCCCACCCGCCAGAGAGGTGAGGGCGTAGCCGAGGGTCCACCCGGTGATCACCAGGTAGTAGGAGAGCATCAGAAAGACGATGCCGCAGAGGAGCCATCCGAGGACCTGGAACTGCGGCCTGACCAACCGGAAGGCGCTGACCACGGTGCCGTGGAAGTGCCGCCCGATGGCGAGTTCGAGGACCATGAGGGGGAGGGCGCAGAGAAAGACGGCGATCAGGTAGGGGACCAGGTATGCCCCGCCGCCGTTCTGCCCCACTACCGCGGAGAACCGCCAGATGTTCCCGATTCCGACCGCCGAACCGATGGCGGCCAGGATGAACCCGGCCCGCGATGACCACTGTTCCATGCTCCTGTCCTGCTCCTCCGGGGGTTAATAATCTGGCGCCTTCCTCCGGGCGCTCTCAGGCGTTCATGGGCCCCGTTCCTGTTCTTCGTTTTTGCGAAGCATATGCACCCGCCCTGCCACCCGCGAGAGCGGGATGACAAATGCGATCCCCCGGCCGGGCTGGTCGAGTTCTGCCGCTGCAGAGATCGCATCCAGCACCCGGTCGGTCTGCTCGGGCTCCACGACGATCAGGACGATCTCCTTCTCGGGCTCGATAGGAATGCCGAGAAACGACTGCATCTCATGGATGCCGGTGCCGCGGCCCATCAGGACCGTGCCCCCTTCAGAACCTGCATTGCGCGCCGCCTGCATCACCTGGTCGGCCCAGCCTTTCTTTACAATCGTGACGATCAGATCTTTACACCCTTCACAGATCATGTCTTTCCACCTTTTTTGTGTTTGAAGAGGATACCGAGGAGCAGCACCGAGAGGATCGGCGCCAGGGCGATGAAGGCGATGAGCCCGAACCCCTCGGTCACAGCGTTTCTCCCCTCCATGGACGCTGCCACCCCGACCGCCAGCGACATCAGGAAGGTCACCGCCATCGGCCCGGTCGCAACGCCCCCGGAGTCGAAGGCGATCGCAACGAAATCCTGGTCGGCAAACCAGGTGAGAAGGATTGCGAGGAGATATCCTGCGATCATGAGAGGAAGAAACGAGAATCCATAGATGATACGCGCCATGCCAAGCCCGACCGATACGGCCACCCCGAGCGAGAGGGTGTACAGGATCAGGGACCCCCGTATGTAGCCGCTCGACGACTGTTCGATCTGGTAGCAGAGCACCCGCACGGCCGGTTCTGCGTAGGTCGTCAGGAATCCCAGGAAGAACCCGAAGGGGACGAGGACCCAGACGTGGCCGGACGACCCGAAGTACGCCCCGATGCTCTGCCCCGCGGGAATGAAAGCGATGGCGACGCCCTAGAAGAAGAACACCATCCCGACCAGGGTGATGATGATCCCCTTGAACAGGCCGGTCACGTATGCCCGCGGCAGCCTGAGGGAGATGACCTGGTAGGCGATGAAGAAGAGGACGAGCGGCGTCAGGGCCAGGAGCACGTCGAGCACGACGTGCTCTATCCCGTCAAAGAGTGAAAGCCCGGTCATAAGGCCATGACCACCCCCATCAGCATGACCCCCAGGATCGGGCCGATGGAGGCGAGCCCGATCAGCCCGAATCCGTCAGAGAGTGCAGAACGCCCCCCGAGGACGGAGGTGACGCCGATCCCCAGGGCCAGAATGAACGGGACCGTGATCGGTCCGGTCGTCACGCCCCCGGCATCGAAGGCGATCGGGATGTATTCAGGCGGCGTGACGAGGGAGAGGAGGATCACCGCCCCGTAGCCCGCGGCAAGGAGGTGCATGATCGGGATCCTGTAGATGATCCGCAGGAGGGCGGTCGCGACGAAGAAACCGACCCCGACGGCGATGACCAGGATCATGGGGGTCTGCGCGATCCCGCCGCCGGAGACCGAGTCGATCATCGTGGTCAGGACACGCACATCGGGCTCGGCGACGGTGGTCAGGAACCCGAAGAAAAAGGCTACCGCGGCAATAATCAGCAACGAACCCGACTTCGGCATCTCCGACCCGATCGCCTCGCCCATCGGGAGCAGACCGATCCTGACGCCGATCAGAAAGAGGGCGATCCCGAAGACCACCATGGCGGCCCCGAGGAGGAACTCGAGGACCGCGGAGACCGACGCCCCGAGCACGAATACCTGGAAGAGCAGGATCACGATACCTATGGGAAGGATGGCCTGCAGCACTTCCTGAAAGGTCTCTTTGTAGTCCTGCATCACGGTCGAAACCCTCCACTGATCATCTTATCAGAGGACGGGATATTTTTTCCCATCTGAATAGCGGTAAGGGGGCGGTTATGCCCGGTATCGCCGGGCAGATCTCGTCAGGCGGCGGATCCTGCCTGCCCCCTCCCTCCTGAAGACCCGTTCCTGAATTCAAACCACTTGAACGTCTCCATCACGACGATGACGATGGCGGCGATGACCAGGCAGGTGAACCACTCCTCCAGGGTCACCGGGGCGAGGCCCAGGAGGTCCTGCATGAAGGGGATGTGGAGAGAGAGGATGTGCAGCCCCTGCATCAGGACCACGCCCAGGACCAGGACGGTGTTGTTCCGCAACGGAACCCTGAAGAGTGAACGGTACTCCGAGCGGCAGTTGAAGACATGGAAGTTCTCGAAGAGGACCATCAGCAGGAGGAGGAGGTTCCTGGCGGCGGTCTCTTCCATGCCGGTCCCGATCAGCCACCAGAAGGTTGAGAATGCCACGATGCCGATGGTCAGCCCTGAGAGCACGGTCTCTTTGAGCATCAGGCTGTTGAAGACGCCTTCCTCCGGGTCCCGCGGTTTTCTCCGCATCGCCCCCTCTTCCCCGGCCTCGAAGGCCAGGGCGACGCCCTGGATGCCGTTCGTGACCAGGTTCAGCCAGAGGAGCTGCACGGCCAGGAGCGGCAGGGGCAGGCCGGCAAGCAGGGCCATTATGATGAGCACCACCTCAGACAGCCCGGTGGAGATGAGGAGATAGGTCGCCTTCCTGATGTTGTCGTAGGCGAACCGCCCCTCCTCGACCCCGGCGACGATGGAGGAGAAGTTGTCGTCGGTCACGATCATGGAGGCGGTGTCCTTCGCCACGTCGGTCCCTGATCCCATGGCAACCCCGATGTTCGCCCGCCGCAGCGCCGGGGCGTCGTTGACCCCGTCCCCGGTGACGGCGACGAAATGGCCGCGCCTGACCATGAGGTCGACGATCTCCATCTTCTGGACCGGGCTCACGCGGGCGAAGACGCGTATCCGGTCGATCGCTGCCGCATAGGAGGGGAGGGTCGGGTCTCCCAGGTCCTCGAGCTCCCGTCCGGTCATCACCTCGTCCACGGACCGGGCGATATCGAGGTCGCGGGCGATGGTGAGCGCTGTTCGCGGGTGGTCGCCGGTGATCATCACCACATCGATGCCGGCCCTATGCGCCACCCCGACCGCCTCCCTGACGTCGGGCCTGAGGGGATCGATGAACCCGACCAGGCCGAGGAAGGAGAGTTCTGGTCTGGTGTCCCTGAGTTCGGCCGCTTCGCCCGGAGGCGAGGGTACCTGCCCTTCGGCCACGGCAAGCACGCGGTAGCCGTTCTCCATCAGGTCGATGAGGTGGGCCTCGATCGCAGCGGTGTCGATGGGCACCCTCCCTTCTGCGGCGGTCATGGTGGTGCAGTACGGGAGGAGCGCCTCGAGTGCGCCCTTGACGGCGAGGCCTATGGGTGCGTCCTGCGCATCGCCTTCCTTGCGGTAATAGACGGCGGCGTACATCTGTTCTGATTCAAAGGGGACTTCGGCCACCTTCAGGACCGAATTTCTGACGCGGTCAGGTTCGAGGCCGGCCTTGTAGGCGAGGGAGAGGAATGCCACGTCCATTGCGTCGCCGTGGTGGACCCACTGGCCGTCCTCAAGGTAGAGCGAGCCTTCGTTGCAGATCACGGCGGCGCAGGCGAGGCGCTCGACGGCGGCAGTCATCCGGGCCGGGAGGGTGGCGGTGCCGGCGAGGAGGATCTCCCCTTCCGGGGTGTAGCCGGCGCCGCTCACCTCGATCGGCTCTGCTTCAGGGATGAGAATGACGCGCGCCGTCTGCTGGTTGACGGTCAGCGTCCCGGTCTTGTCGGTGGCGATGGTGGTGCAGCTCCCCAGGCTCTCCACGGCGGCCAGTTTTCTCACGATGACGTTGCGCCTGGCCATCCGGGAGGCGGCGATGGAGAGGGCGACGGTGATCGCCACCGGGAGGCCTTCGGGTATGGCAGAGACCACCAGGGCGACGGCAAGGAAGAAAACCTCGACCGGGGGGGCGCCCCGGGAGAGGGCGACGGCGGCCATCACCATGCTTGCGGCGATGATCAGGATCCCCACTTTCCGGGAGAACTCCTCCATCCTGATAATGAGCGGGGGTTTTGCCGACTCGGTCCCTGAGACGGCGCGGGCGATCATGCCCACCTCGGTCCTGGTCCCGGTGCCGGTGACGATGCCGCAGCCCCGCCCGGTCACGACCGTACTCCCTGCATAGGCCATGTTGGTCCGGTCGCTCACCGGGATCTTCTCCCTGAGCACTCCGACCGTCTTCTGCACGGCGGCCGACTCGCCGGTGAGGAGCGATTCGTCGACGGTCAGGTTGGCCGCGTGCAGGAGCCTGATGTCGGACGGGACCCGGTTTCCCGACTCCAGGAGCACGATGTCGCCGATGACCGCCTCTTCGGCGGGGAGGGACCGCCAGGCGTCGTCCCGCCTGATGCGCGCCATCACCTTCAGGAGGCTCTGGAGCTGGAGGGCGCTCTGCTCGGCCTTCCACTCCTGTGCCGTCCCGATGACGGCGTTGATGAGGACGACGAGCATGATGAACCCGGCGTCTTTGAAGTCGCCGAGCAGCACGGATATGACGCCGGCGGCAAGGAGGATGTAGATGAGGGGGCTTTTAAACTGGTGGAGGATGATCTCCGCAAGTCCGGGGGGTCGTGCGGTCGGGAGGGAGTTTTTGCCGTACTGCCTCTGCCGCCGGGCCGCTTCCTCAGTGGAGAGGCCATGGGAACCGGTGCTCAGCCTTTCATAGGTCTCGTCGATGGGGAGTGCATGCCAGGACACCGCTCCGTGGGGTTCAGGTTCGCCGGTCATCTCCGCGCCTGTCCGTGATCAGGAGGTTCCCGGGTCTTTCTTTCTCTCTATGATCATCTCGCAGAAGGGGTCCCCGCCGCACCGCGCCCGCGTGGTGGTGATCGTGTAGGCCGGGTTCAGGGCCTCGATCGCATGCCTGACATAGGCCGTGCAGACGGCATTCACACGGGAGGGAGGGATCTCGCTCCCGGGCTCGTCCCTGAACATGGCGCACTCGGTCAGCTGTCTCTTATACACATCTCCGAGCCCACGAGACCGTACTAGATATCGTATGCCGTCTTCTGCT
>OMKS01001407.1_pt1 | contig 21365 bp, 12 predicted proteins | sample 1674721 | NCBI WGS metagenome assembly OMKS01 (sample SAMN06264996, study PRJEB25208) | sediment metagenome | isolation source: hot spring sediment | place: USA: California | collected 2014-09-02
TTCACGCAAGCCATTCTAAAAGAAAGCCGATTGGTGAGCGGATTCAATATGCTTTATCCCAAAGTGGAACAGTTTATCCGTCAAAGGCTATTTGGTAAAAGCGTGAACATTGAAGACGCCAACGTGCTGCGCAATCTTTCCGAAGTGGCGGCAAAACAAACCCTGTATGCCGCCTTCAAAAAGGCGATTGACGATCTGACCATAAAGGATAAGGGTTCGGCGCAAATCAAAAACTTTATTTCCCTGCGCAGAGCCAAACCGATTGTGGCGGACAACCAGCCCTATCTGGTGCCGCAGAAAAGCATGTTCAATAAAATCATCGGCGACAGCCAGTTTGAACTGGAATTTGCCGCCTTGCTTGAAAACTGCGCTGACATTGTTTCCTTTGCCAAAAATTACCAGTCGCTGGTATTCAAAATCGAATACCAGGGCGAGGACGGCAATATCCATAAATTTATTCCCGGTTTCCTGATTAAACAGAGCGAGCCTGCCTGCGCCGAGGGCGACCTGTCTGCGTGCGGGCACGCACAGGCAGGCGCGGCAGGCAGGCGGGATGTTTACATCGCCGAAACCAAAGGCCGGGAAGATTTTGACGATGTGCGTAAAATCAAACGGCTGCAGGTCTGCTGCGACGACATCAATGCCGCGCAGAATGAATCCCGCTGTAGGTGAAGCAGGAAGCATGGGAAAAGCATCAAAAAGATATAAAGACATTTAGCCTGTTTAATTCATAAATTTTGCCACCAGGGCACCAAGTCATGAATCCCGCCGCGGCGGGAACAAAGTTGTGGAAGAAGCATTCATAAAAAATATTCTGAGTCGATTAATCTCCTTTGACTGCCAAGCTTTATATTTTCATTACTTTGTGTGCCTTTGTGTTTTCGAGACTTTGTGGCGTATGAATTATTCAGGTTAGGAACATAATTGAATTGTTCAAATTAAACAAGGATTAACCTTTGTGAACTTTGCGCCTCCTTTGTGTGCTTTGCGGTAAAAGAAGTAAACCACAAAGGGCGCAAAGAATACACAAAGAACAGGGAGAAAAGAACTATGATAGAAAATGAAATTGCAAATAAGGTAATCGGAATAGCCATCGAGGTTCATAAAGCATTGGGACCAGGACTTTTTGAATCTGCCTATAAAGAATGTTTGTTTTATAAAATTTCTCAAGCTGGATTACAGGTTGAAAAAGAAAAACCTATGCCTTTGATATTTGAGGACGTGAAACTTGACTGCGGATATCGGATTGATTTGCTTGTTGAAAACAAATTAGTCTTAGAACTGAAGGCAGTGGACGCACTAAACGATGTTCATGTTGCACAGGTTTTGACCTATTTGAAACTCGGTGGATTTAAATTAGGATTGTTGATAAATTTTAATGTGAGCTTACTAAAAAATGGAATTAAACGAGTAATTAATACTTTGTGACCTTTGCGCCTTCTTTGTGTGCTTTGCGGTAAAAAGATTAAACCACAAAGGGCGCAAAGAATCCACAAAGCAGGTAACTATAAAATCATGGTCAAGGTGGTGGATATTGTCGGGGTTGATACATCGCATGTAATAGAAGTGGAAATAAATTAAAAAAACAGTTTATAACAAACAGTTCCACTGAACTAAATTTTATGGAGGTACTATGAAGCGATACTTGTTTTTTTTACTGGTCGTGTTGTTGGTTTTACCGGTGATGGTGTTTGCGTCAGACCAGGCGCGCTTGCTTCGGTTTCCGGCGATCCATGGAAACCAAATCGTGTTTACCTATGCCGGTGATTTGTATTCTGTTGCAGCGGATGGCGGAATTGCCCGCAAATTAACCAATCATGTGGGCATGGAGCTTTTTCCACGATTTTCACCGAATGGGAAATGGATTGCTTTCACCGGTCAGTACGACGGCAACACCGAGGTCTATCGGATACCGGCAGAAGGCGGTGTTCCGCAGCGCCTGACCTACACTGCGACGCTTGGCCGGGATGATGTCTCCGACCGTATGGGTCCCAACAACATCGTAATGGGCTGGAAAAACAACAGCAACGAGATCATCTTTCGTTCGCGAATGAAATCCTGGAATCCTTTCAATGGCGAGCTGTTTCTGGTTTCCGCCGACGGTTCTATGCCACAACAAATCCCGGTACCACGCGGCGGTTTCTGCTCATTTTCCCTGGACGATCAAAAGATGGCTTACAATCGGGTGTTTCGTGAGTTTCGCACCTGGAAGCGTTACCGCGGTGGGATGGCAGATGATATTTGGATCTATGATTTTAAATCAAAACAGATCGAAAATATCACAGATAATCCGGCACAGGATATTATCCCCATGTGGTACGGCGATAAAATCTATTTTCTGTCCGACCGCGGGGATTATCAGCGGATGAATCTTTTCGTCTACGACATCGCAACACAACAGACCCGAAAACTCACCGAATTCACCGAGTTTGACATTAAATTTCCCTCTTTGGGACAGGACGCCATTGTTTTTGAATACGGTGGCTATGTGTATAAATTTGATCTCAAATCGGAAAAGTATCAGCAAGTCGCGATTAAAATCAGGGATGACATGGTTAATGGTCGCGCTGAAATTAAAGACGTTTCCCAAAATGTAACCAACTACGAAATTGCACCCGATGGAAAACGCGCGCTGTTCGGCGCTCGCGGAGATGTCTTTACCGTACCGGCAGAACACGGACCCACCCGCAATTTAACCGCCACGCCGGGGATTCATGAGCGCAATTCAAAATGGTCGCCGGACGGGAAGTGGGTGGCTTACATTTCCGATGCATCCGGTGAGGATGAAATTTATATTATTGCGCAAGACGGCAGTTCGAAACCAGTACAAATTACATCCGGTGGTGAAACCTATAAATATCAGATTTACTGGTCGCCGGATAGCAAAAAGCTTCTCTGGGCCGATCGCCTTCAGCGATTGCGCTTTGTCGATATTGATTCAAAAAAAATTACCAATGTAACCCAGGCGAAAGCTTTCGAAATTCGGCATTACGCCTGGTCGCCGGATAGCAAGTGGATCACTTACGCCTTTCCGGAAGAAGAAGCAATGAATAATATTTACATCTATTCACTGGATCAGGGCAAATCTTTTGCAGCTACCACAGGCTGGTTTTCTGATTCTGCGCCCCAATTCAGCGCGGACGGAAAATACCTGTTTTTTATTTCCAACCGGGATTTTAAACCGGTTTACAGTTGGACAGAGTGGAATCATATCTATCAGGATATGTCGCGGGTTTACCTGGTCACTCTTAACAAGGATGTTGAATCGCCGTTTAAATTGAAGAGTGACGAAGTGAGCATTGAAAAAGAAAAGTCGGACGCCAAAAAAGATAAAAACGAAAACAAGGGCGCTGACAAAAAACCAACAGCGGTCACTGTTAAGGTGGATAGCGATGGGTTGTCCGATCGGATTGTGGCGCTGCCGATTCAGCCGGCTGCTTACAGCTCGCTTTCCTCGGTGGGCGATTATCTTTATTACATCAGGCGGGGAAGCAAAGATGAAAAACCGCTGCTGATGATGTATGATTTTTCTAAGCAGAAGGAAACCGAGCTGGGAAATATCAACGGTTATGAAATTTCCGCGGATCAGAAGAAGATGCTGGTTTCTCAAAATCGAAACTACGCCATTATCGACCTGCCGAAAGCGGCGATTAAAATTGATCAAAAGCTGAACCTTTCCGAAATGCAGGTGCAATTGAACAAAAAAGAGGAATGGGCGCAGATCTTCGAAGAATGTTGGCGGCAAATGCGCGAGTTTTTCTACGCACCGAACATGCACGGCGTTGATTGGAAAGCAGTGAAGGATAAATACCAACCGTTGGTTAAACATGTGAACCATCGGGTGGATTTGACATATATTATCGGAGAAATGATCGGCGAGTTGAGTGTGGGACACACTTATGTGGGAGGCGGAGAGTTTGAAAAAGCGAAACGAATCCAAACCGGCTTGTTGGGCGCAAAGATCGTTCGCGACGATAAATCTGGATTTTATCAAATTAAGAAAATCCTGCGCGGCCAGAATTGGGATAATTCACTGCGCTCTCCGCTGACCGAAGTGGGTGTTAATCTGAATGATGGAGATTACATTGTCGCTGTCAATGGTCAACCCACCAATAACATAAAAAACATTTATGCTGCGCTGGTCAATACCGTCGGGAAACAGACAACGTTGTCGGTCAATGATAAGCCCTCGCAAACTGGCAGCCGAAATGTTGTGGTCAAACCCATTGCTGATGAGCTTGAGCTCTATTATTTCGACTGGGTGCAGACCAATATCGAGAAGGTGAATAAAGCCAGCGGTGGAAAAGTCGGTTATCTGCATGTGCCTGACATGGGTGTGCATGGATTAAACGAATTCGTTAAGTATTATTATCCGCAGCTCAAGAAGAAAGCGCTGATTATCGATGTACGCGGTAACGGCGGTGGAAATGTCTCACCGATGCTGATTGAACGGCTGCGTCGCGAGGCAGTGATGATTACTATGGCGAGAAATACCTCTCCTGGCGTTGATCCGTCGGGAACGATCTACGGACCCAAGGTATGTCTGTTGGATGAATTCTCTGCTTCGGACGGCGACCTGTTTCCCTATCGCTTTAAACAGTACCAACTGGGGAAATTGATTGGAAAACGCTCCTGGGGCGGCGTTGTCGGAATTCGTGGATCGCTGCCGCTGCTCGATGGCGGCTCGCTCAATAAGCCTGAATTTTCCCGCTATGATCTCGAAGGTAAAGAGTGGATCATTGAAGGATACGGAGTGGAACCGGACATCTACGTGGACAATGATCCGGCAAAAGAATTCGCCGGAATCGATGAGCAGCTTAACAGAGCCATTGAAGAGATTTTAGAAGAGCTCAAAACTAAAGAGAAGACCGTACCACCGATTCCGCCATATCCGGATAAATCAGCAAAGCCGGTGAAGTAAAAAGGAAACCCTCCCGGAATGATAATTTCGGGAGGGTTTTTTATTGGCAATTATTTTTTCGGCGGAAAATCTTTGAGCACCTTTTCCACGGCTTGCAGAAGATTCTTCTTTGGATCGCTGCGATCTAATGTTCCCGAACCGACGCCGCGCCAAACCAGCTCTTTGCTTTGGCGGTCAACGATATCAATGACCAGGGTTCCTTGCTTGTAATGGTGAGCGCGCCCCGGCTTGATCCAGCGCCTGCCAAATCTGCCGATGTGATAGCTGGGGGGTGTGATCTGAACGCGATCTTTGGCGGTGGCGTAAAAAGCCACTAAAAAATCCGCGCCTTTTGGTTCGCCGGCTGGTACAAAACCCTTTTTACTCAAAACTGCTGAAATCTCTCGTGACGCTTTTTTGATAAACAGTGGGTCGCGAACAAACGCCGGACGCTTCATCTCTTCAGACGATGGTTTTTTAGGCGCAACAAATGTAAAAGTTTGATAATTGCCGAAGTCGATCTGATCATCGTAATCAACCATGACTTTCATTGACGAACAGCCGGTGGTAATCATAATCAGCAACAACAGCGAACTGATAAACCTTTTCATTTCAAATCTCCTTTCCGAAAATATTTCATTTACAGAATAGCCACACAATGTTTGACCTCGAAATATTCAAAAATTGTACCAGGTTTGTAGGTGTCACTTAACGTCAATAATAACAGCAATCGGCGCCAGAATCATGACCGCCTCGAAGTTCAGGGATGTACATTCAGGTTCAAAAGATGAACCTTCCGGTACAAAAAAATATAATCCGACGCTATTTCAGCTTGTTCGCAGTCGAAATTAATCCGAATTGTCTGAGAATGTTTTCCATAATTTGATTTCGCTGGTTTTCACCGATTATGGTTTCAAACGGAAAGCCAAACACAACCAGATTATATTCTCCTGAAAAAGCGATTCCGGCGCTGAAGCGATTTTCGGCGTAGCGTATAATCGTCCGGGCTTCATCTGTCGGATTAATGGCGTCAGGTGATTCCACAGCATAGATGGCGCCTTCGTCATGGGTGTTGTAAAAAAAATCGCTGAAAGGTTCTCCGAAAGCTGAGTCCGAAATAAAGACTTTGCCAGTCAGCGCAGCGTGATCGGTTTGTGGGATCATCTTGAGCGCCTGTCGCGCAAAGACAATGTTTTTGAGCGCAGTAGTCGATTCTGAAAACAGGTCGCTTCCGATGTGAGCCCCGGAAACGAACAAATTTCCACCGCTTTCACAATATTGATAAATTTTTTCCTGCAGCTCTGCCGGGAAAACCTGATAGCCGCGGTTGATTTTGAACAGCGGAGAATTGTCGCGGTTAATCCCTGGTTGATGATGTGCCTTTTCCTCGCCAAAAATGATGTCCACGATTGGATATTGCTTCAGATCGACTAACCCGTCCATCACCGCTTCATCGCTGCAAGAGACAAAAGCCAATCCGCAATGGCGAATGGCGGCGCCGTGAATGGCGGGATAGTTAAAGCTGTTGCCAGCGCGCAGCCGGGTTTCAAAATTGGCCTGACTTGCGCCATGGCCCGGGGCGTCATTAGTAAAAAATGATGATCTGGGATTAAAATCGAATTGGATACCGGTATAATTGAAATCGTATTTGTCGGGAACACCGGCGTCAAGCATGGGAAGGAAACCTTTAAATTCGGGTTGGACAACGATCTGCGGCGGTCCCACCCGGTCGAAACCGTTGACAATCAACGCCGGTTTTTCACAGCCTTCAATCCAGCAAACCGAAAGAATCTCGGAAGGAAAACTTTCCCCACCCTGATTGACTGCTGTTACTTTAAAGCTGTAAATCACGCCATTCTGCAAATTTGTTCGGGTAAATTCCGGTGAATCGACAACCGTGCCATGATCAAAATCTTGCCCTTCGATCATTTGATAAACGACGTACTGTTCAACGGTTGCGGTTGGCTCGAGCGGGTCTTCAACCGGCAGCCATTTGAGCGTCAGCTGAGCCGAATTTGAAAAAACCGCCTGAAAATGCGACACCGGCAGTGGTTGCACCACATAATCAAACCGGTTTTGGGTGGCGATAAATTTCAGCATTCCTTTGTAAATCGCCCGCGCCGCATCAAAGCGGAACTGGGGGCTCAACGCATAGATCATGTCGCCAAAGTTTTGATGCGACAATAACTCCAACAATATCCCCGGTACATTGGGCCGAAAAGCTTCGCTATAATCAGCATTTCTGAGCCCGCGCCGGTTCCAGTCGGGGCGATAAATTTTTCGGATATCATCAACGATTTGGGTCTGTACGATATCGCCGAGATCGCGATTTGCCAACCGTGACATCCCGTTGGGGAATACCCGCAGCGTCTCCGCATCTTCAATCGAATAGATCATCAGTGTGCCGATAGTACCGTCGGTGGTGTCTATTCCGGCGTCGGTATGAAATGACAGGGTGAGGTCGATGGGAATTCCCAATCCATCAACCGATCGCTTTTTGTTGGGTCCGGCCGGCTTGCCGTTCAAAAAGTTGGCAAATTCAGCGCGGGATTGATAATCGTCCTTGTAGTCTGAGGTGTCCTGGTTCAGATGATAAACCAGCGTGTCGGGCATGCCCGCGTACTGCAGGTAATAGCGCGCGGCTTCGGCAAATCGGGGATAGCCGCTGACCCTGCCGCCGCGGAGAACATTGCCCATTCCACCGCCAAACCGTACCGCATCAGCGGTAACTCGCCTCCCGTGGAATTCGCTTTCATTGCTCAGCACAACCTTTCCCTGTTCCGGATTTATTCCTTTTTTAAATTTAAATTCGCCCAAATGCAGCCAGGTTCCACCGCCGACCTGCTGGTTCACCCGAAAATCAGTGCGCCCGCCGAGATGATAAACCGAATAGCGTGCGTCCGGGATGTTTTCCGGCGCGTGATGATAAGAAATATAAACATCGTAGCCACCTTTTTCCGGAAATTCGGGAACCCACTCTATGGCAGCAGACGCATTTTTTTCGGCTTTGCAATAGCGATGGCTGCCCTGCAAAAACGGATTCAGATTCGCCGGGTAGGGCGGCTGTCCCGTCGCAAAACCAATAGTTCCGGTTTGCCATACAGAGCTGTTTAGTTCGCGATATAAACCATTGCCAATGATCGGTTGAGGATCATCGTTGTCGATAACAATCTCGTGGGTCTGCAACGACCGTTCTCGAGGAATAAAAAGCATGGCGCCGGCGTTTTCGAGCATTGGAACCAGATAGGGGATGGTGAAGGACATCGGCAGCAAATCTTCAACCGTGCAGAATAGTCGCGGGCGCTGCCATTCCCAGCGGTCTTTATCCCGGGTATAATAAAAACCGTGGCTGTGCCAGAGCGCGATGTTGCGGTTGGCTAATCCTCGGCTTAAGTCAAGGGATGGCTTTGTCATGTTTTGTAGCACCGGCGGCGTCAATGGCGTGGTAGTTTTTGGCATCCGAGAGCGGTCATGTTGAGTCGTATCCTCACGGAAAAAATTGGGCACAAACTCCTCGATCGGTATCTCCATCGAATAGATGGTCAAATCAAATTTGTTGAATCTGCCGCCGAGGTGATTCTTGAACAGCCTGTAAATGAAACCAACATTCTCCGATCGGAACGGCTGATACGAGAATTGTTTGCTCAAATGAAGATCGATGCGCAGCGAATCTATGTCCACCAGAATCGTATCAATTTTTGTCTGCGCTGGAACCGGACCCTTAGAATCCGGGGACATGTTTTCGCGGATACAGCGTTCGATTTTTTGATAAGCCCGCTGTCTCAGTTTTTGCTCATCCGGCGGGCCGAGACGAAAGACTCGCGCACAATTGGAAATAAGTAATAAAAGCATCAAAATAACCACACTTGCAAAGCGTTGTCGATTCATCAGTCATTCCTCTAATTTTTTTTTGTATTCTAAAATTCTAAATTAAAATATGTATTTTGATTATAACTACAGATTTTGTAGAGAGTTGGAGTGAAATGCCTTTATGCATTTCACTGAATCGCATAAAGGCGATTCACTCCCGATATATATTCAATTTAGGCAGATTTTTTATTTTCGTTTTAGAATTTTAGGTTTCAAATTTCTCCGCGCTCGGCACCGATCATTTATTTTAAATATCAATAAAGCTGCACAAAGAATCAACTCCGAAAAGGCGGTTAAATTTTTTGAATAATCCCGCGTCCAATGTGGCAAAACTCTCCACTTTGAAAAGCAAGAGCATTCATATTTATTTCGGTTCAAATCTCCAAAGCGCGCAACTCCTCCGACGTCGAGCGCAATCGCGAGGACAGCTCGCAAGCGATTCCCAGTTGAACCTTGGTGGCAATGTTTGGTGATTTTTCAATCAACTCCATAAAATCGTGTCGCGTCATCGTGTAGAGCTCGGTGTCACGATCAGCAATCGCCGACGCTGAGCGAGGTTTCTGTTCCAACAGCGCCATTTCTCCAAAAAACGTTCCTTCGCCAAAAGAAGCAATACGCCTGAGCCGTTTTCCTTTTTGAACTTCAAAAAAAATGCTGACACAACCGCGCGAGACCAGATACATGGTATCGCCCTGGTCGCCCTCCTGAAAAATTACATCATTGGCGCTGAAATCATTGTGAGTGAGAATCCGAGAGATGTCGTTAATTTCATCATTATTTAGATATTTGAAGATATCCATTTTATGAATATCAATGCAACGCTCGTGAGTGGCAGCAGCCAGTCCATCGTGATGCAGCACATAATTTTCCGCCCACTCCAGCGCCAGGTCGGTGTCATGAAATAATTTTTCTTCGCCAATTTGGTCAAGGATTTTTATTTCAGTCAAAAACGCAGACACACGATCCAAATCATAGTCCGTTGTTTTGGAAACATAGCTCAGCAGCAGATGTTTATTCGCGCCGCAAAGTTGGTCATTAACCTGACGCAAAATCTGTGCACCGGTGAGATCAATCTCTTTGACCAGTCGAAAGTCGAGAATCACCACATCACAGTTGCCACTTTGCTTTTCGACTTCTTGCATCAACCCATCTGAGGTTCCAAAAAATAACGACCCATCCAACTTATAGAGAACAATGCGATCTCCCACCGTCTGCAAGTGCAGCATTTCTTCGGTGGTGCGGATTTTTTTGGAGTGTACCTGATTACCAAAAAACTTATTTTTAATTACCGAACGCGCCACCTGATCGCGGATAAACAGAATCATGGTGATCAGCACACCGATGCCAACCGCCACGATCAGGCTCACCAACACGGTGACGCCAGCCACCAACACTACGATAACCATCCCGCGCCAGGTGGATTTTTGTTTAATGAGCTTAAAGCTCCAGGTATCGAACATTCGGCTGGAAGTGACCATCAGAATACCTGCCAGTACCGAATAAGGAATAAAGCGCGCATATTTTCCGAACAGAATCAGCACCAAAAAAACCGCCAGCCCGCATATCATGCCAGACAGCCTTGTCCTGCCGCCGTTTTGCACATTTGCCAATGTTCGTACGGTAGAGCCGGCGCCAGGTAGTCCAGCGAACAGAGAGGAAATCATATTGCCGATGCCCTGACCGAACAGTTCCTGCCGGCTGTTATGACGGGTTTTGGTGATGACATCAGCCACCAACGATGTCAACAGCGAATCGATTGAACCCAGCATGCCCAGCGTAATCGCAGGTATCAACACCGCCATCCAGACAGAAGCATCCATTTCGCTGAAAAAACCAATAAAATTTGCAGCCATTACCGGTCGGGGAATATCGGTCGGAATGTTACCGATAATGAACCGATTTCCTTCAACCACCAGCAGATCAGACCGAAAAATGGCGCCAATAATAAAAAAGCAGAGCAGCCCGGCGATCAATCCCATCAACGCGCCGGGAACACCCCGGATCAGTTTGGGACCAAATATCACTGCAATAATCGTTACCGCGCCGACAGCCATGGAAACCCAGGACGGCGTAATAGCTCCGGTAAAAACATCTATCACCGCTTGACTGCTCGTCAGCCCCAGAAACGGCTTCAATTGACTCAAAAAAATGATCATTGCCACGCCGTTCATAAAACCAGCGATGACCGGATAGGGGATGTATTTAATCAGCTTACCACCGCCCGACAATCCAAGCAGAACCTGAACCACCCCGCCAAGAAACACGGCAAAAAAGACCATCGTAAAAATCGTGTTCATTTCACTACCCGGTGTTACAGTTGAAATTGATCGCGCCTGGAGTTGGGAGGTTAACATCGCTGCGATCATCACGCTCATGGGACCAGTGGGACCTGTAATCTGAGTTGGTGTTCCACCAAACAAGGAAGCAAAAAAACTGGTTAAAATCGCGCCGTACAAACATGCCAGCGCGCCCTGGCTGGCAAACTCAGGACCCAGCGGGGCAAAGGCGACAATACCAAAGGCAAGCGCCAACGGCAGCGCAATAATGGAAGAAGACAAACCACCAAAAATATCTCCCCTCAAGTTGCTAAACAGATGAAGCTTCGTTTTCACTGATGCATCCCTTTCTTTAAAAAAAATTAATCGTTGTATTATCTTTAGTGCTGTTTCATGAGCCTGGAAACGACAATAATTTCATAATTCTAAAAGAACGATTTGTCTGATAGTATCGGTTAGCTTTTAACTAGCGCATTATTTCTCAATTGCAAAAGCTCGTTGATACAACCGAATTTGCGTAGCAATAAATGCGCCGTCGGATACAAATTGAAACCAATAGCGCTAAGACGCGATTGATTGCAACAACCAGACGCCACAAACAATTTGGTTTTCAAGCCGCTGGTTCTCCATTTGTTGCTCTTTCAAATAGTTTTGGAACAGCTCATTTTTATCAGGAAATTGCTCGATCAATTTTTTGATCTGCCGTTCTATCGACCGGTAGATGTGGGTGTTCGAACTGGCGATCTCAGCTTTGCGAATAATTCTCTCCTGCACGATGGTAAATCCGGCGGCGGCGATTTGACGGTAAAACTCATATTTTGACAAGATATTAGCGGTTTCACTAACCGGGTATCCCCTTAATTATTGGTGTCTCCATCGCCTCACAAAACCGATCGATTTCATCGAGGGTGGTGTAAACATTGGGCGTGACTCGGATTCCTTCGAACTCGGGATGTTTGATCGGTGTTACGATTATGCGATGTTGTTTCCACAGATAATCAGCTAATTTCGACGGATCAATACCCTCAATTTGCACAGTACCCAGTCCGCAGGAGAACTCCGGCTTTAAGCTGGTGTGAAGCCGCACCCGATCGAACTGGAGCAGCGCTTTTGCCCATCGATCGCGGAGAAATCGCAGCCGGGTTTGTTTGCGCCGGGCGCCAATCCCCTGATGAAAAGTGAGCGCCTCGGCGATTGCCAGATAGGGCGCTGCCGGGTGGGTGCCGATTTCTTCAAACTTGCGAATGTTGTCATCCATGTTTTCAGGCGCCGCCATCATAGGCCAGAGCTGCTTTATTTTATCACGGCGAACATAAAGGAATCCGGTGCCATGCGGAGCACATAGCCATTTGTGCAAACTGGTGGCAAAGTAATCGCAATCCAAATCCTGGCGGCTAAAATCAAAATGGGCGAACGAATGCGCACCGTCGACAAGCACCGGAATCCCTTTTTGTCGTGCCATCTGCACGATTTTCCGTACCGGCAGAATTTGGCCGGTGAGATTGATCACGTGACAGATCAGAATGATCTTCGTCTTTGGGGTGATGTTCTGTTTGAACAGATCGACAATCTGTTCGGGCTCTTCGGCAGGCACCGGAATGGAGAATTGACGCAACACCAACCCTTCCCGTCGTTCCCGTTGTTTCCAGGTGTGAATCATCCGCGGATAATCCTGATTGGTGGTCAGCAATTCGTCTCCAGATTTCAAATCAATTCCGAATTGGCAAATTTGCAACGCCTCGGATGTGTTTCTGGTAAGGGCAATCTCTTCGACGTCGCAACCGAACACGCGCGCCAGCCTTTGGCGGACGGTTTCGCGTTGAGGTTCCTGAATTCCCCACATGGTGTAAGTTGGCGCCTTGTTGGCAAAGTCCCAATGATTTTTCATCGCCTGTTGAACAATAGCCGGTGCAGGAGAAACTCCGCCATTGTTCAAATTTATCAGGCTGCGATCCACTGTAAATGCTTGCTGCACCTCGAACCAAAAGGATTCATCAGCAGCGACCTGTTCTGGCTCCCCCGGATAGTCAGCGATAGCTGCCAACGCTCTTTCGATGCCGTTGAGATTTAATGCGGCAGTTGCCAGCACTGCAGCAGCAGGCCTACCAATAGCGCCCAGAAACTGTCGACGATTGTACATAACTCTCCCTGCTGTTTTTAGGATTGTAGAAATTTTTTGTTTCAAATCAGTTGAATGTCGAAAATTTGAAAATTGGTAAAAAATATTTTAGCAAAAGCGTTTAAAGTTTCTTTTGAATGCTAATCAAAAAATTGGTATCCCTGCTGAATTAAAAATTTTTCATTTTCTTTTATCAACTCCAAAATAGCTTCTACCGGGGTTGCAAAAGTAATTCCGTAACTGATCTCTTTTCGATTATTGACATAAATCGTACCATCATAGGGTATTGTTTCATCGTAATCCTGAACTCTTCTTTCAGGGACCAGGACTGTCGAATAATCGGCAGCGGTTGAGGTGGTCATGCCCACCAGTTCAAAATTAGGAACGCCATCACGAATCCCAAGTAGAATCCCGCCGCTCATTCCAGTATTGAAAAGCGCATCCACCAAAAATGATCCTCTTCGATCCCGATTGGGATTACTGACAATCCCTTTGGTCACTATTTTATAACCTTTGGGATAACCGACCAAATAAACAAAAGATCCCCATTCCAATTCACGCGCATTTCCGGTCGGATAATTAAAAACAGCTATCGGTTCAGTCAACGGCTCATCAAAACTTTTAGCCAGGATAACGATGTCGTTCAGCGCATCGCGCAACAAAATATCACAGTCAGCATCGCCGGGAAAGCCAAACACCAAGTTCTCCTGCCGAATTTTTATTGCAACGCTCTGGATGTAGCGTTCCGGGCTTAAGTAATCATCGCTGAAATAACTGATAATGGTATCTGGTTTTGAAAAAATATGAGCGCACGACAGGACTGCCGCCTTTTCCATGTCGGCAAAAATCACTGTGCCGGTGCCGGAAACCGTTTTATCAATGAAAATGATGCGATGGGCGTTCTTTAACGTGTTTTCATTTAAATCCTGCCGTCTTATCTTTTGTTCGATTTTAAAAATATGATTTTTATAATGAGCCTTGCAAAAGACCTTACGAACTGCATCGGTAATTTCCTTCAACTCCTGAGAGCAATTTTTATAGGGGAATTCAGAATCGTATTTTCCGTCGTAAAGGGTGGGATAGGCGACATGATAGATTTGTTTGCTGCACCCATTGAAAAAAAACATCGCCGCGGCTAATAATGTTGTGAATAAAAACGCCCGAAATCTCATGATTTCACCTCGATGATTTGTTAATTGAAACAATGTCTGTCATTTTCAATCCAACATTTCGCCGGCCTGAACATTAAAAATTCTACCACCCATGTCTGCTGCTATCAGTTGATTTGTATTAGCTAAAGCCAGCGTATGTACCAGGTTGTGGCTAATCCGATATTTCCAGAGCAATTTACCGGTTGCAGCATCAACCGAATAGACATAGCCGCGCTGGGTGCTAAAATAAAGAATTCCCTCTTTTTCAACAGGCACTGAAGGGTTAATATCATAGCCAAAGCCGCAATTGCTAATCCAATTCGCTAACGGCGCTGATGACAAAGTTGAGATGGCAACCAGCGTGTCCTGCATGCATTTAACAAATATGGTCTTTTTATCATCGGATATGCCAATGCTTTCTCGGACCTTGAAGCGATTGCTGCGCCAAATGGTTTCACCGTTAGCTGCATTCAATGCGGTCATGAACCGGTCTGGCGCGACGATGTATACCCGATCACTGCTTGCAACCGGCGTGCACACCGCCGGACTGAATAATTTTCCGGGATGTCCATTTGACCATTTCCAGACCAGCGAACCATCTTCAATATCCAGTGCATATAAAAAAGTATCCCAGGCGCCAAAAATGACCTTTCCATGATGGATCAAAGGTTTGGCTTCCACGAAAGACTGGAGTCCGGAAAATTCCCAGATCAAATCGCCATCAGCCAGATCAATGGCGCGGAACGAACCGTCGCTGGCGCCGATAAACACAGTGTTGTCATAAACTTTTGGCGCGGCTACCACTGGTGCATTGGTTTTAAAGCGCCAGACAAGTTTCCCATCCACTACATTCAAACAATACACATAACCATCATTGGCGCCAAAAACAACACGCTGTTCAGCAATTTCCGGCGGTGAAAAAACACCCTTCCCTGCTTTAAATTTCCAAATGATGGTGCCGTCTTCAACGTATAGACAGTAAATATCTCCGTTGCTATTGCCAGCGACCACGTAATCTTCCCAGACCGCAGGTGATGCGGCGATGGTATAATCAGTATCAAACATCCAGCGTACTTGCACATCCTCATATTTTTCATTTTCGATAAAAGACGGCCGTTCGTAGTGGGTCGTATCCGAAAGATAATCTCGTTGCTCGATCGCTGTTTTAAACCAGGCGTCGTTGGTTTCCTGCATGGTAATACGTTCAAAAAAGTGTAAACTATCACTGCTGACCCGGACGATATTATAACCTCCCGAAGCCTGGTTGCGCCGCAAACTGGATCGCCCCATCAAGCCGGTTATACCTTCCAAATCGTAAATTCGGTTTCGATGACCATGACCAAACAAAACAACCTGTACATTGTGTTGTTTGAGCCTGTCCAGCACCTCAAACCAGTTTGTAATTGTGTTGTTCAGCGGATAGTGGGTGACAAAAATAATCGGCTGCTTCGAATCAGTATTACGCAATTGAATATCCAGCCAACGAATATCCTCAGGCGCAAAATGACCGTCGCCCATTCGCATCACCGGGCCCTGATGCATCCCGATAAAACGGATGTTTTGGTACTCGCAGGAAAACTTATCACTGCCCCAGAGAGTACTGAAATAAGTACAGCCTGATTCAGACCATTTGGTGTCGTGATTTCCCGGAATGATGAAATAGGGCGCTTTCAGTTCATCCAAAATTGTTTTGGCGGTATCCAGCTCCGCATTGCTGCCCAACTCGGTGATATCGCCGGACAGGACTACAAAATGAATTTCCGACAGGTTGTTGATGTCGGCGACCGCCCGCCTCAAATCTTCGGTGCCGGTTGCAGTGCCGACATGAGTATCAGACAGCCAGGCAAATTGAAATCCAATATCTGCCCGATCAGAACAGGCAGCCATCAACAGCAAAAATAAAAGTAACTTTCTAATAAAACGCATCAGTTTTATCCCTTTCTCAATTTAATATGTGGGTGAATAATTGGTTCTGAGCTCTGGCACAACTCGGATAAAAATTATGACGATCAAAAAAATGAAAGATTGGTAAAAAAATTATTTCCTGCCGTGCATCAAGTTGGCGTAAAATTTGTCCGGCAGCAACTTCGCCAATTTAATCGTTAGCCACATCCTCAAAGGAAATGGAATTGTTGTTTTCTCCTTCTCCAGTCCTTTGATGATACACTTCGCTGCTTTTTCTGCCGAGATCATAAACGGCATGGGAAAATCATTTTTATCAGTCATCGGAGTTTTCACAAATCCTGGTAAAATCAGCGAAACGTTGATCCCGGAGTTCCACAAATCTACCCTCAAACTTTCTGTAAATATTGACAACGCCGCTTTGCTTGAGGAATAGGACGCCGAACGCGGCATCCCGCGACAGCCGGCAAAGCTGCTGATGGTTGCAATTGTGCCCGAGCCTTGCTCCAACATTGCTGGGAGCAAGTTTTTTAAAAAGGTGATGATATTCATCATGTTCACTTCATAGAGGTAGCGGAAATTTTGCTCATCAATATGATTCACCAAAAAGGTTTCACCAACTCCGGCGTTAAAGATCAATACGTCAAAGGCTATTTTTTGGCGTAACAAATCACTGCACAATTTTTCCACCTGCTGATTATCCGCAACATCGCAAACAAAATAGCGATGATCGAGCTGGGGATAATCCAGCGTTTCGACTAACTCTCGTAAAAGGTCTTCACGCCGGGCAAGCAGAAACAACCGATTTTGACGAGTTGCCAATTGCCTTGCCAATTCTTTGCCGATCCCGGTCGAGGCGCCGGTAAGCAGGATTGTTTTTTGGATTAATTTCATCTCAAATCGCTCCGGTTTTGTTTGCTATTTTTGCTGGCTTGCCAGATGATGTTCGACCTGTTCACGGATTTTTTTCAACCGATCGCAGATTGGGAGTTGTTGGGTACAATTTTCCTCACATTGCCCGCATTCTGTGCAACGTGCCGCGTAATCCTCTTCCAGCGAAAGTCCCCAGTGCAAACTCAAACGGATAGCAAACGAATCCGGATTGAGTAGCAGATGGTTGTAAACGTCCATCAGTTGTGGTATCGGGATTCCCTGGGGACAATCGTCGCAGTAGCGACAACCGGTACATAGCTCGTTAAATCCATCTTTTAAGCGATTTCGTATTCGGAAAATTTTTCCTGAAGGGATCGGGTGAAAGCCATCAGCGGCGCGAACAGCCTCCTTCAGGTGATCTTGATTACCCATTCCAACCAATGCAACTGTCATACGCTCATCGTTGATCAAAAAACGCAACGCAGCTTCTACCACGGATTCAGCTTGTTGGGTTCGCGCGAAGTCAAACCGTTCAGCATGTTGCGGGATAATACCGCCACCCAGTGGATTCATCACCACGACGCCGCGCTTGAGTCGGTGGGCTGCTTCGATGCCCAACTCACGGTAAGCGAAATTCATCACTGAATATCCCAGCAGAATTCCGTCAAACGGATAGTCTTGCAACATATTCTCGATGTCAGCCCCGGTCATGTGAGTGGAAACACAAATATGTTTGATCAACCCTTCCTGCTGAAATTTTTCCAATGCGGTCAAAATTCCGTTTTGTTTGCGACGTTGATAAATGTCGGGCCGGAGAATGCACCAGACATGGTAAAAATCGATATAATCCAGATCCATTCTTTGCAAAGATGTTTCCAAATCCGCCCGTGCTTCTGACGGATTTTCCCGGTTGGTTTTTGTGGACACATAAAACGGCTTTTCCGCGCGATGCTTTTTCATCTCCTTGAATGCCGCGCCAAAAATGTCTTCAGAGTTACCGTATAGCGGCGCCGTATCAAAATAATTGATACCAGCTTTGTACGCCGACTGCACTAATGAAGCATTGGTTTCGATATCTTCTGAATTCTCAAACCGCATACCACCGAAACCGATGACCGATAATTTGACACCTGTTTTCCCATATTCACGATAAATCAACAATATCCTCCGTTGCTTTCAAGCTTCAAAATTCAATCTGTTTTCCAATTATTATTGCTGAAACGAGCCGCTACTAAATTTTTATTGAGATTAATTTCGTCGAACGCGCTGGGCGATTTTCCGCAACTGGGGTAATACATCGCCCATCCAGATCGACATCGATTCGTATTGGCCAAAGGCAAAATACAGTTTCCGATAGAGAGCAAAGAGCTTTTCGTAAGCGTTTCGTGATTCAGGCTGCGGTTGATAAATCCTGAAGTTCGGACACAAACGATCTTGCGCCGCTTCGATACTTTCAAAGATGTTTGCCGCCATAAAGGCGAAAATTGCCGAGCCCAGGCTGGTCACTTCGCGTTCAGGCACTAAAATCGGTACATTGAGCACGTTGGCATAGACTTGATTCAACGCAGCATTTTTTTGCGGGATTCCTCCGCCATTAATGATGCGATGAATGGGCGCGCCATATTCTTTCATTCGTTCAAGGATAATCCGGGTGTGAAAAGCGGTTCCCTCAATTGCGGCAAAAAATTCGTCTTGAGCCGTTGTGTTCAGTGTCCATCCGAACGTTATTCCGCTGAGATCTGGATTGACCAACACGGTGCGATCGCCATTGTCCCAGCTAAACCGAAGCAGACCGGTTTGCCCTCCTTTATAATTTTCAAGTCCTTTAGTGATTTTCCCCACGGAAATGCCGGCTCTGCGAGCGATAGCGTCAAAAATATCGCCGACCGCGGATAATCCAGCCTCGATTCCATAATAATGGGGATGAATTGACCCTTTCACCACGCCGGATACGCCGGGAATCAACTCGACCTGTTTGGCAATTGCCATGATGCAGGTTGATGTTCCGACCACATTGACCACATCCCCCTCGCGAATGCCGGCGCCGATGGCGTCCCAGTGGGCATCCAGTGCGCCAACTGGAATGGGAATGCCGGGTTTTAAGCCCAATTTTTCCGCCCATTCCGGACAAAGGTTCCCTGCTATTTCCAACGACGCAGCATATTCTCCGCTAACTTTTTCGCGAATCCCAGCCAGCAGAGGATCCACGCTTTTCAGAAAGGATTCCGGCGGCAATCCACCCAGATGGCTGTTCCACATCCATTTATGACCTGCGGCGCAGATATTGCGCTTGATCTCATTGGGATGTTTTGCCCCTGTTAAAATCCCGACAATCAAATCGCTGTGCTCAAAAGCGCTGCCGAAGCCTTCCCGTTTGTCGGGGTTGTGGTGCAGCCAATGCAAAACTTTAGCCAGTCCCCACTCCGATGAATAGACGCCGCCGCACCACTTGATGTGTTCCAGGCTCTGCTCGTGCGCCTTTTGGGTGATCTCTGCCGCTTCTTTTTTTGAGCGATGATCGCACCAAAGATAATAATCTCCGAGGGGATTCAATTGGTCGTCTACTACGATCACTGATGAGCCGGTGGTATCAATTGCCAACGCTTCAACCTGGTTGCCGTTTTCCCCGGCATTGTGCAACGCATTTTTCATGGCAGCCGCCAAAGCGATCAGTTGATCGCTTTGGCGTTGGGTTGCATGATCCGGATCATCTTCTTTCCGAATCAAATCATAACCAGCAGATGCAGCGCCCAGTCTTCCGCGCTCATCATCGAAAATAGAAACCCGTACGCTGAGCGTGCCAAAATCTACTCCTGCGACGATCGACATGCCAAATCTCCTTTATCTCATTTCATTTTATCCAACAGCGATTTAATCACGCAATAATAATCCTCACAGCCCTTACGAAATGCAGCAATGCCAATTCGTTCATCATCACCATGGATGCGCTGCAAGTCATCCATAGTCACCATAATCGGTGAAAAGCCAAACGCTTGATGTCCCGCCTTGCGGAAGAAATAATTATCCGAACTGGCGATAAAAAGTATCGGTGACGCCAACGCTTTGGAACCATAGATGTTTTTCAATTCGGTTGTCACTGTTTCATGCAGTAATCTAAAATCTGATGAGGAATAATCCTGACTATTGATGATGCGCAAATCCGCATCTTTGGGCAACACCTTTTTTAACTGGGTGAGCAATGATTCAATATTATAATAGGAATTAAATCGAATATCGCAAGTCAACGTCGCATAAGTCGGGACGACATTCACCCCCAGCGTTGTCACCGGGTGCAACCGGCTTCGCCCCCTGGTTTTAAAAACGCGTTGAACCAACGAGCGTCGCAACTCGGGTCTATCGCTGACTCCGGAAATTTTATCGGTGGAAATATTGGTTACGTTGAGTGAAGTGCGAAACAGCTCAGGAATTCGACTGATGCGGGTAATCAACACATCCAGCAAAATTGAACCCCACCGTGTGCGAAACAGGAAAGCTTTAAAGAACGGTATGATGGAGACTGCTCGGATGAGCTTGCTGCTGCTGTTATTCAGCAGCATTTCGATAAAAGTGATTACCGATCGTTCTAACTTGATCGGAAAAGCAAAACTGCTCAATTTTTGCGCAACCTTGGCGGCGCGGATTATCGGATTTTTGCGCCTGGTTTTTCCTCCGATTGAACCGTGCCCTCCGGTAGAATGCACTGTGACTGTAATCCAGAGAAGTCCCTTTTGTTCAGCTTCGTATAAAAACAGGATGCCGTCAAAAACGTCGGTTATAGTCACCCCAAAACCACCCTCGCCAAGAACGATCAGATTTTGGTAACCATGTTGTTTTAAGTGTTCAACATAAAATCGAGCGCCATGTTCCGAAGTGGTCTCTTCCTGAACCAGCGAGCAAAATTTCAACATAGCTTTGCGTGGATGATTTTCATGGACCAACCGCAAAAACGCATACGCCTGCATGACGCTAATCGATTTCATGTCCAATGCGCCCCTGCCGTAGAGAAAACCATCGTGAATCACACCGCCAAATGGATCGAAATTCCAGGTTTGCGCCGTAGCTGGTACCACATCCAGATGATTTTGAAAAAGGATTTTCTCGGACTTGTTGGCGTTGATCAATGTTTCAAAGTTGTGAAAATTTCCACTGCGAACAATTCGATTGCGGACATTAAAAGCGGAAAAAATGTCCCCCCAGAAATGACAAACTTTATCGTCGTTTTGGCTGTCGGTTGTATCAATTTGAAGATATCGCTGCAGGACTTGAACCGGGTC
>OMKS01001408.1_pt1 | contig 21348 bp, 18 predicted proteins | sample 1674721 | NCBI WGS metagenome assembly OMKS01 (sample SAMN06264996, study PRJEB25208) | sediment metagenome | isolation source: hot spring sediment | place: USA: California | collected 2014-09-02
GCCGCGTTATATCAATAGCCGAGCCGCGCGAGCGGCCGGATAATGTCACGTCTTGGAAAACGCCCCGGTACATCCGCATCCCCGTATCGGGCGGCTCGCGCCGCCGCGCTGTTGCGCCGCGCTGTGGTGTTGTGCTTAAACCCCGAAACTCGTGTTGACCGCCTTGCCCGCCCGAATGAGCGGATGATTTTTCGGGACGGTCTTGATGCGTCCGGCGACCTGGCTCAGAGGGACGCTGTCCTGCCGGCCGTTTTTCAGCACCGCCAGCCGGTTGATCCGCCCTTTCATCAGCATTTCAATGGCGTGGTGGCCGAATTGAGTGGCCAGCGTTCGATCCAGTGCCGTGGGCGTCCCGCCGCGCTGGACATGGCCGAGCACGACCGCGCGACACGACCGACCGGTCATCTTCTCCAACTGGTCAGCCAGGGTCGTCCCGATGCCGCCCAGACGAATCGGATCGGGGCTGTCTTTGAGCACTTTGGCCACAAACGGCTTGCCGCCTTTGGGTTTGGCCCCTTCGGCCACGGCGATGATGCTGAAGCGCTTGCCTTTTTGGGATCGAGCGTGCACATAATCGGCAATCTTGTCCAGTTCGTAGGGAATCTCAGGAAGTAAGATCACATCCGCCCCGCCGGCCACACCCGCATACAGTGCAATCCAGCCGGCGTATCGGCCCATCACCTCGACAATCATCACCCGATGGTGTGAGCTGGCGGTGGTGTGTACCTTGTCGATGGCGTCGGTGGCCGTGGTTACCGCAGAATTAAACCCGAACGTCACATCCGTACCCCAGACGTCGTTGTCGATGGTCTTGGGCACGCCCATCACCGGCAGGCCTTTCTTGGCAAACGCCGCCGCCGAGGCCATCGTGCCGTCGCCGCCGATACAGATCATCGCATCGATGTCATGTTGTCTGAGGTGTTCAAGGCAGAGATCGGACAGGTCTTTTTTCCGAACGCTTTTGCCGCTGCGGACATGAAACGCAAACGGATTGGATTTGTTGCACGAACCGAGGATCGTCCCGCCGACAGTCAGGATGTTGCTGACATCATCATACGCCAGCGGATGCATACGATTTTCGATCAGACCGAGATAGCCGTCCTCAATGCCCCAGACCTCGGCGCCGTAACGGCTGATCGCGGTCTTGGTCACCGCCCGGATCACCGCGTTCAGCCCCGGACAATCGCCACCGCCGGTCATCACCGCAATCCGTTTGAATCGTTTTTTTGCCGCCATCGCAATTTTCTCCATAATCAAAACCGCTCCCGGCGCCAGCCGGTTCCATTTTCACCCCGAAGGGACAAAGAGCAACAGCCGAGCCGCGCCAGCGGCCGGATCATGGTGCGTCTTGGAAAACGCCCCATTTATCCACATTCCCCTGTCGGACGCCCTCGCGCCGCCGCGTTTTTGCCGCTCCGAAGGAGCAATATACATTAGCCCAGGGCAACGCCCTGGGGTTACAACAGCCCTATCCATACCCCATCGCCCCGAAGGGGCAGTATAACGCAGCACAGGCATTTTGCCCGTGAAAAAAACAAACCCACGGCCTGGAAGGCCGTGCCACGAACGCCGCGAAGCCGGCGGCCGGATTGCGATACCCACGGCGTTACGCCCTATCGGGCGGCTTGCGCCGCCGCGCTGTTGTCGGGCCTTTCAGGCCGGGTCGAAATTTTACTTGTTCATCGACTTTTTGGCCGCGGCGACAACGGCTTCGGAGGTCAAGCCGAATTGCTCAAAACACACCTTAAACGGTCCCGACGAACCGAACGTGTGCATCCCGACAAATTCGCCGCATGGCCCCAGCCAGCGGTCCCAGCCCAGCCGCACCCCGGCCTCAATACCCACGCGGGCCTTGACCGAGGCGGGAATGACGCTTTCTTTGTAGGCCGCATCCTGTGCCTCGAACAGCTCCCAGCACGGCATACTGACCACCTGGGCCTTGACGCCTTCGGCGGCCAGGGTCTCGGCCGCGGCCAGCGCCACCTGCACTTCCGAACCGGTCGCCAGCAGCAGCACATCGGGCTTGTCAGCCTTGACCAGCACATAGGCGCCCTTCTCAAAATCCTTCATCCCCGGATACTTGGCCGGATCAAGAACCGGCAGTCCCTGCCGCGTCAGAGCGGTGGCCATCGGGCCGTCCTTGTGCTCAAGGATATACTTCCACATCCGGGCTGTCTCGTTGGCATCGGCCGGGCGGAAGACCTTCAGATTCGGAAACGCCCGCAGCGAGGCCAGCGTTTCCACCGGCTGATGGGTCGGGCCGTCTTCGCCGACGCCGATACTGTCGTGCGTAAACACGAAGATCGTCGGATAGCGCGACATCGACGCCAGACGCACTGCTCCCCGCATATAATCGGCAAAGACCAGAAATGTTCCGCCGTAAGGACGCACCATACCGCTCAGCGAAATGCCGTTCATAATCGCGCCCATCGCGTGCTCGCGCACGCCGTAGCGGATATAACGGCCGGTGCGGCAGGTCTTGGAAAAGTCCTCGGCGTCCTTGAATCGCGTATTATTGGACGGCGTCAGATCCGCCGAGCCGCCCAATACCAGCGGCATCGAGGGCATCAGCGCATCCAGCGTCTTGCCTGAAGCCGCACGGGTCGCCAGCGGCTTGTCCGGGTCAAACGTCGGCAACTTTGATACGTCAACAGCGACCTTGCCCGTCATCGCGGCTTTCAGTTCGTCGGCCAGAGCCGGATTGGCTTGGCTCCAGGCGTCAAACCGTTTCTGATACGCTGCCTGAAGCTGTTGGCCTTTGGCCTTGCATTGGCCCATATGCTCGGCTGCGTCCTTGGGCACAAAGAAGGGTTTGTCCGGATCCCAGCCGAACTGTTTTTTCATCAGCTTGATTTCATCCTCGCCAAGCGGTGCGCCGTGTATTTTGGACGTGCCCTGTAGGTTGGGGCTGCCGAACCCGATCTGCGAACGAAACTTGATCAGTGTCGGGCGTTCGGTTTGGGCCTTGGCAAAATCCAGCGCTTTGTCCAGCGCTTCAATGTCTTGTCCGTCGCCGCCGATTTCAATAACATGCCAGCCGTAGGCCCGATATCGCGCGGCCACATCCTCACTGAACGACAGGTCGGTCTGGCCGTCAATCGTGATATGGTTGTCGTCATAAATCACCACCAGATTGTCCAGCCCCAGATGGCCAGCCAGACTGCTTGCCTCGCTGGTGATGCCTTCCTGCATACAGCCGTCGCCGCTGATGGTGTAAATCATATAATCAAAGATCGAATGGTCGTCGGTGTTGTAGCGGGCGGCCAGATATTTTTGGGCAATCGCCATCCCCACCGAATTGGAGATACCCTGTCCCAGCGGGCCGGTCGTTGCCTCCACGCCCGGTGTCAGGCCGTATTCCGGATGGCCGGCGGTCTTGCTGCCCCATTGACGGAATCGCTTGAGTTCCTCCAGCGACAGATCGTAGCCGCACAGATGCAGCAGCGAATACAGCAGCATACTGCCGTGCCCGGCCGAGAGGACAAAGCGATCGCGGTTAATCCATTTCGGGTCGGCCGGGTTGTGTCGAAGATGACGCATCCAAAGCGCATAGGCCGCGGCCGCCATCCCCATCGGCATCCCCGGATGGCCGGATTTGGCCGCCTGAACGCCATCGGCCGATAAAAACCGGATAGTCTGCACACACAATTCGTCCAACGGTGTCAAACCTGTCTTTTTTACAGTTTCCGCCATATTTTCCCTTTTTAGTAAAAATTAAAAGTAATGGTTCCTGACTTCAAAAACGAGGCTATCGTAACCCACACCGTGGCGGCTTGCAAGCCATTTTTGGCAATGCCGCTTTATTCGGACCTTTTTGTTATTAGAAAAATCTATATCACAATAAGTTGAAGTGATTGAAATGCCTGCCTTAAAGAAATTTCTCAAACTTTGTGAATATTGTTTTATGCATTTATAGAAAAGGAATTTATGGCATTAACACACGGCCTTAAATCGGCCGCCGTTACCTCCGGCAAAAGGATTTAATTGACTGTATCGCATTATTATGATAGGATAATTCAGATTATGGCACTAATAAAAAAATCCAATACCAAAAAGACGACGAAAACCACTGCACGCAAGTCCCCCACTTCGGCGGCAAAGGTCAAACGGACCAGCAAAGCGTTTCGGACCTATGAACAGGCGATGGAATACCTGTTTACGACGACCGACTATGAAAAGCAGCAGCGGCTTCGCTACAATGTAACGACGTTTGACCTGAATCGGATGAACAATCTGCTCAAAGGGCTGGGCAACCCGCACAAAAAAATCAAGTGTGTGCATATTGCCGGTACCAAGGGCAAAGGCTCTACCGCCGCGATGCTGGCCAAGATGATGGAGGCCAACGGGTACAAAGTCGGGCTTTATACCTCGCCGCATGTGACCAGTCTGCATGAGCGGATCGCAGTCAATTCGCAATTGATTACGCGGAAAGAGTTTTTAGACTTACTGAATCGGGTCTGTCCGGTACTGAAAAAAACCGATGGTCAAGACGACCGTCCGACCTTCTTTGAAATCCTCACGGCGATTGCGTTTCTGCATTTCAGCGATCACAAAGTCGATATCGCCGTCATCGAAACCGGCCTGGGCGGCCGACTGGACAGCACCAACGTGATTATGCCGGAAGTGGTTGGGATTACGAGCATCAGTCTGGACCATCAGAATCTGCTGGGTAATACGCTGGACAGTATCGCCAAAGAAAAGGCCGGCGTGATCAAAAAAGGGATTCCCGTGGTCACGGTGGAACAAGACCCCGTTACGATGAAAATCCTCAAAAAGCAGGCGTCCAGTCTAAAAGCGCCGTTTATTGTCACGGGCAAAGATGTTGACTTTTCCTATCGGTTTGAGTCATCTCGCGAACACGGGCCGCACACCCGGATCTGCCTGACTACGCCGACCAGCCGCTTTGAGCACCTTCGGGTTCCCTTGCCGGGCGAGCATCAGGCCATCAATTGCGGCCTGGCGTTGGCGATGCTGGATCGGTTGAAGGCGCAAGGCTACACGATAGACGATGAAAAAGCCGTTACCGGCCTGCTGGGCGTCTCCCTTATCGGACGGATGGAAATGCTGTACGCCGACCCGCGGATCCTCGTCGATGCCGCCCATAACGCCGCCAGCATCCGCGCCCTGATCCAGGCTATCGGACAGCACATCCCTTACGATTCGCTGATCTTTATTTTCGGTTGCAATGCCGATAAAGATGTGCGAGGGATGCTGACCGAGCTGCAATACGGGGCCGATAAGGTCATTTTCACACGCAGTAATTCACCCAAAGCGGTATTTCCGACCGATCTGGCCGAGATGTACACCGACATCTGCGGCAAGATGTGCCAGACCGCGATGACGCTGCGCGAGGCGCTCCGCATCGCCCGCAGCGCGGTCACACGGGAAGATTTAATCTGCGTCACGGGCAGTTTTTATCTGGTCGGGCAGGCCAGAGAGCTGTTTTCTCCGCAGAAAGAATCGCTCACGATGTGAACAAATTTACTTGATTGGTCGTATCTAAAGCAAAATCGGCAAAAATCGGGTAAAAATTGACCGCCATTCCACAAAAAAAAGAAAAATTTTTTGGTTGATTTCCGTTCGTATGCCGATACACTTACAGTGAGTATATTGTTAAGGCCTGACAAGAAAACGGTTAGTAAACGACGGCAAAACGTAAGGAAAAAACACTGTTTTTGAAAGGAGATCGAAAATGAAGAAGATGTTAGCAATGGTGGTACTGTGTGGATTGGTTCCCGCAGCAAGCGCCGTAGATGTGTTCGGCACGGATGTCGGCGTCACGGTGGACGTCGAATACATGAGCCGGTACATCTGGCGGGGCTACAACAAAATGGGCAGCTCGCCGGTCTGGCGGCCCAGCGTTGATTTTGATCTGGGCGGCGGATTCGGTGCGAATCTGGCAGCCGCTTACGGTCACAATGCCGGCACCGTTAACGCCACGGAATATCAGTACACGCTGTACTATGGCGGCAGTGTGCTGGAAGGCGACGCCCTGAAGACCGACTACACGCTCGGATGGCGGTACTATGATTTGATCGATATGCCGTCAGAGGGTGTGGACTATCAGGAAGTGTTCCTGGAGATGGATATGCCGAACCTCGTCGGCGCCGGCTTGGTTCCTCATGTGAACTACTACTATCTGTGGCAGGCCCGCGGCGGCAGAAGCACCGCTCCTGATGGTACGCCTCTGAGCTTTGCCAGCGGCAGCATCGTTCAACTCGGTGCGGACTACAACTTTACGCTGAATGAGGTGCCCGATGTTCCGATGACCTTCTCATGGGACATTGTCTATAACGACGGCGTTATGGACAAAAGCGTCATCAATGGCTGGACGCATATGCTGTGGGGTCTGAAAGCGGATATGCAGTGCCCCATGACCGGCGGCACACTGACGCCTGCGGTGTATTTCCAGAATATGTTCACTCGCACACTGAATAACAACAAAAAGGATTATCTGTTCTGCGGATTGACCTACAGTTTGGGCTTCTAAGTCTAAGCATTTCATTGAGTGCCTTAACAGAAAAAAGGCCGGTTCACTGAGAACCGGCCTTTTTTATTGTTGCATCACCATCAGTGTCGGACTCGTCGGAGCGCTTGAATTCCGGATAAAACGGTCGCGACGACCATCAAAAAATACGTGACCAACGTAAACCAATCGCCCCACGGGCGCGAGACAAACGCCCAGCCGATCAGCACCGTGCCGATCCCGAATGATTGCAGGAACATCTTGATTTTGCCATAGACCACCGCACCGAAGTTGACGCCGTGCGACTCGGCGATGTGCCGCAGCGTCTGCACCGCCACCTCTCGCGCAAAAAGGATGACCGCCGTCCCCCAGCGAATCACATGAAGCGTCGTCTCGGAAAACCCGAAACCGGCCAGACGCGGCTGGGCGACCATCGCAAAACAAAAAAACGTCCCGCAGACCAGGATCTTATCAGCCAGCGGGTCCACCGTTCGACCAAACCGGCTGGTGACCTCATATTTTCGTGCCAGATAGCCATCGACAATATCCGTCAGGCCGGCCACCACAAACAAGATAAACGCTCCCATCAAAAAGGCGGCGGGTTTGTCCTGCTCCAGTTTCGGCGCATACAAAATCATCCCCAGAAAGATCAGCGTCAAAAACAGTCTGCCGACCGTCAGGGCATTGGGGATATGCCGAATGATGCCTTTTTCAGGTTTATTGTCCATTGTCTTCGCATTCATCATAGATCCTATGGTCATTGATTCATCGTGCACCAGCCGAGCGGCGCCAGTGAGCCGGATTGCGTTACCCACGGCGTTGCGTCTCTCATCGGGCGGCTCGCGCCGCCTCGCTATTGTGCCGCGTCATACAATAGCCGAGCCGCGCCAGCGGCCGGGTAATGTTGCGTCTTGAAAAACGCTTCATCCATCCACATCCCCTATCGGGCGGCTTGCGCCGCCGCGCTGCTGTGCCGCGCTGTTGTCGGTCATATTTTTTCCACTGTAAAATCATATCCGTCGCGTCCGGTGATGCGGGTTTTGATGAATGTACCCGACGGATCGTCGCAGGCGTCTATCAGGCAGACGCTGTCGATGTGCGGAGCCTGGCCGTAGTAACGCCCGACTGCCCCATCGGGACCCTTTTCATCGACCAGTACCGTTAATTCGTCTCCGGTTCGCGCGTTCATTTTGGCAAATACGATCTCCTGTTGAGTTTGCATCAATCGGTCCACGCGCTGCTGCTTGATGTGCTCAGGCGCCTGATCGGGCAACTCGGCCGCGGGCGTGCCCGACTCGGCGTAAAACGGAAAACATCCCAGCGCATCAAACTTGACCCGACGGACAAACTCCAGCAGTTCTTCAAATTCCGCTTCCGTTTCGCCCGGATAGCCGACGATGATCGTTGTTCGCAGAACCACATCGGGCATCAGCGTTCGCAGCCGTTCAATCAGACGGAGATTGTTTTCCTTTGTGTCCGCTCGGCGCATCGATTTGAGAATTCGATTGTTGATGTGCTGAACCGGAATGTCTGCGTAATGAACGACCTTTTGGCTCTGCGCCATCGCCTCCAGCAGGGCTTCATCAATCCCGGACGGATACAAATACATCAGTCGAATCCAGCGGAGCGATTCGAGTTTTTCCAGCTCTGAAATGAGCTGAACCAGGCCGTTTTTCATTTTCAGGTCGCGCCCGTAATAATTGCTGTCCTGTGCGATCAAACTCAGTTCGACCGCCCCGTTTTCAACCAGTTCCAGGGCTTCCTTCACAACCAGTTCCATCGGCTTGCTCCGGAATCGGCCGCGGATAGCGGGGATCGTACAAAACGAACATTTTCGGTCGCACCCCTCGCTGATGCGTAAATACGCCCAATGGTTCGGGCTGATCAGCAGACGTCCGCGGTCGTCGCGGGCCGCCATAACACCGGCATCGTCGGATTCCGGCACGCTCGAACGCGGCCGAACGGCTTGGGGTTTTTGTGGGCACTGCCCCAAAGAGGCGGCCACAATCCGGTCAATTTGATCTCGCTGTTCAAGGCCAACAATAACATCAATCCCTTTGACTTCCTGTCTCAGCGCCTCGCCCATTCGTTCGGACAGACAGCCGGCCACAATAATTTTTTTGACCTTCCCCCTCTTTTTTTGACGAGCAACCTGTCGGATCACCTCGATGGCCTCGTCTTTGGCCGGGGCGATGAAGCCGCAGGTGTTAATCACCACCACATCCGCACAATCGGCCTCGCCGCTGAGCACAAAACCGGCTTGTCCGAGTCGAGCCAGCATAACCTCGCTGTCAACGACGTTTTTGGGGCAGCCAAGTGCCACAAATCCGACGGTTGCCGCCGGGTTTTGCTTGTCTTTTCTTGCCATTTCGTGTATGTTGTCCTTTAATTGGGTTACGAATCGGCAAAATCTTAACAAAAACATCCCGTCAATGCCAGCAGGTTCCAATACAAAGCCAAAAAAACAATCATCTTAAGAAAACAAGGAAATAAACCCGGTCGTCAAGGCGTTCTTATTGCGCGAACAAAGTGCTGTCGTTCATAGGCGTTCGATCCCAATGGATTTGTCCGAAGTATGTGTTTTCACTATAGAAAAAACGCCTTCCGTGCCGATAAGGACTGTGAGTTATGACAAATAAGCCGGCCTTTTGTATGGGTGTTGGATGCGTTTTCTCTTGAACACAAATCATCTGAAAAGATTGATTTTGCGTCGCTGTATGCGCTGGATCGTCCCGATGGCCGCGTCTGCGGTGTTTTCCGGCTGCGCCCAGACCGGCAGTATTGAAGAGTTTTTCGCGAAAAAACCCACCGAAATTGAATCTAAAATGATCATTCGCGACATCGCGCGCGTTCGCGAAAACCCCCATATTTACAATCCGCTTCCGGAAATGTACCGCACGCCGCCGCGACGTTTGGTGATGGAAGACGGGGTGCGGATGTTCTATTTTACCCGACACCACCCGGCCCAGCAGATTGCCAACGACTTGAAACGATTGGGCTATAAGGTCAGCCAGAATCCGAGCACCAATCAGGTCATTATTCACGCATCGGATGAAGCTGAATGCGACGTGATCGAAGCCTACCTGGTTCGTACGGATGTGCCGCCGATCCAGGTGCACATCGACTGCATCATCCTGGAGCGATTCGCCGATGTGACCAAAGACTGGGAAACGTCGATTTTGATTGAGAATCTTTTCGGCGAACAGATTACGCTTGGCGAGGCGCGGGGAACCTTTGACAGTCAGGGGCGTTTGACCGATCTGGATCCGGCCTTTCCCGGTGCGTCGCTTCGGGAAAGCAAGCGCAGCACGTTTGGGATGGACTTCGGATTCTGGCGGAATGAAGGAATTCCCGGCCATCAGGTGCGCGCGATTATTGACATTCTTGAATCCCGCGGGTATTTGAAAATTCTGCTCAATCCGACACTGGAAACCGTGACCGGCAAGGCGGCGACCGTACAGATTCGCGACCGTCAGCCGGTTCCCATTCGCGTTACGGAAAAAGACAAACAACCTTATACCCTGACAAAATATGAATGGGTCACCGATACCCTGACCGTTACGCCGTATGCCTACGCCGACGGCTCGATCGGGCTGAAAACCTCGATCAACATCGGCTCGGCCTCCAAACCCGAAGGCGTGATTCAAACGTCGATCATCACGCAGCGCTCGATTGACGTGGCCGAGAACCGCATTCGTCCGGGGCACAGCCTGATTATCGGCGGGATGCGCAAAAGCGAAAACCGCTCGGTCATCCGCGGGGTGCCGTTCTTCAAGGATCTGCCGCTGATCGGGACGTTTTTTGCGAGCAAAGATTTTGAAGAAAACGCCACCGAAATTGTATTTATTCTGACGCCGAGCATCTCTTCGGGCAGCGTCCATTATTCGGAAATGGCCGATATGATTCGCGAGAAACACCGGACGCCGGATTATGACGCCATTCTGGACGAGCTGGTTGCCGATCCGTTGGCCGGCGATGTCTATGCCCAGTATCTGGAGGACAAGGCCGACGAGGCGCGCGCCGAGACGATTCGGTTTGAGCGGGAGGCTCAACGGGCCGACTTTGAGGCCGAGCAGGATCGCCTGCGCGCCGAACAGACGTTGGTCGAGATGCACCTTCTCGAGGCCCAGATCGAACAGGCTCGCCGCGAATATGAGCAGGCCGTTGCCCAAAACAAGGCGGCCCAGGCCCAGGCCGAGGCCGCCGCCAAAGAAACGCAGGTGCAGCAGGCGCTGATTTCGCAAGCCGAGGAAGAGATCCAAAGCGCCGCCGCCGCGGCCGAGGCGGCCAAAGCGGCCGCTCAGCAGGCCGAGGCCGAACTGCAACAGGCCCGGCAGAAAGCCGAAGCGGCCCGACAGGAAACAGAAAAACTGAAAGCCCGTCAGGAAGCCATACAGGCTGAAATCGAATCCTTACAACAGCAAACGCAGCCGCCGCCAACGGAGCAAGAGTAACGCTATGACGTGGTATGACCTGAGAAAACGTGTGTCAGTTATTGCATCGACCCTTATCGGCACGGGGGCGATGTTGCTGCTGAGCGGCTGCGGCGATTTCTTTGCGCAGAAACCGACCGAGGTTCAGGCGCGTGAGATACTTGAAGAGCTGGGACAGGTTCGGGAAAGCCCTCATATTCAGAATCCCTTGCCCGAAGTCTATCGGCAGCCGCCGGCGCGACTGCATATCCGCGAGGGCACAAAACTGTTTTACTTTACCAAGCACCATCCGGCGGGCAATCTGGCCGGGCTGGTCAAAGAGCAGCTCGGCGTCGATGCCTCGGTCAACGCCGCGATCAATCAATTGGTCTTGTACTGCGCAGACGACGCCCAGGCCACGGCGGTTGAAGATTATTTGCGGCTGATTGATGTGCCGCCGGTGCAGGTCAACATCGACTGTTTGATTCTCGAGCGGTTCGGCGACATTACGATGGACTGGGAAACCTCCGTGATGATTCAAAACCTGCTCGGTGAAGATATTACCATGGGCGAAGGACGGGGCACATTCAACAATAGCGATGCATTGACCGGTCTGGACCCGGCGTTTCCGGGCGCGTCGCTTCGCGAGCCGGAGCGGGGCAAGTTCGGGCTGGATTTCGGCTACTGGCGCAACAAGGGGGTTGCCGGTCGTCAGTTTCGGGCCGTCGTGGACGTGTTGATTTCAAAAGGCTACCTGAAGGTGCTGTTGAATCCGACCCTCGAATCGGTCAACGCCCAGCCGGCGACCGTGACCATCAAGGATCACGCGCCTATTGAAGCGGTCAAAACCGGCCTCGGCGGCGCCTCGAGCGTGTATAACATTACGGAGTATGTCTGGGTGGAAAACACGCTTTCGGTTACGCCGCATGTCTATGCCGACGGGTCTATCGGCCTGGTAACCGACATCAAGATCGGTTCGCGGTCGAAACCCGAAGGCGTTGTGCAGCGGGCCATCATCACCGAACGCTCGATCAACGTGGCCGAAAACCGCATCCTGCCCGGCGAGAGCCTGATTATCGGCGGGATGCGCAAAACGGAAAAGCGGTCTGTGATTCGCGGCATTCCGTTCTTTAAGGATTTGCCCTTGTTGGGGGTGCTGTTTTCCAGCAAAGACTTTGAAGAAAAAGGGACCGAAATTATTTATATCCTGACGCCGAGCATCTCGGCCGGAGGTGAAGACCACGGTCGCCTTGTTCAGGAGATCCGCGATAAATATGCGGAGTCGGATTACAAGACGGGCCTTCGCCAAATGCTGACCGAGCCGTTCGAACCAAGCATTTACAGCTCGCTGGTGGAACAAAAGGCCATTGATGCGGAATTGCAGCGAAAAGAGGCCGAGCTGGCTCGCGAAGAAGCGCTGAAACGCGCTCAGACTGAACGCCGGCGCGCCGACCGCATTGCCGTCGAGGCCGAGAAACTGCGTCAAAAAGCCGAGCAACTGAGACGCGAAGCGGACAAGGCCGCTCAGGAAGCCCAACAGGCGATAGAAAAAGCCCAAGAGGCCGTCGATCTGACCGAGGCCGAGCGCCAACGCATTATGGAGCTGCAGCAGCAAAAAGACGCCGCCGAGGCCGAAGCCCAACAAGCTCAGGAGCAGGCCGAGCAAGCCGCCAGGGCCGCTGATCAGGCCGCGCAACAGGCCCAACAAGCCGCTGAGCAGCTTGAGCAAAGCCGCCGGGCCGCTCAGCAAGCACAGGAACAAGCCGAAAACGCACGACGCGAAGCACAAGCCGCAGAGCAAGAGCAACCGGCACAGGAAGAACCCATTCCCGATGAACCGCAGGTTTCGGACGAACCGCAAAACTAACTTTCCAGATGCGATAAGGGATGCTTTTTGATGACGCCGAAATGCCGGCGCGGCAGAGCGGCTGGCGAGGCGGCGCGTTTGGCAGCCGCGACCAGGTAAAACGCCGTCTCCGGCAAGTCCGGCAACGCATAAGAATGCAGGGTGAAAGCTGAACCGCCCATCATTTTTATCGCCTTGCGGGCCGCGTCGTATTCCTGCCGGACATTCGGTCCTTTCCAGAACAGGCCCAATCCGCCCGGTCGGATAAACGCCAGCGTCAGTTCCGCCAGCACGTTCAGCGGGGCCACCGCCCTGGCCGTTACCGCATCGAACCGTTCGCGCAGCGTCGGATCATGCGCCAAGACCTCGGCCCGTCCGTGCAGCAGCTCGACATTGTCCAGACCCAGCGCCTCACAGACCCGCCGCTGAAAACGCACCTTCTTTTCGGTGGCCTCCAGCGAAACAACTCGCCAGTTCGGGCGGGCAATCGCCAGGGCCAGCGCCGGAAACCCCGCTCCCGAACCCACATCCATCACCGAAAACGACGTATCGATCGGGTGTATCGAGGCCGGTTCATCCACGATCGCCAAGGCCGCCAGCGAATCGAGAAAATGCCGTGTGCGGATGTCCTGCGGGTGATCCATTCGCGTCAGGTTCAGCGAACGATTGTGTTCAATGAGCATCTGAGCGAATCGTTCAAAGGCCTGCGGCTGTGCCGTCAGCGCTTCAGCGGCTAACGTCAAATCAAGCGGTTGGGCGTTCATTGCTTTTGCAGGGCCAGCGTATAAGTCGGCCGACCTTCTTTCCTGTATTTGCGTTCATAATTGGTGCCGACCTGTTCGCCCTGGCCGGCGCCAACCGGACGCTTAAACGGAATGATTCGAACCTGCCCGGCCTGGACGGCCTGCCGGGCGACCTGCTGCATCTGGTCAAAATAATCCTGATGGTCAGTGGCGATATTGATCCAGCCGTCGGGCTTGAGGCATCGGGCCATTTGAGCCAGGTTTTCCGTACAGAAAAAACGCCGTTTATGATGGCGTTTTTTGGGCCAGGGGTCGGGGAAATACAGATGAAACCCCTCGACGCTTTCATCCGGTACGTGCTCGGCCAGAAACTCGGCCGCATCGGTGCGAATCAGTCGCACGTTCTGCAGCCCCCAGCGACCGAGGCGATCTACCGCATAGCGATAATACTTATTGGCCCATTCAATACCCAAAAAACATGTTTTTTCGAATGCGCGAGCCTGGTTGAGCAGAAATGTACCCTTGCCGGAGCCGATCTCAATCTCGACCGGGCCGGAACGTCCGAAAAGAACCTTGAAATCAAGCTGTCCGTCCAGCGTTTCCGGCCGGACCGCAATCGCCGGGTAATCCTGAAGCTGTCGCGCCGTCATATTTATTCTGGTAATTTCTCTGTTTTGCTTCTATATACAGGGTATCGATGAGGCTGAAAACTGAACGAAAACCTTATTTTGTGCCGAAATAGTCATAAAGTCAAGCCCTGTACGGTACGATACGAAAATGAAACGAGAACCGCTCTGAATAAGGCTCGTAGAACCAGCATGGATGCACAAAATAACTATAACTACGACAGATTGCGTATGATACGGCCGATTTTGAACCTGCGAAAGAAACGCATCCTCATTGATGTGGATACGCAGCGTGATTTTTTTCTGGCCGACGGACAAATGTGTATTCGCAATCATCGGCGGGTCCTGGCCAATATTCGCCGAGTGATGGCCTGGGCCAGGCGCGAGCATATCCGTGTGATCTCCACCGCTTTGATACATCCGCCCAATGACCACCATGAGCCGTATTGCCGCATCGGAACCGAAGGCGTTCGCAAACTGCGTTACACACTCCGCTATCGTCATGTCGTTTTTGACGCCGACGACAATACCGACCTGCCCCGCGAAAATATGCAGGATGTCGAGCAGATTGTACTGTACAAGCGCACGCTTGACCCGTTTGATGAGCCGCGCGCCGAACGGATCCTGACGGAGACGAAAGCCAACGAATTGATCGTCATCGGCGGTCCGTCGGAAACATCGGTTCTGTCCACCGTGCTGGGGCTTTTGGTGCGGCAAAAAAATGTGATTGTGGTCTATGACGCTATCGGATCACTGGATAAAAACGCCGCCCAAGTGGCTTTGCGAAAAATGCAGGCCAAAGGAGCCAAACTGCTGGAAACCCGCTCGCTGTTCGGCGTGTCCTCTTTGAAAATCGTGCATGCGTGCACCTGCGATCGCTGCCGCGGAAAACTGCCGGCCGTCGCCAAAAACCACAGCCGCTAAGTCCCGCGCCGCCGCACCGAACCGGCACAAAAAAAACCGCCTCCGTGCCGCACGACAACATCATACCTGCCGTACCGCACCAAGGCGGGCTTTTTCAAATGGTTGTCGATTCCTGTTATTTCTTAGGACAGTCCTTTGTCCCGTCATCCGAGCCGCCGCACCCGCCGCCCAGATACTGTGCCTGATCAGAAAAAGCGGCCGCGTCTTTCTTGTCCTTGTCGCCGCAGGTCCCGCCGCCGCAGCCACCGCCCAGGTACTGTGCATTTGCGATCACTGTTGAGGTGCTGCTTTTATCCTTGTCGCCGCCTTTGTCGCCGCAGGCCCACGCAGCGCCGGATACCGCCAATACGATACAAACCGCCAGAATTTTCTTCAGTACATGTGCGTTCATGGTTGTCCCCTTTCATTATCTTTTTTTCAATGACTCCGGTTAATAAGACTTGTTTTGTCTCACATTGTGGGCTAAATACGTATCAGAGAAAAAACAGTTTATACATTTTTTCAAAAAATAACATTTTTGACGATTTCTTTGAGTTTGTATTGTTTTCTAATGCAATTGGGCTTAATTGTTCGATAAACATTGTGGTGTCTCGTTTTTGAAGCAACCTTGAACCGTTATAATCCCTCTTTTACGAATGCAAAAAACAACCGTTAAACAAACGTTTTATGTCCTTATCGGGATGATTGCGTGCAGCCTGCCGAGTGGCTGCGCCCGGGTGGAACGCACGACCGCGGTCGGGCCGATTGCCACGCCGCAAACCTTTTCGGTCCAGACGCTGGGGTTTTCGGTTGAACGACGCCCCATTGATTTATATAGGGCCGGCAGCGGATATGAAACCATCTTTATTTTTGCAGCCATCCACGGGAATGAGCAGGCCGGGATTCCATTGTGCTACAGACTGATGGAGCGACTTCGCCATCGACGCGATCTGCTGGACAAATACCGCATTCTGATCATCCCCAATGCCAACCCCGACGGTGTGGTGCGAAACAGTCGGAGCAACGCCAACGGCATCGACCTGAACCGCAACTTTCCGGCGGCCAACCGGCAAAACTCCGCGGTGTTCGGTTACTATGCTTTGTCCGAGCCGGAAAGCCGGATATTATACGACCTGATCAACCAGCACAAACCCATTCGCATTGTCAGCATCCATCAGCCGCTTCAATGCATCGACTATGACGGTCCGGCCGAGTCGCTGGCTCGACATATCGCGGCCTATTGTCATTTACCGGTCAACAAGCTCGGAGCGCGACCCGGTTCATTCGGGGCGTTTGCCGGCGAAAAGCTCGGTATTGCGACCATTACGATGGAATTGGAACGCGCCGATGATCGTTTAACCGCCGATCAGCTCTGGCAGCGTTACGGACCGGCGCTGATGGCGGCGATTGCTTATCCGGAACCTCCGTATTAAATAAAACCGCAAAAAGCATTTGGTTCAACGCTCAATAATAACTAAATTTTAACAGACATCGTGAACGCATTCGGTTATAATGCCCCCATAGACGGTAAATACGACTCGAAGGATTGTATCATGCGGATGCGACAGATTGTTATGTTTATGGGACTTGCCGCTGCGGGCTTGATGGGCGCTTCGGCGACGGCACAAACGGACGCGAATGACGGTTCCGACGCAGGGCCTACGCTCGAGCTGGGATACTGTTCCGAATCCCTCTCCAATTCGGTTGATACGTTTATGTATTTTGTGCCTTTGACTTCGCTGACGGCGGTCAGTACGGCAACCGATCCCAATACGAACTTTACCGCAGGGATTGTCAGCCGTCGATGCGACGAAAAACGCGACAACGGATTTATTTTGTCCTGCGATTTTGAGATCGTCGGCGGCGGGCTGTATCGGGTGGTCTATGATCCCGACGAAATGATCGCGCTGGTCAGCGGCGGCGACACCGCCAAACGACGTCTCAAGAATCTGCTGGAGTGGATTCAGATTGACGGGCCTTGTCTGGGACGGGTGGACGCCGTCGGACAGGTGCATGAGAACGACATCATCATCGAGCAGGTCACCGTCAGCTTCACCCGCGACCGTCTGAAAAGCCCCGTGACCATCGCTTTGTATGATGTGCCCCGCAAGAACGACCGGTATCGCTACGCCCACCGAGAAAACCCCGTTATCGCACGGGTCAATACCCTGACGTTCAGCCGCAGCGAGCAGTCGCCCCGTATGAGCGTTGAGGTGGCCTCCGTCCAGAAGGCCGACCGGTCTGAAGGGTTGATCGGCTCAATCAAGGCGATGTTTGCCAATCTGCTGTTGTCGCCTTTGCCCGTATCGGCGGTGGGCAACGACACGATGCTTGATTTCGGACGGGCGCTGTATCTGGAAAAAACGGCCTTTACCTTTCCCGTGGCCGAAACGCTTGGCCCCTCGCTTTCCAAGGCTCAGGTCTCGGCGTTTTGAACAGCGGCGATGACTCTGGCCACATCAACCATCGCCGCCGTATCGTGGACGCGCACGACCGATGCGCCTTTCCATGCCGCCAGTGCGACCGTTGCGGCGGTGCCGAACAGTCGGTCGGTCGGATTGTCTATGCCGGTGAGCTGCCCGATGAATCGTTTGCGACTGGTTCCGACCAGCAGACGGTAGCCCAATCCGGCAAACACCTCCAGCCGCTTGAGCAGTTGCAGGTTGTGCTCGGTGGTCTTGCCAAAGCCGATGCCGGGGTCAAGAAAAATCATATCACGCGGAATTCCCATTGATTCGGCGTATTGTGCACGCTGCATCAGAAAATCGCGCACCTCGACGACGACATCCTCATACCGGGGATTGTGCTGCATTGTCTCCGGCCTGCCCTGCATATGCATCAGAACCACCGGCACGCGACGCTCGGCGGCCAGCCGGGCCATCGCCTCATCGCTCAGCGCGGTGATGTCATTGAGCATTGACGCGCCGGCGTCAAGGGCCGCGGCGGCGACCTCTGCATTGCGTGTGTCGATGCTGACGGGGATAGCGGTGTGCTTGCGCAGCTTCCGAATGACCGGTACGGCGCGGCGGATTTGTTCATCGACGGATACCGGCGCGGCCCCGGGGCGGGTGGATTCGGGGCCGACATCAAGGATGGCTGCGCCCTGTCGGACCATGTCCAGGCCGCGGGCCACGGCCTTATCAACGTCAAAAAATTGCCCGCCGTCGCTGAACGAATCGGGCGTGACGTTGACAATGCCCATCACCAGGCAGCCGCCGGAAAAATCCAGCCGGCCGCTGGGCCATTCAAGAGACTCAGACGGCCTGTTCATCGTTGCTCCCGAACCTGAAAGCCGATGCCGGAGAGCACATCGGCCAGCGGATGACCGAAGCTGCCGTTTGGCAGACCCACCGTTGTGTTTTGAAATTCGCGTCGTCGCGGGTACTCCTTGCGGAGGCGATCAAAAAATGCGCCCCGCTGCGGCGGCGGTAAAGTCAATATCTCGCGCGTATTTGAGTCGTCGCGACTAATGTCATAGACCTGCCGAATGACCTCATCGATGGTCTGTTCTAAAGGGGCGTCAAGCTGTTTGGACGTCAGAACGATTTCGGGCACGTCCGGGGCGGGCAGAAAATCCGCCTCGGTGTGTGTTGGCGTCAGGCCGAAATATTCACAGACAGCGCGGTAAATCATCAGCATTCCGATGACCTTGCCGTCGAATGAATAGCCGGCGATGTGCGGGGTGGCCAGATCGACCCGGCCGAGCAGATCGGCGTCGATGTTCGGCTCATTTTCCCACACATCCAGCACTACGCCGCACAACTTGCCGTCGGCCATCGCGTTTTTGAGTGCGGCCGTATCGTGAACGCCGCCGCGCGAGGTGTTGAGAAAAAACACGCCCCGTTTGAGTGATTTGAAAAACTCTGCATCGGCCAGGTGAAAGGTTTTGTCCCGTCCCTGCCGGGTCAGCGGGGTGTGCAGTGTGATAAAATCGCAGTCGTACAGTGCATCAAGCGGGCGATACTTCGGGTCGCCGGTCTGGCGGGCCAGCGGCGGGTCGTTGAGCCTGACTGCCATCCCCAGTGCGGCGCACTTTCGGGCGACGCGCGAACCGACGTTGCCGACGCCGATGACGCCGATGGACGTGCCGGCCAATTCAACGTTGTATTTTTTGCCCAGCGACAGCAAGGCCGCGACGACATACTCGGCGACGCTGTTGGCGTTTGAGCCGGGCGCTGAGGCAAAGCCGATGCCGTTTGCGGCCAGATAATCGGTATCGACGTGCTCGACGCCAATGGTCGCCGTCGCGACAAATTGAACGCGGCTGCCGGACAGAAGCGATTCATCGACCTTCGTGACGCTGCGCACCAGCAGCACATCCGCATCGGCCGCCTGTTCGGCGGTCAATTGCCGTCCCGGACAGACCGTTACCTGCCCAATCGACGAAAAACATTCCTCAACGAACGGTATATTCTGATCCGCCACTATCTTCATTTGAATTCCTTAAAACAGTGTCTCTTTCAGAAACATAAGCATAAACAGGAAACGTTTCAGAATTCATATTCATCACTTTTCAATTTCAAAGGACAACTATAGTAACCCTTCACCGTTTTTGTATGGTTCGACCCATTCGTTTAGAAACGCACCGAAGGTGCAGTCTAATTGCAGCCCAGGGCAACGCCCTGGGTAAAAGACTCCATTACATCGAATTCGCTCTGAAAAAGCAACAAACCCTCCCGCTATCCTGCCCTTTCAGGGCGATGGCTGTCGCTTGCATTTCCAACCCAGCCCGCTGGGCTGGGCTAAGGTAAACCGGTCTTTCAGGCCGAAAGAAATTAAACATCTTTGTTTTCCTCATGAATACTGTAAACGCTTACGAATCATTAAACATCGTTGTTCTCCTGCATAAACACGATGAACGCTTACTTATATTATAAGTTGGGCGACGGCTTTGAACCAGGTGTAGAAAAAAGTACCTTCCTCGCAGGTATCGACGGCGGCGATTTCGGCGCAGCCCTGTTCGAAGGTTTTTGCATCGAGCAGTGCATCGTCAAGAACCTGTCGGCGCGCCGACTGGACCATCGGGACGATGATGTGGTTGACCATCCCATCGCGCAGGTCGGGGGCCAGGCGGTCGGCGTACAGCCAGGCGGGACGGCAAGAGAGCACATCCAGTCCGGCGGCGGTCAGCAGCGGGGTCAGCCGGCGTCCGATGAGCGGGTCGTGGCCGTTGGCCTGCTGGGCGGCGATGAGGCTGTGCCAGGCGCGGCGGCCGGCCGGCGTTTCGGGGTACCAAAAGCACGATCCGTGGTCGCCTTCGATGACAGTCAGCGTCCCGCCGGGGCGGAGGGTGCGTTTGAGTTCTATGAGGGCGGCGACGGGGTCGTCGAGGTGTTCCAGCACAAAACACACAAAAACGTGGTCAAACGACGCATCGGCAAACCGCAGACGGTGGATGTCGGCCTGCTCAAACGTGACCCGCTCAAAGCCGGGGGCGTCTTTGAGGCGGCCGGCTGCGGCAAGCGATGTTTCGGAGACGTCGATGCAGGTAAAGACCGCCTGCGGGCTGTGTTTGACCAGCAGGCGGGTTTGTGCCCCGACGCCGCAGCCGGCCTCGAGCACCTTTGCACCGGCCGGATAGGATGTATCCGAATGCAGCATGTCCTCTAATATCTCGGCCTGCTCATACAGCCGCTGCGTCTCACGCGATGAATAACCATGAACATACGCCATCACACGAAGACCACCTTCCTGTTTTGAACATACGGTTTTGTTTCGAATTTAGTGCTTAAAATCACCTGACAACCCATAGGATGGGCTTTAGCCCACCACACCTAACCCCCCTTCGTGTTCTTCGTGCCCTTCGTGGTTAACCCGCTCTCGACAATCTGTATCTCCTCATCGGTCAACCCGTATAACTCATACACCAGCCGGTCAATCTGCTCGTCTGTGGCCGCGATCTGACGCTCCAGCCGCGTCCGCTCATCCGGCGTCTTGACCGCCGCCAAACGCTGATGAAGCGACAGCATCGTCTCAACATGAGAAACCAGCTTGTCGTGAAGTGCCTTTTCGGTCTTATTTGAGAAATCAATCATTACAACAGGCAGTTGCTCTATGTATTGTTTCCAAAAACGCACATACCCGCCTCTTAAAGTTGTCCCAATTGACAAAAGGCATGAAAACAGAAGTTTAGAGTTAAGCAGTCCAAGATAAAATAATAAGGCACAATTATTTGCATTCCTAAGTTGGATTCCATATCCTGTTTTATAAAAATATCCTTTTAAGTCAAGTGTAAACGATGGCACTTTGTTATAGTCAGGGACGACAATTTTTGGCTTTTGAAAGAGTGTCATACTTTTGGGGCTGTCTCTTATACACATCTGACGCTGCCGACGAAGAGGATAGTGTAGAT
>OMKS01001410.1_pt1 | contig 21328 bp, 22 predicted proteins | sample 1674721 | NCBI WGS metagenome assembly OMKS01 (sample SAMN06264996, study PRJEB25208) | sediment metagenome | isolation source: hot spring sediment | place: USA: California | collected 2014-09-02
GGAGATGTGTATAAGAGACAGCTTCAATTTCAATAACAGAAAAAAAGAATCCATTGTTGTTCAAATTAATTGTGATACGTGTATTGATAGAATCTACAATACCTTCAAAAATAGGCGAGCCGTTATTAATTTTAATCCAATTCAAGTATTGCGAAGAGGAAAAATTTTTATTGCCCGTAATTTCGATTGATTTTACTATTTGTGCGTTTAACGAAAATGCAAATAGGAAGAATAAAAAATATTTAATAATTCGGTGAGTCATCAATCAGCTTCATCTTTTTTCCTACCGGTTGAACTTCTATTATATCCAACAACGTTTCGGCTTCGCTCATTTTTACATTTGCAGCTTCAAGCTGCTGGGTATTAAATGAACCGAGAGCAATTGCCAATTTTAGAAAATCTTCATAGACAAGGGAGCGTTCAAGTCCATAAACTATTCCGGCAACAAAAGCATCACCGCTGCCTAACGAGTTAATCGAATTAACTTTCGGCGGAGAGGCTTTGAAATGAAAATCGAACTTGGAAGAATAAACTTCTTTTTCGCCATCGGTAACAAAAGCCATTTTAATACTCTTCTTGTATAATGCATTTAACCAATCTAAAATATTTTCTTCATTCGATATATTAATACCAAGCGAATCCTCAATTTCTTTTCTGTTGTTGTGAATTGCAAATGGCGAGAGTTCAATGCATTCTTTTAAATGTTCACCGTATGTATCGAGTATTGAAATCTTATCATACTTATTTGCTAAACTAATTCCTTCAGTAAATACTTTTTGCGATAATTTATTCGGAGCACTACCTGCAAAAACAACTATTGAGCAGTTTTGAATTGCTTTATCCATCTTGTTAATAAATTCATCAACTTCATTCTCATTGAAATCGGAATTTTGAGAAAAGAAAGAAGTAAGTGCATTATTTTGTTTGTTTATTGTTACTGTCGCATAACGTGTTTCATCTTTAGTTGAAACGGCATTAAAATTAATTGATTCGTATTCGAGAGCTTTGCGAAGAAGTTTACCGTTGTGTCCGCCTAAAAAAGTTAAAGCGAGATTCTTTATGCCGAGTTGATTAAGCTGCCTACTTACGTTGATTCCTTTACCGCCGGCATAAAAATTTTCTGAAAAGGCACGGTTAATTTTTCCAAAAGAAATATTCTCGAAGAATAATCTTCTTTCCAAGAGGGGATTTGGGGTAACGGTTAATATCATTATTATAATTTATTAATAGCGATATCTGTTCAAGTCTCTGTAATCTCTATTGGTTAATCTGTAATCACCGAATCCGGTATAATCAATAAATACAAATTGACGGTTAATATGATAATAATCCCACACTTCATAAGGTTTAGAATCGATTGCAAATGGTTGGCGTTCTATATAATCCGGTGCACCGAGAGAAACATAAACCATTCCCATATCGGTCTGCCAGCCGTCTCTGCGGTAAGCTTTGAAGTTCTTATTTGCATATTCAATTCGTCTGTAATATTCCAACATTGCTTCGTTTACCTTTGTGTTTGGTGTTGGGTCTTTCTCTTCCCAGAATTTGAGAAATCTCTCTAATTTTTCTTGAAATGATTCGGCTTTTTCTATATAAGCTATTTCACTTGACTCGGCAATATATTTCATTTGATCAACGGCTTTCTGTAAATCAGTTATGCTTCTCGGTAAACCGACAACTCTTGCATAAAATGATTTTCCCATCCCGCCAAGGAATGTTCCGGTAGTATCTTCAATTCTTACAACTAATTCATACTCACCAAATGTAAAGGAAGGATATTGAAGTGATCCTAAAATTTCATTCGTACCTTTGTTTAATTTTTTTGTGATTGTATGAGTATAGTTCTGGTTTTCGTTTTTATCCTTTATGCCGTATATAATTTTCGCCACTCTATCGCTGTCCGAGTAAGCTTCAAAATAAAAATTAATCACCTCATCATTGCTTTCGACAGTTTGAGAAATGTTCGGAACGAATCTCTGTCCTTCATCTGTTTCAATTATTTCGGTAATCAATAAAAGATCGCTTAAACTAACATCTTCAGAAAATGGAAGAACTTCGAGAGTATGTTCGCTGGCAACATTCCTTTTCGAATCAATGTCTTCAACAACACATCTGATAAAATAATTACCGGGTTCAAGTTGGAAGCTTCTTAAACTCAGATTAAAATTCTTGAATGAAGAAGTTTGATTAAAATTGCTTGCAGTTACTGTTTCATCCCAAATGTTACTTTTAATAATGTTGGACTTGCTCTCATCAAAAATGCTGAGATTTACTGAATACTTGGCAATAAATTTATCTGCGGATTTAACAAATTGAATATTTGTGTAGGGGACTTGTATAAAAAGATCCACTCTCGATTTTCCTTCTTCAGTACTTTTATAATTAAGAAAATCAAGATGAAAATTTGGCGCAGTACTGTAAATTTGAGATTTTGATTCTTTGCTTTCTTGAGCAAACGGAATCAAAAAAGAAAATAAAATAAATGTAATTAAAAATAGTTTTTTCATTTTGTTTTTCCCCCATTTACGCTGTGTTCGGCAAATAAATCATACTCATTACAGTCGTAAATGTCAACTTCATAAAAATTACCCCTCACTAAATATTGACCGTTCGGATTAAGAATAATTTCGCCGTCCACTTCAGGCACTTCTCTTTCGCTACGTGCAATGTAATGTTGATCTTCAATATCATCAATAATTACCTTCAGTTTTTGACCGATAAGTTTTTCGTTTTTCTTTAGTGAAATTTCACTTTGAATTTTCATCAACTCGGCTTTTCGTGCTTCTTTTTCGTTTTGAGAAAACGGATCGCCCAAAATAAAACTCGATGTTGTTTCTTCAATCGAATAATTAAAAACACCCATTCTGTCAAATTCAATTTCGCGAACGAAATCACATAATTCTTTAAATTCTTTTTCCGTTTCGCTTGGATAACCGACAATAAATGTAGTACGTAAAGTTATACCCGGAATTCTTTCCTTGATTTTATAAAGCAATTCTTTAGTTCTTCGCGAAGATATTCCGCGTCTCATCGATCTAAGGACGTCATCGGAAATATGCTGAAGCGGCATATCAAGATATTTACAGACTTTAGGGTTTTCGGCAATAGTTTCAATTACATCGTCCGGAAAGTGAGAAGGATATGCATATAAAAGTTTTATCCACTCAATACCGTTGATATCACTCAATTTGTTTAAGAGCTCGGCAAGATTTCGTTTGTTATATAAATCTTTTCCGTAATCTGTTGTATCCTGCCCAATAATTATTAATTCTTTAGTTCCTTTTTCGGCTAATTTTTTTGCTTCAATTAACAATTCATCAATCGGTTTGGATTTATGCCCGCCCCGCATTAAAGGAATCGCACAAAAAGAACAAGGGTTATCGCAGCCTTCGCTTATTTTTAAATAAGCATAATGATTAGGTGTTGAAATTACCCTTTCGCCTAACAATTCATATTTGAAGTCGCCTCCAAATTCTTTAACAACCCCTTCATAGTCTTCTGTTCCGAAATATTTATCGACTTCGGGTATTTCTTTGGTTAAATCATCCATATAACGTTCGGAAAGACAGCCCGCAACAACAACTTTTTTTATTTTGCCTTTTTTCTTTAATTCAACAGCTTGTAAAATTGTATTGATTGATTCTTCTTTAGCGGCATCAATAAATCCGCAAGTATTTATAACAATCGAATCAGCTTCATCGCTTGAGTCAACAAGTTCAAAACTGTTTGCATTTAATTGTCTCATTAAACGTTCGGAATCCACTGTGTTTTTTGAACAACCGAGCGTAATAATATTTATTTTATTTTGTTTCATAGTCTCATTTAATTAATAATACGAAATTACGGAATTATATCGAAAAGATAGGAAGTCTGAAAGAGTAATTCGAACTAGAATGTTAGTGTTAAGTAAAGATAAATGAACGGCGAAGTAAAAATAAGCGAATCAAATCTATCAAAAACACCGCCGTGACCGGGAATTAATGCAGATGAATCTTTTACATCTGCATCGCGTTTAATTAAGCTTTCGATCAAATCACCAATTTGACCGATCGTTCCAATTAACCCGCCGATAATTATTGCATCAGTGAAAGTCAAAAATTCCAACACGAGAAATTTTGCTGCAATCATAGTTATAAGTGAAAATATCAATCCGGCAATAGCACCTTCCCAGCTTTTCTTCGGGCTTACGCGAGGGAATAATTTGTGTTTACCAAATGCCGTGCCCAAAAAGAAAGCAGCTGAATCACAAATCCAAATCGTTACTAAAATAGCAATTATTAAGAAACCACCTTGATCATAAAGCAAGTATGAAAAACCGTAAAGCTCTCTTATTCCAATTATAGTTGCAGAGAACAAGCCGATATAAAAAATACCTAAATAAGTAACACCTAAGTTAAGAATAGCCGAAGATTTGTTATGAAAAAGTTCAAACAAAAGAAGCATGGCAGATATGATAATTACAAGAGAAAGAAAATTGATCCAGTTGAAATAAAAATTAAGAACAATTACGGCAACCGATACTAAACCAACAATTATATTTGGCGAAGTAGATTTGTTTTTAACTAATCGCACAAATTCATAAAAAGAGATCAGCGCAATTCCAAGAACAAACAGCAAAAATAAAATACCACCCAAATATGATGCCGCTACAATAAACGGAATTGCAATTACTGAAACAATTATTCTTGTACCGGTTTTATTCTGCGACATTATTCCTCGTTATTAATGTCCTTTCTTGAATTGATATCGTTAATAATTTCTAAAGCATTTTCTGTGTCATCTTTTTTTACAAGTAATTTTATTACTGCAAGATCTCCTACTGCCGGGTAATTTCTATCCTTTTGACCAAGAATCAGAGAATCAATTCCAGCACCCAGCAAATTAGCTTTGAACATTTCCGCTTCGTAATTTTCACTTGTAGTATAAACTACCACCCAATCGGACGGATGAACGAGATTTCCTTCGAACTCTTCTTTGCTAACAAGTTTTTCTCCGCAATCGGGGCAAACAGCAACACTATCTATAAACTCGAGTTCACATTTGGGGCATATCATAGCAGCTCCTTTCTTTGCTTAATTTTGTCGTAATTACGATTTACAAGATAAATATATACCATAAATAACATTAAAAAGAAAACAAAAAGAAACAGATTAGTTCCGATTTGAGATGGATCGGAAACATCTGCTTGTATGAATTCTTCTTCACCTAAAATAAAATAAGTCATAACCGCAATAAAATTATTGAGAAAATGAAGTAGTAACGGGATAAAAATAGACCCGCTTATATATGCCGAATAACCGAAAAAGAAACCGAGAGCAAAAAGAGCAATAAGACCATACGGATTAAAATGATACAAGGCAAAAAATATTGCGGTAACTAATGCAGCCCAAACCGGTTTAATTCTAAATTCAAAACTTTTTTGAACATAACCTCGAAAAAACACCTCTTCACAAATTGACGGAACAACAGCGACAACAATTACAATGAATGATGCTTCAAAAACAGTCTCACTGCGTATTAAATCGGAATAGGTTTCCGTTACAAGCTTATCTAATTGATCTAAAATGGATTTGATTCTTTCAACGACAACATATTTTTCGGCTAATAGATTTATCAAAAAATTCTGTACATACAAATAAGTTTGAAGAAGGGGAGTAATCAAAATCATTCCAACAACAAAAACAATTATTTCTTTGAATGAAGGGAGTTTAAAACGGATGATTGTTCCGACGTCTTCATAAACCAACTTAGCAAAAACCAAAGCCGGAAGAAGAATGAACATGATTTGTCCGCCGATAGTCATTAACCGCATTGCATTTACGTTTGCCGACTTTATATCTAAGCCGAAAATTAATAGAGTTAAAATACTACCACCGATTTGGTATAATACAAATACTACTACCAAGCCTGTAAATGCTGCTGCAATGGGCGACATTGTGGGATATATATTTCGTTCTTGTGAATCTCCTTGATGGGGAGATTCATCCGGATTATTAAAATCATCATTCATATAAAATTAAGATAAGAAAAAGCTTAATATTTCTCTATCGAAAAGATATCAAAGAGTTATTTTACTTTTGAGGTTAATTCTCCGGCAAGTCCTTCATAAGCGGTAAGTTCCGAATCAATAGAGCCGATTAATACTTTGGTTTTAACCTTTACCGGAATTTTCAATTCATCGTCTGTAAGCCAAATTATAATGTTTCCTTCATTCTTGAATAAACCTCCTTCAACAACAAGCGGCTCTACCATTATACAGTCAAATGTTCCGGCTTCTACAGTGATCCTTTCTTTTCCGAGATATATTACATCAAGAGGATAAACTTTATCATTATAAAAATTTTCTAAATGAAATCTATCACCGGGTTTCATGTCACTGAAATCGAACGTTCTTGTAATATAAAATGCGGAAAGAATATCATTAACGTTAGGCGGTATTTCAAATGTTCCGCCGGAAGTTTTTGCAAATCCTTTTCGTTGATCAAAAAATGCTGAAAAATCTTTTGTGTATTTTCCTTCCCGGATATGCTGCTCAAAACGCCATGGGAATAATCCCTCAACATCTAAAAACGTTTCGTAGCGATCTCTTACAATAAAGAAAGGATCAAATGCGGGTACGGTATTTACGCGGAAGGTAACATGGTAAACATCTCTTCCGGCTAACTTTCTGGTATTTTGAATTGCCATTTCTGCAATACCTGCGGTAACGAAACCATACTTAACATCGAATGTAAGTATTTCCCCTTCGCGGAAAGCATTGTTTTCTATCTTTCTGAATTCCTCCGAATAAAAAGAAGAAACCAATAACAATATCAGTGTTATATGTTTATATATGTTTTTCATGTTTTTCTCAATTCAATAAATTTGATATCTTATTAAAGACTTCATCAATATTAATACTGCTCATACAATTCAATCTTTCACATTGTTCTCTTGTGCAATTGTTGCAATCAATAGTGGGGGAGAAGATTAATCTATTATTTGTGTATGGTCCCCATCTTTCAACAGAACATTCTTTAATTTTTGGATAGAAGCCGACAACAGTTTTATCAAGTGCGGCTGCGATATGAATTGGTCCTGTTGAATTTGCTATTAATAAATTGCTTCGGTTTATCAAGGCGGTTAATTCTTCAAGATTTAGTTTGCCGGCTAAGTTATATGTGTTTTTATCAATCATAAATTTTTCGCAAAATATTTTTTCGGTTTCTGAACCAGTTATCAGAATAGAATAAGCCAATTCACGTGCCAAACGTTTTGTTAAATCTATAAAGCTTGAAATTGGGAGATCAATTGAGCTTCCACCGCTCCCAGGGTGCACAATTACAAGTTTTTTATCTTCAGGAACTTTAAGCTCTTTGAGTAATGTGTCTATTTTTTGCTCACTTATCTTGTTTGTTTGTATATCAAACGATACACTATTTTTTTCTATTTCATTTATTCCAAGCGGAGCTAATAGACTTAAATTATACTCTAATTCGTGTTTATCACCGCTTCTCCTATGCTCATAAATTTTATGTGTGAATAAAAATGAAAATAGTCTGTAACCCGAACCGATTCTTTGCTTAATACCGGAAAACCAAACTGCCAGCGAAATTCTTAAACGTGGATAAACTATTATGGCAGTATCGAAGCTTTCTTTCTTTATAAGCGAAACAAGTTTGAAATAATTTATCCTACCATTTTTTACCGGCAATACTAAGGTAGAATCAATATACTTATTGTTACGCGACAGAGATTCAGTATATTCTCTTACTAAGAATGTAATTGATACATTATCCAAATGTTGCTTTATAATCTTTGCAAGAGGCAGAGTTAAAACAACATCCCCTATTCGATCGGTTCTTATGATTAATATTTTTCTTCTATTATTCATTTCTTAGAGACATAAGAATTATCTTTAATATAAAACCGCCAGGGTAAGTCCGCCGATTTTTTAATTCCTATACGAGTTGTAGTAACAATTTCTTTTTTAAGAATTTTTTCACCGTTCAATAAAAATATTGGTTCTTTTGTTAATTCCAAACCGTTATCTTTTCTCTCAATTGCAAAAGCATGACAAAACTTTGCTGGTCCATTTGTTAAATTCTTTCGTTGTATTGAAGATACTTTGGTTTTTCCAAATCTATTCATAATCATAATATCAATACCATCTATTGGTTCAACTGCTCTTATCAGGATTGCAGAACCCTCATTTTCCTTGCCGCATACAATATTAGCACAGAAGTGCATTCCGTAAGTAAAGTAAACATAAAGAAATCCTCCTTCACGATACATAACTTCGTTACGTTTAGTTTTTCCTTTGTAAGTATGTGCAGCTTCGTCATCTTCACCTCGATAGGCTTCAACCTCAACAATTTTTCCTGTTAGAAATATTTCGCCAAATTTTCTAACAAATATTTTGCCCAACAATTTAGGAGCGAGCTTTACGGGATCTTGTAAGTAAAATTCTTTCGGGATAATTGCTATTGGTGAGATTGACCTCATTAAGATTTGCCGGGATGAATTATTTATTCATCAACTTTTTTGTTTCTTCAATTTTTTCTTTGAGATGCTCAACTTTATTTGGACTTATCTCAAGAAGTTTCTGATATATCTCTAAAGCTTCGTTATAGTTGCCTTGCGAAAAATAAATATTTGCTAAAGTTTCAGAAATGAATTGTTTGCCCATTGAAGAGAAGTCCTCGTTATTTTGATTCGATTTATTTTCATCAACAGGAGGAATTTTTGCTTTACTTATAACATCCGCTATGTTTTCAAGGTCATCTTCCAATGATTTTCTTTCCGCATGTAAAATATCCTCTTCAACCTCAAGATTAGCTCTTTCCTCTTCAATTTTTTCTAAATAATAATTAATCAATTCATCATCATCTAATTGGGGACGAAGTTCTTCCATGATATCGATAACTTTTTTGTATTCACCCTTTTTAGCGAGAGCTTCAACGAAAATTAATCTTGCAGTTATATAATCCGGAAAATTGTTAAATCCATTTTCTAAAATTGTAATTGCTTGTTCTATGTTTCCGTTTTTAAGTTCGGATTCTGCAACCCGTGCAAATAAAGGCGAGTTATTGTTGAATTCGTATATAAGTTTTATTTTATCTAAAGCTTTAGTCATGCAGCAATCTTTTGTTTTTTTGTAAATGAATTCCTAAACGAAAAGTATGAAACCGATCCGAATCCGAAAAAGAACATTAATTGGAAAGGTAATGCCGCAATCTCCATAAAATAAATTGACGCAGCCACTCCGATAAAACAATAAACTGCAAGGATCATTTCAACATAAGCGGAGCTTTCAATTTTCATATTCATAAAATACTTGTTCTTCTCAAGTGTGTCATCTTTTTTCTGTACTTTAAATTTCGGTGTGCGTACAAATTCACTTTTTCGATCAAGCAAAGCTTCAACAACCGCACGTGTATTATTTACTGCGAAGCCCATACTCCCCGCCATAAATAATGGAAAGAGTGCGATCTTTTTGCGCCAATCATGATGAACATTTTTCTGACCGAACAAATAAAACACGAAAGAGCTCAAGAATGCCAATACAAAAATTGCCATAAAGTTAAAAAATGTATCGTACGGACCGCTGTTCTTTATAAAGATAAGCGGAACATTCAATATGCCTGCTAATAAAATAAATGGAAAAACAATATTGTTTGTTAAATGAAAAGTTGACTGAAGTTTCACACGCAAAGGTATTTTTGATTTCCAAACTTCGGGGAGAATTTTTTTTGCAGTTTCAATTGCACCTTTAGTCCAACGGAATTGCTGGGCTTTAAGTGCATTCATTTCGGCTGGTAACTCAGCAGGAGTTGTAAAGTCACGGAGATAAATAAATTTCCATCCTTTCAGTTGCGCACGATAGCTAAGGTCTAAATCTTCAGTTAAAGTATCCGCATGCCAATTCCCTGCATCTTCAATACAGCTTCTTTTCCAAACACCGCCTGTGCCGTTGAAGTTGATAAAAAATCCCGAACGATTTCTTACAGTTTGTTCGATTACAAAATGACCGTCTAAAGCAAGTGCTTGAATTTTTGTAAGCAAAGAATAATCTTCATTCAAGTGTTCCCATCTTGTTTGAACCATGCCCACATTATCATCGGCAAAAAACTTTAATGTATTTTTTAGAAAATCGGGTTTGGGAATAAAATCTGCATCAAAAATTGCAACATACTCACCGGTTGCTGATTTTAATCCTTCTTTAAGTGCCCCGGCTTTAAAACCTGCTCTATCGGTTCGATGAATATGTTTAATGTTAAATCCAAGTTTTTGTTTTTCTTCAACTGCTTTGGCAACAATTTCAACTGTTTCGTCGGTTGAGTCATCAAGTACTTGAATTTCAAGCCGGTCTTTCGGAAAGTCGATTTCGCATACCGCATCGATTAATCTTTCCGAGACATACATTTCATTATACAAAGGAAGCTGAATGGTTACGGTTTTGTTAAAAATTTCTGCTTCTTTTTCTGTTGGAATGTTTTTACCGTATTTCCATTGATAATAAATCATTATAAATCCGTGACTTGCAAAAATCATAAGGATAGATAATGAAGAGATATAAGCAAGTAAAACAAATTCATCAAAATTCATGGTTTCCCTCTACCAATTTGAAACAACTGCAAGAAGTATATCTTCGGTAATTTTATCGATAGCTTCTTGAATTGCCCCGTTTCTATTTGTGGTAATATCCCCCTCATTTACATAATCGCCGTAATTGGAAAAATTCTGCTCGAAGATGGTTGTCTTTTTTATAAAATCTCTGTAGATAACTTTAACTGTAATAGTAACACGTCTTGAATCAACCGTTTCAATACCGCCTTGAGCACCGACCGAAGAAGGAGCGTCACTGATAGAAAGAACGGTGCTTTCTAAAATTGCATCCGCTTCGGTTCTTTCTCTTATTTGAAGTGAGTTGTCATCAATAAATTTAGTGATTAATTCATTAGTAAAATCTTCTCTTAAATTCGGTTCGCCGGAACCGCTGCGGTCATCAAACAATGGTATTGCAATTGAATTAAGATGAGGTGGAATTGACGCCCCGGTAAACGAGTAACTGCATCCGGAAATAATAATAGCCGACAAAGTAATGAAAGACAATATTTTTATACTGTTATTGAATTTCATATTCTTTTAATTTTCTGTACAAAGTTCTTTCGCTGATGTTTAATAACTTAGCAGCTTTACGTTTATTGCCGCGAGTAAAATCCAATGCATTTTCAATTGCATTTTTTTCAAGCTTATCAATAGGAATCACTTCATCAACACGGAAATTTCTTCCGTTACCCTGTAATTCACTTTGGTTATTAAGTGCAATATCCTTCAATTCGATCAAATCTTTTTTTATCTCTATAAGTGCACGGTAAATCATTTCTCTGTCAAGAGCATCGGGTGATCGGTTTAAGTGTACAGGCAAGTTTTTAATTTGTTCCGATGCATCGCGAGTCATTAGTAAAGGTAAAAAATCAGTTTCTGTTAAGATTGGCTCTCGTGATAGTGCCGTTGCCGTTTCAACAGCATTCTTTAATTCCCTTATATTCCCGGGCCACTTATAATTGTATAATAGTTCCCATGCTTCTTTGCTTATTTGCGGTTTAATTGAGTTGTTCTCGGTAGCATAATTTTCAAGAAAATGTTCAACTAATGCTGAAATATCACTCGGTCTTTTTCTTAATGGAGGAATGTTAAGGGAGACTGCTTTCAATCTAAAATAAAGATCATTTCTAAATCTCTTTGCGGCTACTTCATCTTGCAAATCTTTGTTTGATGCGGCGATTATTCTTACATCAACTTTTGTAACCGTTTCACTTCCAATGCGCATAAACTCTTTAGTCTCAAGAACACGTAATAATTTTACTTGTGTGGTAAGCGGCATCTCGGCAATTTCATCAAGAAATAATGTGCCGCCATCAGCAATTTCAAAATATCCTTTTCGATCTTCGAGCGCACCGGTGAACGAACCTTTTTTGTGTCCGAATAATTCGCTTTCTAAAATTCCTTCGGGAATTGCACCGCAATTTACACTTACTAATTTTTTCTGAGATCTTTTACTTGCGCCGTGAATTGCACGTGCAAAAATTTCTTTACCCGTGCCGGATTCTCCGTAGATTAAAACAGAAATATCGGAATTGGCAACCTGCAAAGCGATGTCGGAAAGATCACGTATTTCCTGTGATTTCCCGATTATGCCGAACTTATTTTGAAATTCTTGTGTGGTCATAACTATAAATTTTTCAGAGCTTTAAAAATAATACAATTCGATGTGATAATTAAGTGAAATCTCGAGAAAGTGTGACATATTGTCCGTCTTCCACTATGTCGATTTTTGAAATATGTGAAAAAGTTTGATTATTGAGAAATTTAACAATTTTTTCCTCATCTTCATCGGAAATATGGGTTAAAAAAATCTGTTTTGGTCTGTAAAAATTAACTACTTCTGACAGCCATTCAAGTTCGATATGTGTGGTTTCTGTTATATAAATTGTTGGCTCAAACTTATCAAATAAAAATAAATCTTCTTTTTTCTCAATGTCTGATGTGTAAATTATTTCTTTTTTTTCTGATTTTAATAATATGCTTGCTGAAACAAAACGATTTTGTGGAATTGAAGTAACTTGGTATTTATTGCTGATATGAATGTTTTGTTTAGTTGTAAAGGATAATTTATTATCAACTTTATATTCTTGGTCAAAATCATAACCGAAAAATTGAATTTCAAACTCAAGTTTATCTTCAAACAAATAACAAGTGTGAAGAAAATCCTTAAGCGGTTCAACAAGATTTTTGTGAGTAAAAATTTTTAACTCGTTTTTTCTTTCATTCAATTTCATTTGTGTGATGAGAGAACTTATACCGCTGAAATGGTCTGCATGATAATGAGTAAATAAAATTGAATCGATAGAATTAAACATAATCTCACTTTTCAATAAAGCTTTTGAAATTCCATCACCGCAGTCAATTAATAGTTTTGAATCGAGAGTGTCAATAAGTATAGAAGAATGATTTCGCTTGAGTGAAGTTTTCCCCGAACCGGTTCCGATAAATTGAATTTTCATTTTATTCTACGGTAATTACTCTGCCATTTAAGTCATATTTATTTTTTAGATAGGATAAAAGCGGATCAGCATCAGATTCTTTTTGCAAGTGACCGAATGTAACAATATTCAATAATGAACCGCCGACGCTTTTTGTGCCGAGTTCAACCGGGTAGCCGTCTTTCTTGATTTCATCTGCTAAGTTCTTTGCGTTTTCAATATTTAAAAATGCACCGGCTTGAATTGTGAAATTATATTTGCCGGTTGATTCTGCGGGAGTTTGCTTTTGAGGTACCGGTGTTGGTTCACTTTTTACAATATCTGTTTGATCCGGGATTGTTCTGTCTGCTGCTCTAATATAAGGAGAAGAAGGATACTCGGTTTTTAACTTGTTCAATAATTCTTCAGCTCGTTGGTAAACACCTAAGGAATAGTAGTAAGAAAAAACTCTATATAATGATGCATCTGCATAATTACTTTTGGGGTGCTGTTCATATATAGTTTGATATTTCTTCAATGCGGCTTCACCTTCTTCGGTTAAAACTGCATCGAGAAAAATTATGGAAGGATCGTTAGGGTTAGTTTTTTTAAGTGAGTTTAAACCTTCTTTTGCAGTGTTAATTTCACCGTCTTCAATCGATTTTAGATAGGGAACAATGTTGGCTTCTTGAGCAAGAAAAGTTGAGGCAAATAATATTAATATGAAAATTTTTTTCATCATCCCCTTTATGCAGTTAGGGAAATTTTCTCTCCCGTCGGATTTACAATTTCCATAACATCACCGAATAAAGTTGCAGATGTTGCACGATTAATTTTAACTTTTACATAATCGCCTGTTTTAATTTCGTCATTTGCCGGGAAGATAACAACTTTATTTGTATCGGTTCTGCCTGCCATAAATTGATCTGACTTTTTACTATTTCCTTCAACTAATACAACTTCATCTTTCCCGATCATTTTTTGATTAATCTCATAAGAGATTGATTGCTGAAGATCTATAATATCATTTAATCTTTTTGCTTTTGTTTCTTCGGTTACATCATCTTCCATTTTGTATGCTTTTGTTCCTTCACGGGGTGAATACTTAAACATATAAGCACCGTCATATTGAACTTTCTGCATTACATCAAGTGTCATTATATGATCTTCATAAGTTTCAGTTGGGAATCCGGAAATAATATCCGTTGAAAAACTTACCCCGGGAATTATCTTGCGAGCTTTTTCAATTAAGTTGAGATAATGTTCAACTGTGTATGTGCGATTCATTAATTTTAAAATTCTATCCGACCCGGACTGTACAGGCAAATGAATATAGTTACATAAATTAGGATGTTCGGCAATTGTGTAAAGTAACTTATCCGATAAATCTTGAGGATGCGAAGTTGTAAATCTAACACGAATTAATCTATCTACACTTGCTGCAGCGGAAAGTAAATCAGCAAAGTCTCTTCCGTTATCATTATATGAATTTACATTTTGACCTAGTAAAGTTACTTCTCTGAATCCTCGTTCGGAAAGCTGTTTGATTTCATCAATAACCGATTCAAGATTTCTGCTTCGTTCCCTTCCTCTGGTAAACGGAACAACACAGAATGTACAGAACTTATCACAACCCCTCATTACCGATATCCATGCAGATAAACCATCTTCCCTGAATGGAATAATATCATCATAAGTTTCGGTACGGGAAAGTTTAACACCTATACCTTTTTCACCTGTGAAAGCCGTATCAATTAATTCCGGCAGTCTTCTGTATTCATCGGGACCAACAACAAGATCAACCATTTTTTTTGATTCAACAAGATCTTCGCGTAATCGTTCTGCCATACAACCCAAAATACCTATCACGGTTTGAGGATTTTGATCTTTATATTTCTTCAGATTGCCGAGTCTGCCGTAAATTCTTTGTTCAGCATTATCTCTTACACTGCATGTATTAAGCAGAATAATATTTGCATCATTTGCTTCAGTAGTTAGTTGATATCCTTTATTTTGAAGAATACCCATTACCAATTCGGAATCGGCAACGTTCATCTGGCAGCCGTATGTTTCTATATATACGTTATTTTTAGTCATCTTATCTTGTTATGAGTTTTAAGGACTCAAAAGATATAAAAATTAATAACGAGTCAAAAGGTATAATACAATATTGACAAGGATTACGGCGGCTAAAACGAAACTAATAAAAAGCCATCTGTTCTGTCTTTTTTTGAATTCGTGGATATTCGGAGGGTTATCGTTATATTTGTTTTTTCTGAACATTCTTCCTAATTATTTTAACACGTAAAATTATAAAATGTGAATTAGATTCCATTTGATGCATATCAAACAGATTAGTTTCATTCGTTTTTGAGGTTATTAAATAGTTATCAATTCTAATCGGAGGGAAAATGATACTTAAAGATAAAGTGATTTTAATAACCGGCGGTTCATCCGGGATTGGATATTCCATTGCAGAGATGGCAAAAAATAAAGGAGCGAAAGTTATTATTGCCGCAAGAAACAGAGAGCGATTAGATAAAGCGGCGAAAGAACTTTCTGTGTTTCCCATTGCTTGTGATGTCGGGAATGAAAAACATGTAACCGAATGTTATAATACAATTATGAAAGAGTTTGGTAGAATTGATGCGTTAATTAATAACGCCGGTTTTGGTTATTTTTCAATGTTGGATGAATTGGATAAAAAAAGGTTCGAAGAAGTTTTTAATACAAATGTTGTCGGTGCGGCATTAATGGCAAAATATGCCGCAAGAATTTTTAAAAAACAAAATTATGGTAACATAGTTAATATCTCTTCCACAGCGGGAACAAAAGGATATGCCGGTGGATCTGCATATACGGCTACCAAGTTTGCATTGAAGGGAATGTCGGAATGCTGGCGAGCGGAATTAAGACAACATAACGTAAGAGTAATTCATGTAAATCCAAGTGAAGTACAAACCGATTTTTTTGTTAATTCCGGTAGAGGAAAACGCGAATTCAATCCAACAAAATTAATCGGTGAAGATATTGCACATGCAGTAATTTCAGCTTTAGAGATGAATGATAGAGGATTCATAACTGAGTTAACGGTTTTTGCAACCAATCCGAAATAAATGATGGATAACACCGAACTAAAAAAACAAGCAGCCGAAAAAGCGGTTGAACAAATTAAATCCGGAATGGTAGTCGGACTTGGATCGGGAAGTACAGCTTACTTTGCAATAAAAACAATAGGCGAACTTCTGAATTCCGGGAGTCTAAAAGATATTGTTGGAATTCCAACATCCAAAGCAACCGAAGAGTTAGCAATTTCTTTAGGAATACCGTTGACTTCGTTTGAAGATATTCAAGAAATTGATTTAACAATTGACGGTGCCGATGAAGTAGATGATCAACTCAATGTAATAAAAGGCGGCGGCGGTGCATTGCTTCGAGAGAAAGTTGTCGCTCAAGCAAGCAAACGAGAAATTATTGTTGTAGATGAGTCCAAAATTTCAAAACATCTCGGCGAAAAATGGCATGTCCCGATTGAAGTCTTGAAATTTTCTTTGCAACTCGAAAAAAGATTTTTAGAATCTTTGGACGCATCTGTTGTACTGCGAAAAGCTGATGATGGTAATCCTTATGTAACTGATGAAAACAATTATATTCTTGATGCAAACTTCGGAATAATTTCATCACCAAAAGAATTAGCACATAAACTCGAAGAGAGAGCCGGTATTGTTGAACACGGGATATTTATTGGTTTAGTTAATGAGGTTATAGTAGCTTCTCCTGATGGAATAAAGTCAATCACAAAAAAATAAAAATTTTTGAAACCTCGCTTGCAAATTAATTGTAAGAAAAACCGGCAATATTTTTTTTATATAATATTTTTTTTGAATTTTATTTTTTGACTTAATAAGTTTGCAGCGATTTTAATCATTTACCGAAAAGCTATGAGTATAAAAGTAGAAAACCTCACCAAAAAGTACGGCACACAAAGAGCAATCGATAGCATTTCATTTGAAGTAAAAGAAGGAGAAATCTTGGGATTTCTTGGTCCCAACGGAGCCGGTAAAACCACAACAATGAAAATTATTACATGCTTTATGGCTCCGTCCGAGGGCGACGTTAATGTTGACGGTCATTCGATCCACGAGCATCCTGATTTGATAAAGAAAAAAATCGGTTACCTGCCGGAATCAAACCCGCTGTATTATGATATGCCTGTTTTAGAATACCTTGAGTTTGTTGCAGAACTTCAAGGTGTACCAAAAGATCAAATCAAAAAAAGAATTGTTGAGATGGTGCGTGTTTGTGGATTGAATATCGAAAAACATAAAAAAATCGGTGAACTCTCTAAAGGTTATCGTCAGCGTGTAGGACTTGCACAAGCTATGATCCACGATCCCGAGATATTAATTCTTGATGAACCGACAACAGGACTTGATCCGAATCAAATTGTAGAGATAAGAAAATTAATTCGTGAACTTGGAAGAGAGAAAACTGTAATTCTTAGTACGCACATCCTTCCCGAAGTTGAAGCAACTTGTGATAGAATTTTAATTATCAACAAAGGTAAAATTGTTGCCGATGGAACACCGGATAGTTTAAGAAATAAAGCTCAAGGACAAGAAATTCTTCGTGTACAGATTATCGATGCACCAAGTAAGGATGAAATTATTTCTTCATTACAAAGTATAGAAACAATTGCTATGGTTGATCCTATTCAAAATAATGAAAGCACTTTTGTCGTAAATAGTAAACCCGGGCAGTCATCACGCAAAGATATTTTTAATCTTTGTGTTTCTAAAAATTGGGTGTTAACCGAAATGTCGCCGATCGAAACAAAATTAGAAGATATATTTAGAGAACTAACAACAGATTAATTATGAAACCAGTTTGGATAATTGCTAAAAGAGAACTTCGCGCATTTTTTGATTCGCTTATTGCTTATATAATGATTACGGTCTTTTTAGGGCTAAGCGGATTTTTTACATGGTTGTATGGTTCGGATATATTTTTACTAGGACAGGCAACTTTACAACCATTCTTTTCAGTTGCTTATTGGACGTTATTCTTTTTCATCCCGGCATTAACAATGAAAATGTTAGCCGAAGAAAAACGAAGCGGTACTTTAGAACTTCTTTTAACAAAGCCTGTATCCGATTGGCAGGTTCTTCTCGGTAAATTTACCGCATCATTATTACTAATAGTGATTGCACTCGCATTGACAATCCCATATTACATAACAGTTTCGTTAATCGGTCCGGTTGATCACGGCGCGGTTTGGTGCGGTTATCTCGGAATGATTTTAATGAGCATGTCTTATATCGGAATCGGATTGTTTGCAAGCAGCATTACAAATAATCAAATAGTTGCTTTTTTAACCGCACTTTTTATTGGGTTGTTCTTCCTAATTATATTTAATGTACTTGCGAATAATTTTACCGGAAGTCTTGCACAGTTATTCCATTTCTTAAGTATATCAACTCATTACGATTCGATCTCACGCGGGGTTGTTGATACTAAAGATGTTATCTATTTCGTTTCGATTGCGTTTATTGGATTAACTTTAGCAGAATCCGTTTTATCAAAAAGAAATATTGTTGAGAATTAAGAATTATGCTGACTAAAAGAAAAATTCAAATATCACTTGCTTTCATTATCGGGATTGTTGTTTTAGTAAACTTTATCTCCGATAGATTTTTCATTCGTTTAGATTTCACAGCTGATCAACGATACAGTTTGAGCGATGCAACAAAGAATATTTTGGAAGACTTATATAATCCCGTTACAGTAACTGCATACTTTTCCGAAAATCTTCCGCCCGATATTGCGAAAGTACGGAGAGACTTTAGGGATTTATTGGTTGAATATTCAACCCGTTCCGGCGGCAATTTAGTTTATGAATTTGTAAACCCGGGAGATGATCAGCAGAAACTGATGGAAGCTCAGCAAAACGGTATTTCTCCGTTGATGATTAATGTTAGAGAAAAAGACCAGATGAAACAGCAGCGTGCTTTTCTTGGTGCCGTTATTCAAATGGGAGATAGAAAAGAAGCGATACCTTTTGTAAGACCCGGCGCAGCGATGGAGTATGAGCTTTCATCGGCAATTAAAAAATTATCTGTAGTTAATAAACCTAAAATTGCCCTGCTTCAAGGTTATGATGAGCCTACATTAAATGAAATTGTACAAGCGCATAATAAGCTTCAGGTTATGTATGAGGTTGAGCAATATACAATTACAGATACAACTGTTATCCCAAGTAGTTATGAAGCATTGATGATTGTCGCTCCTAAGGATTCAATTCCACAGAACCATTTGAACCAGCTCGATAATTATTTAGATAACGGAGGCAAATTACTTCTCGCGATAAATAGAGTTGACGGCGATCTGCAAAATGTACGAGGAGTTGAAATCAATACCGGGTTGGAAAGTTGGTTAAGCCAAAAGGGCATCACAATTGAAAACAAATTCTTGATTGATATTAATTGCAGCAACATAATGGTGCAGCAGCAGCAAGCCGGATTTATTATGAATACCCCGGTTCGGTTTCCTTATTTACCGCTTATATCTAATTTTACCGATCACCCGATAACAGAAGGTTTGGAGCAAGTACTATTTCCTTTCGCAAGCCCGTTGTCATTTAATCCGCAGGATACTTCCATACATATTACACCTTTAGCATTTTCATCCAATAAGTCGGGCACGCAAGGTTCAACAGTATTTTTTGATGTAATGAAACAATGGACTCAAAGTGATTTTAATCTTTCTAATTTACCAGTTGCTGCAGCTCTAGAAAAAGGCGATATGAGAATTGTCGTTTTCGGCGACGGAGATTTTATTATTAACGGCAGCGGTCAAAATCAACAGCAATTGAATGAAGACAATGTAAATATTTTTGTAAATGCAATTGATTGGCTTGCCGATGATACCGGGTTGATTCAACTTAGAACTAAGGGTGTTACAGGCAGACCGATTGATCAAAGCATTGAAGAAGGAACAAAAACTTTATTGAAATATATAAACTTCTTGCTACCAATAATTGCCATTATTGCATACGGTGTATTCCGTTTCCAATTAAAGCGTAAATTGAAAAATAAATTAATGAATGTTGATTATGCTTAAAGATACTTCAAACAAAAAATTAGGAATTGTTTTTGGAATACTTTTAATAATTGCATTAGTAATTTTTATTTCCGATCCCGGTTCAAACGAAAGAACATTTAGATCCGAGCTTGTGAAAATTGATACAACTTCGGTTACGCAAATTGTGATTTACGCAAAGAATAACGAAGGCACACCGGTAAAATTATTTAAAGAAGACAATTCATGGAAAGTGCAGCTTGAAAACGAAAAAAATGCTTCAGTGCCAAAGAGCAAAATCGATAATCTATTTTCACAATTATTACAGATTAAACCGGAACGCTTAGCGGGAAGAGGAGAGGCAAGTTATGATGATTTTGAAGTTGATGATTCCGCTACAAGAGTTGAAGTTTATGAAGGTTCTAAGAAAACTCTCGATTTGTTAATCGGGAAATTTACGTTCCAACAGCCGAGAACTATGAAATCTTTTGTTAGATTAGCTGAAGATACCGATGTTTATGAAGTTGATGGATTTTTAAGCATGACATTTAATCAAGATGCAAATTCTTTTAGAGATCAAACCGTTATTAATGATAATGTAAATAATTGGAACAGCCTGGCATATTCTTATCCCGCCGATAGTTCATATCAAATTGTAAAAGTTGATAATGTTTGGCAGCTTTCAAACGGGACAAAGTTAGATTCTGCAAAAACCGAAACTACATTAAGACAATTAGCAAATCTCCGCGGCTCAGAATTTGTTGATATTGATAAATCCGAATTACCTCTTCCCGAATTCAAGTTGACCATCATAAAAAATAATAATGATCAAATAGAAATATTCGGTTATAAAGTTGCTGATAAGGTGATAATCAACTCCTCCCAAAATCCGGAATCTTATTTTGACGGAAACAGCGGGAATCTTTTTAGCAAAGTATTTCATGGATTGAATAAATTTTTATAATTGTAATTGTTCCGATATATCAATTGCTGCCGTTAACTTTACAATTGATTTATCTAGTCAAACCACCCTCTCAACTCACCTTCGTGGTAACTTTTATTTTAGCATTTATTGTTTCCAGCCATTTTCCTTCATCTAACTAGAAAATTTCTTCAACCACTAGGTACTTATACTGATTTTATTTTAAGAATATTTTAATAAATTCACTAAGTATCGATATTCTTAAACTCCGGCTGCACAAATTTAATTAACGGATTTAATAACTTATTATAGGGTGTCATTA
>OMKS01001416.1_pt1 | contig 21285 bp, 36 predicted proteins | sample 1674721 | NCBI WGS metagenome assembly OMKS01 (sample SAMN06264996, study PRJEB25208) | sediment metagenome | isolation source: hot spring sediment | place: USA: California | collected 2014-09-02
ATGCGGGTCTGCGATTCGCGATTCGCGAAGGCGGCCGGACGGTGGGCGCCGGGGTTATCAATAAGATTGTCGCCTGATTATAGAGATTGGGAATAAATAAAATGATCAATACACAGAAGATTCGGATCCGCCTTAAAGGATACGACCATAAGCTGATCGACCAATCCACCAGTGAGATCGTGGAAACCGCCAAGCGGACGGGGGCGGCGGTGGCCGGCCCCATTCCCCTGCCGACCACGATCAACAAGTTTTGTGTTCTGCGGGGGCCCCATGTGGACAAAAAGTCCCGTGAGCAGTTTGAAATGCGGACCCATAAGCGGCTCCTGGATATTCTGGAGCCGACCCAGCAGACCATTGACGCCCTGATGAAGCTCGAGCTTTCCGCGGGTGTGGATGTCGAGATCAAGCTTTAAGAAGCCTCAACGCTTATTTACCGGACAGGTGTAACAATGTCTAAGAACATGGGTTTGCTGGGCAGGAAAATGGGAATGACCCGGATTTTTACCGAGACCGGGATCGCAGTTCCCGTAACGGTGATCGAAGCCGGTCCCTGCGTGGTTTTGCAGAAAAAAACCAACGCCAAGGAAGGTTATAGCGCCATCCAGGTTGGTTTTGGGTCGCGCAGCGAATCGCGCCTCAATAAGGCCGAGGCCGGTCACTGCAAGGCGGCCGGTAAGGGTGGCTTTTACCACGTTAAGGAGTTTCGGGTCACTGATCCCGAGGCCTACGAGGTTGGCCAGGAGATCAATATTACCGATCTGCTCAGTATCGGCGATCTGGTTGATGTCCGGGCCCGTAACAAGGGGCGGGGCTTCCAGGGCGTGGTTCGTCGCCACGGTTTCAAGGGCGGCCGGGCCACCCACGGCTCCAATTTCCATCGGGCCCCCGGCTCCATCGGCTGCAGTGCCTGGCCGGGTCGGGTCATCAAGGGCAAGAAGATGCCCGGCCAGATGGGGGACAAGTTTATCACTAAGAAGAACTGCACCGTCATCGATATCCGTCCCGAGCAAAATGTGATTGTGCTCAAGGGCGGAGTTCCCGGCGCCAAGCAGGGAGTGGTTCAGATCTACAAGAACGCGTAAGGTCGGAGCGACTGCGCCGACGCCAAGGTTAATGCCTAGGGGGTAGCGATAATGGCGGTAACGGAAATATACAATATCAAGAAGGAAAAGGTTGGGGAGCTTGAGCTGAAAGATGAGCTCTTCAAGGTTGAGGTCAACCCGCACCTTCTCCACGACATCGTGCGGATGCAGCGCGCCAACCGGCGTGCCGGTACCGCTTGCACTAAAACCCGGTCCGATGTCACCGGCAGCGGCAAGAAGCCCTGGAAGCAGAAGGGCACCGGCCGGGCTCGTGCCGGCAGCCGTAAGTCTCCCCTCTGGCGGGGCGGCGGCACCGTTTTCGGCCCCCAGCCCCGGAGCTATTCCTTCCGGATGCCTCGTAAGGCCCGGAAGCTCGGACTGCGGATGGCCTTGAGCTCACGCTTCAGCGATCAGCTCCTGGTGGTGCTGGACGATTTTCGGCTTGATGAGATCAAAACCAAGAAGTTCATCGAAGTGATGGACAATTTTGAGATCAAGAACGCTTTGATTATTGCTCCCGAGCGGATTGAGACCCTGGAACGCTCCTCCCGCAACGTCCCCGGGTTCAAGGTGATGCCGCCGGAAGGGCTCAATGTCTACGATATTTTGCTGCACAAGCACATTGTTCTGTTGCAGCCCTGTATCGGTCAGCTGGAAGAGAGGTTGCTGTCATGAAAAATATTTTTGAGGTGGTCAAGCGTCCCCGGCTGACGGAAAAAAGCATGGGATTGCAGGAGGACCACAATCAGATCGTGCTGCAGGTTGATCGTCGGGCCAACAAGAATGAGATTAAAAAGGCGGTTGAGAGTCTCTTCAGTGTGAAGGTGGAGAAGGTAAGAACTGCCAGTATGCCCGGCCAGCGCAAGCGGATGGGCAAATATGTGGGCACCACCAGCGATAGGAAGAAGGCCTTCGTGACCTTGAGCAGCGAGAGCAAGCTCGACTTCCTGGAAGAGCTGTAAGGTCAAAAAAGGCTTTATTGAAACAACAAATCGGAGTTTCACATGGCACTGAAGACATATAAACCGACATCAGCGGGACGGCGGACCCTGGTCACCGTGGTCAGGGATGAGCTCAGCAGCGAACGTCCGGTCAAGGGGCTGGTTAAGACCCTGAATAAAAATGGTGGCCGCAACAATTACGGTCGGGTTACCTCCCGCCACCAGGGCGGCGGCCATAAGCGTAAATACCGGATGATCGATTTCAAACGCGACAAGGTCGGGATTCCGGCCAAAGTAGCCGGCATCGAGTATGATCCCAACCGGACCGCCAACATCGCCCTGCTCCAGTATGTGGACGGCGAAAAGCGCTACATCCTCTCTCCCAACGGGGTTAAGGTCGGGGATGTGATCGAAGCCGGTGACAACGTGGATATTAAACCCGGCAACTGCCTGCCCATGGGTAATATGCCCCTGGGGAGCACCATTCACAATATTGAAATGAAGATCGGCAAGGGCGGTCAGCTGGTGCGCAGTGCCGGCGGCTCGGCTCAGTTGATGGCCAAAGAGGGCGACCACGTTTTGGTCAAGCTCCCCTCGGGCGAGGTTCGCCGCTTTCATCGGGCCTGCCGGGCCAGTATCGGCCAGGTTGGCAATGTTGAGCATGAAAGCCGCAAGCTGGGCAAGGCTGGTCGTAGTCGCTGGTTGGGCCGTCGGCCCAAGGTTCGTGGCGTGGCGATGAACCCCGTTGACCATCCCATGGGTGGTGGTGAGGGCAAGAGCTCCGGCGGTTGTCATCCCACTACTCCGTGGGGTATGCCGACCAAGGGTTACAAGACCCGGGGCCGTAAGAGCAGCGACAAGGATATTGTCAAGAAGAGATCCTAAGATAAGGGGGAGCTGAAGTGGCACGCTCGATTAAGAAAGGACCGTTTGTCGATGACCATCTTTTACGGAAGGTGGAGAAAGCCAGGGATGAGGGATCGCGCAAGGTTATTCAAACCTGGTCCCGCCGTTCCGATATTATACCGGAGATGATCGGGTTAACCTTTGCCGTCCACAACGGGAAGAAATTTATTCCGGTGTTTGTAACCGAAAACATGGTCGGCCATAAGCTCGGCGAGTTTTCCCCGACCAGGACCTATTACGGTCACGCGGCGGATAAGAAAAAGAGATAAACTTGCCCCAGGCAAGATAAGAGGAGTGAATGGCGATGGAAGCTAAAGCGCTGGCCCGGAACATCCGGATTTCTCCCCAGAAGGCCCGGCTGGTTGCCGATATGGTGAGAGGCAAACAGGTAGAGACCGCGTTGAATACCTTGAGATTCCTGCCCAAGAAGGGGGCCCGTATTCTCCGCAAGGTTATCGAGGCGGCGGTGGCCAATGCCAGTCAGAACGAGGCCATTGACGTGGATAACCTTTACGTCAAGACCGTTTATATCGATGGTGGTCCCTCGCTGAAGCGGATCAGGCCCATGCCCATGGGTCGGGCCGGGCGGATTATCAAGCGAAGCAGCCACATCACGGTTGTGCTCGACGAGCAATAAGCGGTCGATAAAAGTATAAGCTGCGGCGGGTTCATTGTAACGGCGTTAATAAGCGCCACCTTGTCAACGGAGGAAAATTTTGGGCCAGAAAGTCAATCCAATCGGTTTACGGCTGAATATCGTGCGTACCTGGGACTCCATTTGGTATGCCGACCGGGATTATGCCAAGAATTTTCTTGAGGACCAGAGCCTCAGGAAGTATCTCAAACAGCGTTTGTATCATGCCGGCATCTCCCGGATTCAGATCTCCCGGACCGGCGAAAAGATCCGGATCAAGCTGCACACTTCACGTCCCGGCGTGGTGATCGGTAAAAAAGGATCCGAGATCGACGTCCTCAAGGGCGATCTTGAGCGCCGTACCGGCCGTGAGTGCGCCTTGGATATCCAGGAGGTTCGCCGTCCCGAGGCTGATGCCCAGTTGATCGCGGAAAATGTTGCTCAGCAGATGGAGCGACGGGTGGCTTTTCGCCGGGCAATGAAGAAGGCGGTAAATATGGCCTTGAAGTTTGGCGCCAAAGGGATTAGGATTGCCTGTTCCGGTCGCCTGGGCGGCGCCGAGATGTCCCGCCGCGAATGGTATCGGGAGGGGCGGGTGCCCCTGCACACCCTCCGGGCCGACATCGATTACGGCCTGGCTGAAGCCAAGACCACCTACGGAATCATTGGGGTCAAGGTGTGGATTTTCAAGGGCGAAGTCCTGGCCGATGACGACCAGCGCCAGCTCGAGGAGCAGGCATAGCCTCGGAACGGAGACCGGTCACGGTTTTTGCCGGATTATTCAACAGCAAAACAGCTTAGGATAAAGAGATGCTCAGTCCCAAAAAGGTTAAACATAGAAAGGTGTTCAAGGGCCGGATGACCGGTGCCTCCCACCGCGGTTCTTCCATCGCCTATGGTGAGTATGCTTTGAAGGCGGTGGGCTGTGGCCGGATGACCTCCCAGCAGATCGAGGCCGCCCGTATTGCCATCAACCGGAAAGTTAAGCGCGGCGGCAGGATGTGGATCCGGATCTTTCCCGACAAGCCCTTCACCAGGAAGCCCGCCGAGACCCGGATGGGTAAAGGCAAGGGCAGCCCGGAAGGTTGGGTGGCCATTATCAAGCCCGGTCGGATTCTCTACGAGTTGGCCGGCGTTGACGGCGAACTGGCCCGGGAAGCTCTGCGGCTGGCGGCCAACAAGCTGCCCTTTCCCACCAAGATTATTGATATGGATAGCACGCTATGAAGATTAAAGATATTCGACTTATGAGCGCTGACGAGATGGGCGCCAAGGTGCGTGAGCTTTCGGAAGAGCTCTGCCGGCTCAAGTTTCAGCACGGTATTCGCCCCTTGGAGAATACCGCCAAGATCCAGCAGACCCGCAAGGCGATCAGCCGGATTAAAACCGTGCTTCAGGAGACGGCGAGCCGCTGAGCCGCCTCGAATTGTAATTCGTCGGCACAAAGCCGATTGCCCATGGTCGGCAGCAGTGCCGGAAAAAATATCATTCGGGATTCGATAAATGAGCGCAGGACAAAAAACCAAGAAGACGCAGGTCGGTTTGGTGGTCAGCAACAAGATGGATAAAAGCATCGTAATCCAGACCACCCGCCTTACCCCCCATAAACTCTATGGTAAGTTTATTCGTCGCCATATAAAGTATTTGGCCGACGATCCGGAAAATGCCTGCAATATCGGTGATCGGGTACTGGTCGAGGAGTGTCGTCCCCTGAGCCGCAAGAAGCGGTGGCGGCTACGGGCCATTCTTGAGAAGGCGGTTTAGTAGGGGCCCATTGCGCGAAGAAACTTGGGGTGTGCCGTGCCCGGGGCAGAGGGATGGCATTTAACTGACTGCCGGATAAGCAGGTGAGATCATGATTCAGACACAAAGTGTATTAAACGTTGCCGACAACTCCGGAGCCAAGAAGCTGATGTGCATTCGGGTACTTGGCGGCACCGGTCGGCGTTATGCCAGTATCGGCGATGTGGTTGTGGTTTCCGTTAAGGAGGCCATTCCCAATGCCAAGGTTAAGAAAGGTGACGTGGTAAAGGCGGTGGTGGTTCGTACCAAGAAGGAGATTCGCCGGCTCGATGACACCGCCGTTCGTTTCGACGAGAACTCGGCTGTGCTGGTCAACAACGCCGGCGATCCCATCGGTACCCGTATTTTTGGGCCGGTGGCCAGAGAGTTGCGACCCAAGGGGTTCATGAAGATCGTTTCCCTGGCCCCCGAGGTTCTCTAGAACGATTTTGACGGTTGGGACGTCCCGGACTGAGCCCTGGACCCCCTCCGCATCTCAAATCCGAGGCAAGAAGATGCATAACGCGAAAACGCATTTGAAGGTAAATGACCGGGTGGAAGTGATCACCGGTCGGGACAAGGGTCGAGTCGGCAAGGTGATCAAGGTTGATCGGAGCCAGGGCCGGGCGGTGGTTGAAAAGATCAATATGATCAAACGCCACACCAAGCCCAACCAGCTTAATCAGCAGGGCGGCATTATCGAAAAGGAAGCCCCGGTGGCGATCTCCAACCTGAAGCTGATCTGTCCCAAATGCGCCCAGACCTCCAGGATCGGTCGTAAGATCCTCGAAGACGGCACCAAGGTCAGAATCTGCAAAAAGTGTAACGAGTCGGTTGAGGCCAAGGCGTAACCGACCGATCTTGTAAGTTGATATAATTACCACTCCGCGCTGGAGGCGTTAGAGCATGGCTGGAATGAAACAGTATTACACCGATGAGTGTGTGCCGCAATTGATGCAGGAGTTCGGCTACGGCAACATCATGGAAGTACCCAGACTGGAGAAGATTACCCTCAATATGGGTTTGGGTGAGGCGGTGCAGAACCCCAAGATCGTTGAAAGCGCCAGCCAGGAGCTGACCATGATCGCCGGGCAGAAGGCGGTGGTCACCAAGGCCAAAAAGTCGATCGCCACCTTCAAGCTGCGGGAGGGGATGCCCATCGGCTGCCGGGTTACCCTGCGCGGGGATCGGATGTACGACTTCCTGGCCAAGCTGGTCCACGTGGCCCTGCCTCGGGTGCGCGACTTTCGCGGAGTCTCCTTTAAGGCCTTTGACGGCCGGGGCAACTACTCGGTGGGGATTAAGGAGCACATTATTTTCCCCGAGATCGACTATGATAAGATCGACAAGATCAAGGGCTTGAACATCGCCATTACGACTACGGCCAAGACCGACAATGAAGGCCGTTTTCTCCTCAGGGCGCTGGGCATGCCGTTCAGAAAGTAATAGCTAAAGCAACGCAAGGTCGGGAGGCTTCAGTTGGCAAAGAAATCGATGATCGCTAAGTGTAATCGGAAACCTAAGTTCAAGGTTCGGGATTATAATCGTTGCGGCCTGTGTGGCCGTCCTCGGGCTTTCTACCGCAAATTTGGCGTGTGCCGAATCTGCCTGCGCTCCTTGGTTTCCAAGGGCGAGATTGCAGGGGTAACCAAGTCAAGCTGGTAGCCCTGGGGGATTCCCCAGGGGTTGGCCACAAAAAAATGCGCCGGGCGCAAACCGCATTTCCGGCTTTTTTTATTACTAACAGGTAACGGGAGTCTGTAGCAATGGCGATGAGTGATCCGCTGGCCGACATGCTGACCAGGATACGCAATGCCGCGATGGTCGGCCATGAGAGTGTTGATGTGCCGATGTCCAAGGTTAAGTACGGTCTGGCCTCGATTCTTAAACAGGAAGGTTTCATCGGCGATTACCAGATCATCGAGGACAACAAGCAGGGGATAATCAAAATCCAACTGCGTTACGATGAACGCAACCAGCAGGTAATCTCCGGCATTCGTCGCCGCAGCAAGCCGGGCTGCCGTGTTTACGTCAAGTATGATCAGATTCCCAAGGTGATGAGTGGGTTGGGAGTGGCGATTCTTTCCACCTCCAAAGGGATCATGAGTGACCGGCAGGCCCGCGAGCAGCAGGTTGGTGGTGAGCTGCTTTGCGAGGTTTGGTAGTCCTGCTATCCAGGAACAGGGATGACAGTTACCCCGACCGGTATCTGTTTGATTAAGGAGTGATACAATGTCCAGAATAGGCAATCAGCCGATTGATGTTCCCGGCGCAGTCAAGGTAGATATCAAGGGGTCCCAGGTTAGTGTGACCGGCCCCAGGGGTAATCTTAACCGTGAAATTCGGCCGGAGATCGCCCTGGAGCAGACCGATGGCCGGATCCAGGTCAAGGCTCGCGATAACTCCCAGCGAACCAGGGCTTTTACCGGTTTGACCCGTACCCTGATCAACAACATGGTGATCGGGGTGGAGAAGGGTTTTCAGAAAAAACTGCTGGTGGAAGGGGTTGGCTATCGGGTCGAGGCTAAGGGCAACACCCTCAACCTCAGTGTCGGCTACTCCAACGTGGTTTCCTTCGCTCTGCCCGACGGGGTGTCTGCTGCGGTGGAGAAGAACGCCGTGACCCTGGAGTCCATCGACAAGGAACTGCTTGGTCAAACCGCGGCCCGGATCCGTGAGGTACGTAAGCCCGAACCTTACAAGGGGAAGGGGATCCGTTACGAGAATGAGTATATTGCAAGGAAGGCCGGCAAAACCAAGTCCAAGTAATTGATGTTAACTAAACATTTACGGCTTTGGCCGGATATCGTTTCAACCTTGGTGGTATAGGCGAAGAAATGGCAAAGATGAATAGCAGGGCGATGGCCCGTGGCAAGCGCATTAAGCGGATTAGAAAAAAAATCACCGGTACGGCCGAACGTCCCCGCCTGCGGGTTTTCAAGAGCGCCCGACATATTTACGGGCAGCTTATTGATGACACGGCCGGGCATACCATTGCGGCGCTCTCCACGGCCAGCAAGGATTTTTCCCCCTCCACCGAAGCCCAGGGTAAAACCGCCCTGGCCAAGGAGGTCGGACTGCGCTTGGCGGAGTTGGCCAAGACCCGGGGGGTGGAGAAGGTGGTTTTCGACCGTGGTGGCTACATCTATCACGGCCGGGTCAAGGCCCTGTCTGATGGCGCCCGCGAGGGCGGCCTCGATTTCTAACAACATTTAAACTTATATTGCTTGGGGGTGTACCTTGGCGGAATACAAAAGCGGCAATAGCGACGATCAGCTGATCGAAAAAATTGTCTTCATCAACCGGACGGCCAAAGTGGTCAAGGGCGGTCGGCGGTTCAATTTCAGTGCTATCGTGGTGGTTGGTGACGGTCAGGGCCGGGTTGGTTACGGGCTGGGCAAGGCCAATCAGGTGCCGGAAGCGATCCGCAAGGGCGTGGAAAAGGCCCGTAAGGATATGCAGTTGGTGTCGGTCAGTGAGGTGAGTATTCCCCATGAAATTATGGGCCGCTTTGGCGCCGGCCAGGTACTGCTGAAGCCCGCTGCCGCTGGTACCGGCGTTATTGCCGGCGGGCCGGTGCGGGCGGTACTGGAAGCTGCCGGAATTCATAATATTCTGACCAAATGTATCGGTTCGCATAACCCGCACAATATGGTTAAGGCGACCCTGGACGGGCTGCGCCGTCTGCGCAGTCCTCGCCTGATTGCCGCCATGCGGGGCAAGAAAGTAGAAGAAATAACCAGTTAAGAAGTATTTTACGCCGAGGTATATGATGGCTACCACCGACCTTAAGCTGACCCTGCGCAAGAGCGCCATCGGCAGCACTGCAAAAATTCGTCAGACCCTTACCGGTCTAGGCCTGACCAGAACCAACAAGACCATCGTCCGCAAGGATACCCCGGAACTGCGGGGCATGGTCGCCAAGGTCCGTCACCTGTTGGACGTGGAGGAAATTCAATGTTGAACCTGAGTAATCTTTCACCGCATCCCGGTTCCCGCAAGCAGAGGAAAAGATTGGGTCGCGGACCCGGTTCCGGCCTGGGCAAAACCTCCGGTCGTGGCCATAAAGGTTTCAAGGCCCGCTCCGGCAGCGGTATCAAGCCCGGTTTTGAAGGTGGCCAGATGCCTCTGCAGCGTCGCCTGCCCAAGCGGGGCTTCCGCAACCCCTTCCGCAAACAGTACGCGGTGGTGAACCTGCGCGATCTCAATGAGTTTGAGCCCGGCAGCGTGGTTGACCGGGCCGCCCTCCAGGCCACCGGCTTGATCTCCGCTAAGGAACAGCTGATCAAAGTGCTGGGGGATGGCGAATTGACCGTCGCTCTGACCGTGAACGTGGACAAGGTCAGCGAGTCAGCCCGCGGCAAGATTGAAGCGGCCGGCGGAACCGTAAGCGCCGAGGCCCAGGAGTAATTTATGCAGGCGGGGGTAGGCAGTGCCGCCAGGATTCCCGAGCTGCGCCGGAGGATCTTTTTTGTTCTGGCCATGCTGGCGGTTTATCGGGCGGGTGTTCAGGTGCCGACACCGGGGATCGACGGGGAAGCAATTTCCGCTTTTTTCGAGCAGGTGGGCGGTCTTTTTGACATGTTTAACATGTTCACCGGCGGGGCCTTGGAGAATTTTTCCATTTTTGCCCTGGGGATCATGCCTTACATCAGTGCGTCGATTATTTTCCAGTTGCTTACCGTGGTGGTTCCCTATCTTGAGGCCCTTAAGAAAGAGGGCGAATCCGGCCGCCAGAAGATAACCCAGTACACCCGCTACGCCACCATCGGCCTGGCCCTGGTCCAGGGAATGTTTATCAGTATCGGCCTGGAGGGGATGAGCGCTCCCGGGGGGGTGCCGGTGGTGATCGATCCGGGCTGGGGCTTTCGCCTAATGACCATGCTGACCCTGACCTGTGGCACCGCCTTTTTGATGTGGCTCGGGGAGCAGATCACCGAACGCGGGATCGGCAACGGGATCTCTCTGATCATCTACGCCGGGATTGTGGCCAGTATGCCCTCGGCCATAGTCAATACTTTCCGGATGGCCGGAACCGGCGAGTTGGCCCTGGTTTTCTTGCCCCTGCTGCTGATCATGGTGCTAGGAGTTACCGGTTTTATCGTATTTGTTGAGACCGCCCAGCGGCGGGTTCCGGTGCAGTACGCCAAACGGATGGTGGGGCGGCGGATGTACGGCGGGCAACAGTCGCATCTGCCCCTTAAGGTAAATATGGCTGGCGTAATTCCGGCTATTTTTGCCTCTTCGATTATGATGTTTCCCGAAACGGTGGGCAACTTCATTCAGATCGATTGGGTACAGCGGGCCAGCGCCATGATGGCTTGGGGCAGCTTGCCCCACACCATCGTATTTGTGGCTTTTTTGGTTTTTTTCTGCTTCTTCTACGTGGCGGTTACCTTCAACCCGGTTGATGTGTCGGAAAATCTTAAGCGTAACGGCGGCTTCATCCCCGGGGTACGCCCCGGCAAAAAGACCGCCGATTTTCTGGATAAGGTTATTACCCGGCTCACCGTGGTGGGGGCTATCTACATGAGCGCCATCTGCGTGTTGCCCACCGTGTTGATTAATAAATTCAACGTGCCCTTCTATTTTGGCGGTACCGCGCTGCTGATCGTGGTGGCGGTATCAATTGATACCATCGGCCAGATCGAGTCTCACACCATGATGCGCAACTATGATGGCTTTCTGAAACAGGGACGCTTCAAGGGCCGAAGGTAGCGGTCGATTTCATGGGGAGTGGCTCAATAATTCTGAAATCGGCGGAAGAGCTGGAGATAATGGGAGAGGCCAACCAACTGGTGGCCGCCACCCTGACCATGCTCAGCACCAGGATTCGTCCCGGAGTAAGTACTGCCCTACTTGACGGCTGGGCGGAAGAGTTTGTCCGCGAGAGGGGGGGAGTACCGGCCTTTAAGGGTTATCGGGGGTTTCCGGGCAGCTTGTGTGTCTCCCTGAACGAGCAGGTGGTTCACGGGATCCCCTCCAAAAAGGTTGTGGTTCGAGAGGGTGATATCGTCAGCATCGATTTCGGTGTGAACTGGCGGGGATTCTATGGGGATGCCGCCGTTACCCTGCCGGTTGGCAAGGTTCCCGACCAAACTGCGGAATTGCTGCGAGTGACCAGGGAGTCGTTGCGGCAGGGGATCGGTCAGGTTCAGGTGGGAAACCGAATTAACGATATTGCCCGGGCGGTCCAGGAGCATGTGGAGCGCCACGGATTTTCTGTCGTCCGCCAATTTGTGGGCCATGGGATCGGCAGGAGTCTGCATGAGGCTCCCGAGATACCCAATTATGTGCGGAGCAGTGGTTCTGTGAGGCTGATGGCCGGTATGGTTTTGGCAATCGAGCCCATGGTCAATATCGGGACCCATGAGGTCAAGGTTTTGGGCGATGGCTGGACGGTGATAACCAAGGATCGCTCGCCCTCGGCCCACTTCGAGCATTCGGTGGCTGTTACCGAAAACGGTCCCCTGGTGCTCAGCGGCGACGCCGATTTGATCACGATTTAAAGTTTATTTAGCGATTTGCCGGGGCTGGCATAAAAAGTTGTCGGCAAATTTTTTTTTTACGTTATAATAACGAATTTTCCATTCGCGGCCCTTTGTGCCGCCAGGTGAAGACAGCAGCTTATGGCGAAAGAAGAACCGATTACCGTTGAGGGGACCATCATTGAGCCGTTGCCCAATGCAATGTTTCGCGTTGAGTTGGATAACGGCCACCGGGTTCTGGCCCATATCTCCGGCAAGATGCGGATGCATTTTATTAAAATTCTACCCGGTGATCGGGTCACGGTGGAGCTCTCTCCCTACGACCTTACCCGTGGACGGGTGACCTTCCGGTCCAAAAATAAACGTTAGAACTGTCTGTTAACACGAGGTGTCGAAATGAAAGTTCAGGCTTCGGTGAAGAAAATTTGCAGTGATTGCCGCGTCTTTAAGCGCAAAGGCGTGATTCGTGTTTCCTGTAAAAACAAGAAGCACAAACAGCGTCAGGGATAAATTTTGTCATCGGCAATGCTGCCGATGATTGACAGACAGGCTGATGGAGGAGAACCTTGGCACGTTTAGCTGGTGTTGATATTCCCAAAAACAAGCATATGGAAGTAGCCCTGACCTATATTCACGGGATTGGCCGCTCTTCCGCCCGCAGAATTCTCGATCTGGCCAAGATGCCCCATGACCGGAACAGCGATGAAGTGACCGAAAATGAGATCGCCGAGATTCGTAAGATTATTGAAGAGCAATTCGTGGTCGAGGGTGATCGCCGCCGGGAAGTGGGCATGGATATTAAGCGCTTGATGGACCTTGGTTGCTACCGGGGCTTGCGGCATCGCAAGGGGTTGCCCTGCCGCGGCCAGCGTACTCACACCAACGCCCGGACCCGCAAGGGCCCGCGTCGGGCGGCCGTTAAGTCCAAGAAATAAACAGGTACTATTCAGGAGAAGCAATGGCTAAGGCTAAGACCGTACGTCCTCGTAAAAAGGACAAGAAAAACGTCCCCGAGGGGATCTGTTTTATCAAATCCACCTTCAACAATACCATTGTTACCTTTGCCGACCTCCGGGGAAATGTTCTTTCCTGGTGCAGTTCCGGATGTCTCGGCTTTAAGGGCTCGCGGAAGAGTACCCCTTTTGCCGCCCAGAACGCGGTGGAAACGGCGGTCAAGAAAGCCCAGGAGCATGGTTTGCGCAAGGTTGAGGTACGGGTGAACGGTCCCGGTCCGGGCCGCGAGTCGGCCATCCGAGCCCTCCAAGTGGCCGGTCTGGAGGTCAATTTTATTCGTGACATGACCCCGCTGCCTCACAATGGGTGCAAGCCCCCCAAGCGTCGTCGCGTCTAAGCGGGTACTATTAGCAAGACCATCAGCAGTTAAGGAGAATCCAAGTGGCCAGATATACAGGTGCGGTTTGCCGGCAGTGTCGGCGGGAAAAGCTGAAGCTCTTTTTGAAGGGTGACCGCTGTTATTCCGATAAGTGTTCTTTTGAGCGGCGTTCCTATGCCCCCGGCCAGCATGGCCAGGCCCGGATGCGCAAGGTTTCCGATTACGCTTTGCAGTTGCGCGAGAAACAGAAGGTTCGTCGGATCTACGGCATGCTGGAGGGTCAGTTTCACCGTTATTTCGTCGAGGCCGAGCGGATGCGGGGGGTTACCGGTGAGAATTTACTGAGATTGCTGGAGTCTCGTTTCGATAACGTGGTGTATCGCCTGGGTTTCGCCGGCTCCCGTAATCAGGCCCGGCATCTGGTTCGCCACAACCATTTTCTGCTCAACGGGCGCAAGGCAAATATTCCCTCTTTGCAGGTCAAGGTGGGGGACGTGATTACTGTGCGGGAGAAGTCCAAGGAGGTTGAGGTGATCAAGGAGAGCCTGGCGGCCATGGCTCGCCGGGGTGTGCCCTCTTGGCTGGAATTGAATCAGGAGACTTTTGCCGGTACCGTCAAGAATGCTCCGGATCGTCAGGAACTGACCATGCCGATTCAGGAGCAGTTGATTGTCGAGCTTTACTCCAAGTAGCCCGGTCACTGCCGACGGGGCGCCCGCCCCGTTCGGTCGATCCAATCTCAGCCCAGGGAAGATCAGGATACAATGACGAAAGAGAAAAGCGACACCTTTTACCGTAACTGGCACGACTTAATCGCCCCGGAGCGCTTGGAGATCGATCAGGATACCCATTCAGCCACCTTTGCCGAGTTTACTTGCCAGCCTCTCGAGCGTGGTTTTGCCACCACCATCGGCAACTCCTTGCGTCGGATTCTGCTATCCTCGATTCAGGGAGCGGCCATCACCTCGGTCAAGATCGATGGGGTTCTGCATGAGCTTTCCACCATTCCCGGGGTTAAAGAGGATGCCACCGAGATTATCCTCAACCTCAAGGAGGTGCGCCTGCGGCTTAACACCCCCGAAGGTCGTACCGTGCGGATCGAGAAGAGCAAGAAGGGCGCGGTTACCGCCGCGGACATCGTCGGCGATCATACGGTTGAGGTGATGAATCCGGATCAGCATATCTGCACCATTACCGGTGATGGCAAGTTTGTGGCCGAACTGGAGGTGCGCTGGGGCAGGGGTTACGTCCCCGCGGAGAAGAATAAGAGCGAGGAGCAGTTGATCGGGGTGATTCCCATCGATGCCATCTTTACCCCCATCCGCAACGTCAAGGTGATAACCAGTCAGGCTCGGGTCGGTCAGCAGACCGACTACGATAAGCTGACCCTGGAGATCACCACCGATGGTAGTATTCGCCCCGAGGATGCTTTGGCCTATTCAGCCAAGATCCTCAAGGAGCAGATGCGGGTCTTCATCAATTTCGATGAGGAGGCGGTGGTGCCGCTGCCCAGTGACAGCGCCGGCGGTGAAAAGCCCAAGCTCAATGAGAATCTGTACCGCAGTGTTGAGGATCTGGAGCTGTCGGTGCGTTCCGCCAACTGCCTGCGTAACGCTGAGATCCGTCATATCGGTGAGCTGGTCCAGAAGAGCGAGGCGGAGATGCTCAAGACCAAGAACTTTGGTCGCAAGTCCTTGAATGAAATCAAACAGCTTCTCTCCGAAATGGACCTGTGCCTGGGGATGAAGATCGACGGCTGGGTTCCTCCCCCCGTTGAACCGGAAGTGGAAGAGTAGATTAAAGAGAATTAACCTCCTGAGAGGATTGAGTCATGCGACATGGTAAAGCCGGCAATCGACTGTCCCGTACTACCCCCCATCGCCAGGCGATGGTTCGTAACATGGTTACCTCCCTGCTCCAGCACGAGCGGATTGTGACCACCACCGCCAAGGCCAAGGAAGTGCGTAAGGTGGCCGATAAGATGATCACCTTGGCCAAGCGGGGCGATCTTCATGCCCGGCGCCAGGCCCTCTCGGTGGTTCGTGACAAGCGGGTGGTCGCCAAGCTGTTTGACAGCCTGGTAAAAGATTATATGGAGCGTCAGGGTGGTTACACCCGGATTATCCGGACCGGCAATCGTTTGGGCGATGCCGCCAGCATGGCCATTCTCGAACTGGTTAATTACCAGGAGGGAAAAGCTGAGGCCGGTGCAGAGGCGGAAGCTCCGGCGGCGGAATAGGTGTAGGTAGGCTTTAGGCCGCTGAACGCCAGGCTAGACCTGGGCAAGAGAATAAGCAGCAACGAAAAAAAGCCGGCACCAGTTGCCGGCTTTTTTTTCGTTGCTGCTTCGGGAAACTGACATGTCTGCAAGCAACAAAATTGAGTCTGGTGCCGCAACCGATCAGATCGTCATTGTCTGTAATGGCCAGGAACGGTTGATTGAGCCCGGCCAGACGGTGGCCGCTTTTATCGCCGCCATGGACCTCAATCCCGCTATGATGGCGGTCGAGCTGGACGGTCGGGTGCTGGATCGGACGACCTATGATAGTACTTTACTGACCGCCGGTGCGCGGCTTGAATTGATCCGATTTGTGGGAGGCGGTTGATATGTTGGAAATTGCCGGACGCAAATTCCGTTCTCGACTCTTTACCGGCACCGGTAAGTTTGCCTCCGCGACGGTTATGAAGGCGGCGCTGACCGCCTCGGACAGTGAGATGGTCACCGTTGCCTTACGCCGGGTTGATCTCAATGATCCGGCCGACGATATCATGAGCCATCTGGATCGCGACCACTTCTTCTTTCTGCCCAATACCTCGGGGGCCCGTGATGCCGCCGAGGCGGTGCGCCTGGCTCATTTGGCCCGGTCGGTGGGCAATACCAACTGGCTCAAGCTGGAGGTTACCCCCGACCCCCGCACCCTGTTGCCCGATCCGGTGGAAACCCTGAAAGCCACCGAAGAATTGGTTCGGGAAGGGTTTGTGGTGTTGCCCTATATCAATGCCGATCCCATTCTGGCCCTGCGCTTGCAGGATGTTGGCGCGGCGGCGGTGATGCCGCTGGGGTCCCCCATCGGTACCAACCAGGGGTTGCTAACCCGGTTTCAGGTGGCGATCATCATCGAACAGGCCAGGGTGCCGGTGGTGGTGGACGCAGGTCTGGGTGCTCCTTCCCATGCCGTGGAGGCGATGGAGATGGGCGCCGATGCCGTCCTGGTCAATACCGCCATCGCGGTGGCGGGGGACCCGGTCCGCATGGCCCGCGCCTTTGCCGATGCCGTTCGCGCCGGGCGGGAGGCCTACGAATCTGGTCTGGGCCGGCGGGGGACCACCGCCGAAGCCTCCTCTCCCGAGGTGGGCCTTGATTTCCTTCACGGTTGATTAGCCGTGCCAACTCCGGTTGCTGCCATGACCTCTCCCGTTGTTATTTCGCCCTCTAGCGCTGTTCCGCTGTTAAGGCTGCCCGATTTCGCCACCCTGAGCCAGCAGATCAGGGAGTGCGGTCCCAATGAGGTCGTGGCCGCTCTTGGCCGGGAGAGACGCACCGTCTCCGATCTGGCCGCCTTGCTCTCCCCGGCGGCCGAAACTATGCTGCCCGACCTGGCCCGGCAGGCGGCGCTGATTACCCGCCAGCGTTTTGGCCGAGTGATTCAGCTCTACGCCCCGCTCTACCTCTCCAGTTACTGTTTCAATCGCTGCCTTTATTGCGGCTTTTCGGTGGATAATGAAATTCCTCGCCGGGTTCTTTCACTGGCGGAGGCTGAACGAGAAGCCAAAATTTTAAGCCGGCGCGGTTTTGAGCATATCCTGCTGGTTTCCGGCGAGGCCCCCGCCAAACTAGGGGTTGATTATCTGGAGGAACTGGCCCGTCGCCTGCGCGATGATTTTGCCGCCATCTCCATCGAAGTGCAGCCCTTGAAAGAGGAGGAGTACGCCCGCCTTTTTGCCGCCGGGATAACCGCGGTGGCGATCTACCAGGAAACCTACGATCGCCGGACCTACGAAGAGGTGCATCTGGGCGGACCTAAAGCCGACTACGATCGGCGGTTGGAAATTCCTGCCCGGGTGGCCAGGGCTGGAATGCGGGAGGTAGGGCTTGGCGCTCTGCTGGGCCTGGCTGACTGGCGGGCGGAAGGATTGGCCCTGGGGCTGCACTTGGCCTGGTTGCGCAAGCTGGCCTGGCGGACCGGGCTCACCGTTTCCTTCCCCAGGTTGCGTCCGGCCTCGGGTGGCTTCACCCCCCGGGTGATGGTGGGCGAAAAGAACCTCAGTCAGCTCATTTTTGCCCTGCGCCTGTTCGACCCCGATGTGGGCCTGATCCTTTCCACCCGGGAGGAGCAGCGTTATCGTGACGGGATGATCGGGCTGGGCCCCACCCGTTACTCCGCCGGTTCCTGCACCATTCCGGGAGGGTATGGCGACAGTGCCGCCGACGGCGAGCAGTTTGCCATCGACGACCATCGGGATCTGGCGGAGGTGGCGGCGGCGATCAGGGCCAAGGGCCATGATCCGGTGCGCAAAGATTGGGACGCAATATTTCAACAGCGTTGAGCGCTGAGATCCATTATGTTGGCCAGCGCTGAATTTTATAACTAAATCAGGAGGGCAGACAGCATGGCTGACTTGAAGAAAATGTACACCACCATCCTGGGGGACCATTTCCCCATGGAGATGACCATCACCTTCGGCGACCAGAACCTGCGGTTTCGCAAACGCACCTGGAAACTGACCCAGGATGACGGCAGTGTCGATGAGCGGGGGATCCGCTATGGCGAGAATCCAGACCAGGAGGCCGCTCTTTATGAGTTGGTCAACGGCAACCTCACTCTGGGCGATTGCCGTTTTATTGAACCGGGCCACGGGCTGGTCAGCGGGATCAGGGCCGAAGATATGCTCCAGGTGGGCAAACATCCCGGCAAGATCAACCTTACCGATATCGATAACGGCCTCAATATCATCAAGTACCTGATGGACCGCCCCGCGGCGGTGATCCTCAAACACAACAACCCCTGCGGGGTTGCCTATGGGAAGGATCTGGCCGATGCCTTCAATCGGGCCAATCGGGCCGACCGGATCGCCGCTTTCGGCGGGGCTGTGGTCCTGAACCGCCCCTGCGACCAGGCCACCGCCGAACTGCTCAGCGGTAACTACCTGGAGGTGGTTTGCGCCCCCGAGTTTGAAGCCGGCACTCTGGATATCTTGAGTAAACGCAAAAATCTGCGAGTGGTGCGGATCAACCGGATCGATCGTTTGGCCGAGTTTGAGAAATTCCGGTTTGTCGATTTCAAGAGCCTGATCGATGGCGGCCTGATCGTTCAGCAGTCGGCGGTCAACTCCATCCGCAGCGCCGCCGATCTCAAGCCGGCGGTGGCCACTTACAAGGGCCAGGAGTACAAGGTGGAGCGTGAGCCCACGGTCCAGGAGATCGATGATATGATCTTCGGCTGGGCGGTGGAGCATGGAGTTACCTCCAACTCGGTGATCTACGTGAAAAATGGCTGCACCACCGGGATCGGGACCGGCGAGCAGGATCGGGTAGGGGTGGCCGAGATCGCCGTGCACAAGGCCTACATCAAGTATGCCGATATCCTCTGCTTTGACACCCATGGCATTCCCTATGCCGATCTGGTTTTGGAGATCGAGCAGGGCAAGCGTGACCGGGCCGACAAGGAGGCCATCGACGCCAAAACCCAGGTTGACAAGGCCGGCTTGCCCGGTTCGGTGATGATTTCCGATGCCTTTTTCCCTTTCCGGGACGGGGCCGATGTCGGCATTCGGCAGGGGGTGAGCGCCATCCTCCAGGCCGGAGGTTCGGCCCGGGACTTTGAGACCATTGTTGCCTGCAACGAGGCCAAGCCCCAGGTGGCGATGAAATTTACCGGTCAGCGCTCGTTCAAACATTAAACATCCTTGGGGAGGTGGCGTCGATGGTAACGCCCATGCCCCCACCGCCCCTGGCGGATTTAACGCAAAACCCGGGTCAGCGGGCCTGTTGAGGGCCCAAAACCCGGCCCCGGGCGGACTGTTCCCCCTTTGAGCAGCCTTTTGTCACCGGTTGGGTGGAAACCCCGACCGGCGACTTACTCCAAGTTAGCGCCCATCTCTCCTGGCGAGACTGGTTGGGTACCCTGCTGGTGCGCTGCGGGCAAGGGTAGTTTCGGCAGCGCCGAGCTGGTTCGGCGCATTCATGAGAGCGGCCTGGAGCAGCATGTCGGCCAGCGCCGACTGATTGTACCGCAACTGGGAGCTCCGGTCTGGCCCTGCAATTCACCGGGGCCATTCAGGTGGAGATCGTGGTAGGGTGCGCCCAGGCCATCTTGGGCGCGGCCCAGGGCAAGGGGGCGGAAAGTTGCTGCTAGCTCAGCCGTTGCAGGCCCATGCGGCCCAGACGGATCAAGAGCAGCAGCGCCGGGGCGGCGTGCATAATCAGATCAAAAATATCCAGTGGCCGCTCTAACTCACCATGGGCGAGCATCCGTAGTTTTTCCACCAGGTGTGGTTCGGGATAGAAGGGCGCCAACCCCACCAGCAGGGCGGCGATGACCAGCAAAGCGAGGGGGATGCCGTCGAGCCAGGCAAACATCTGTCGTCTCCGGTAGCTGAAATTATAATCGGGAAGAGGGTTAAGAAACAGGATCTTTACCCCTGGGGATTTATCTCTTGAGCCAAACTTGCCGCCGCGGCGATCATGGTTTTAATATCACCGGTGATGGCGGCAAGGTAGCTCGTTTCGCCAAAGGCCACCGCTTTGGCCGCAATGGCGATAAGGTGTTTGGCGTCGGCAATCTTGCGGCCGGTTGCCTGCATGGCGGCGGTACAGCCCTTTAAGGTTTGCAGCTCCTCTTCAAGCAGCCGGGCCTTGAGCACGACCGACTTGCCGTTGAGGTCGCTGGAGGTGTTGAACAGCGTCCATTGCTTGGACTCCAGTTCGGCGCGTTGGGCCGGGGTCAGGGAATCCCAGTGGGCGTAACGGTAATCGCCGATAACCGCCGCCAAGTCATGGAACGATTTTGACAGCTCAAACAGCTCTTGTGCCGCAAGCTTTGTAGCCATGGGTTGTCACCCATTGGTTTGAGAATGCCGCCTGCACCTCTTTGAGCACCGGCTTGGTGTTTTCAATAAAGGCCCGCACAGAGGCGTAGACCTCTTGGCCGCTGATCTGTTCCGCCTCCCGGGTCAGCTTATGGTGGGTGTGACCGATTGCCCGCAGGCTGCCGGCCAGCGACGCGGTTGTCGCCAACCTTGCCTGTAGTTCGTTGTACTGCCGCCATTGCGTTTGGGCGTGGCCCTCCCGCGCGAGGGGATTCGAATCTCTGGCCACCCGCTCAACCCTCCGGTAGCCTTCTGTCCAGGCGGTTAATTCCAAGTTGATTGCCCGCCGGTAATGGCTTTCGAGCAGATCGGCCAAACCCTCCGCGACCACGCCAACTGCTTGATCCCCACCCCGCAGAAATCTCACCATCTGTTTTTGCCGATAGGCGCTGGTGGCGGTATTGGCGATCAGGAGGGAAAGCTGTCCGATAGCGTCGACCTGCCGCTCTTTCATGCCTTCCAGTTTTTTCACCTCATCGGTCAACTGGTTTAACTCGGCACCGTAGTCCGCAAGTTGGTCGGCGGCCAAGGCTCCCAGGGTGGCCGTGTAGGCATCGAGGACCGAGGCGATTTGCAAAATCGCCCGGGATGCCCCCAGTTCCGTTTCGCACTTGCTGTGCATGGCCAGGGGCTTGTAGCTGTTGGCCCGCAGGCAGGAGTGGTAGAAATCCTCGGCCACCGGTTTGGTGCTGGCGATGGTCGCGCGCGAGTGGGCGGCGTAATCCTCTACCACCGGCAGGGAAACACATCCCGCGGGCAGCAGCGCCAGGGCGCCGACAATCAGCAGACCATACCCATTGTTGTCCATGATGTCACCTTTGCTGTGTAGAGTGGTCGGGGCCGACCGTTTTGATCATTTCCTGAATCCGTGACAATTGATCAGCAAAATATGGCCCAAAACAAACTAAAACATTGAATTACCGATCAAATATTGTTATATTTCGCCTGTTCCCAAAACTCACTTGGCAGGTATATGCAACGATTCATCCTTGAGCAATCAGGCGATTTCTACTCATCCCACTCCGGCTTG
>OMKS01001418.1_pt1 | contig 21265 bp, 11 predicted proteins | sample 1674721 | NCBI WGS metagenome assembly OMKS01 (sample SAMN06264996, study PRJEB25208) | sediment metagenome | isolation source: hot spring sediment | place: USA: California | collected 2014-09-02
CACGTCCGCAGCCGTCGCGCCAGCGTCCGTATACGTGTCACCGCATTCAACATCAACCACGGGATCACCCAGCAGCGTGATCACCGGCGCGGTGGTATCCGACACATTCACCGTCCGCGTCTCTTCCACGGCGGCATGACCCGCGCCGTCGCTTACGTTATAGGTGATGACGTACGTTCCAAGAACATTGACATCAACCACGTCCCCGCCGGCCACGACGCTCCCCGTCAGGTCGCCGTCGCAATCGTCAAAAGCCGTCGCGCCCGCATCCACGTACACAATGCCGCACTCCGCCGTGGCCGGGTTGTCGCCAAGAACCGCTATCACCGGCGCGGTCGTGTCCGCCACATTCACCGTCCGCGTCGCTTCAACCGCCGCGTTACCGCCGCTGTCAGCGACGTTATAAGTCACAACATACACGCCGGGAGCAGTGGTGTTCACCGAATCAGCCACAACGATGGAAGCGGTTATATCCTGGGCGCATTCATCCGCCGCCGTCGCGCCCGCGTCCGTATACGCATCACCACACTCAACATCCACCACGGGATCGCCCAGCAGCGCGATCACAGGCGGGTCCGCCACGGCGCCGCCCGGATGCGTCCGTGCGAACGGCGAGGACATGGGATTGCCCGCGGCATCCTCAACAGCGGCGGCAACCGTGATTTCCATATCGCCGCCGTCAAACATGATGTCCGGGCACACCCAGGTCAGTGTATAGGTGTCGCCCGAACCGACAACACTGTCCGGGTTCAACGTCAACGATCCCCGGCCCAAGCCGGAAACCGCATAGTTCGCCGGGTCAAGGGCGCTCAACACCGACGGCGGCGCCTCTTCGTTCATGGCTTTGCTGAACACCACTTCCACGGTGCGCTTGGCCATGACGGTGGCGCTCACCAAGTGCGGATTAACGGCGTCCACCACGTACACCGTCCGCGTTACCGTAGCGGCGACGTTGCCCGCCGCGTCACTGACATCGTACGTAATGGCGTACACGCCGACAATGTTGGTGTCAACCACACCCCCCACCACAATAATGCTTCCCGTCAAATCGCCGTCGCACACATCCGCAGCCGACGCGCCCGCGTCTGTGTATGGATCAAACTGAATAACCGTAACCTCAACATCGCCCAGCAGCGTAATCACCGGCGCGGTCGTGTCCGCCACGTTCACCGTCCGCGCCACTCCAACCGCCGCGTTTGCGGACGCATCAGACACGTTGTAGGTAATAACGTATGCGCCGACTGTGCCCGTGTCCACCGCGTCGCCGCCGACAACTATGGCTGCCGTCAAGTCACCCTCACACACGTCCGCAGCCGTCGCCCCCGCGTCCGTGTACGCATCGCCGCATTCGACATCCACCACCGCATCGCCCAGCAGCGTGATCACCGGCGCGGTCGTGTCAACCACATTCACTGCGCGCGTCACTTCAACCGCCGCGTTTGCGGACGCATCCGACACGTTATAAGTGATGACATACGCGCCCACCGTGTTTGTATCCACCGCGTCACCACCAACAACGATGCCCGCCGTCAAGTCACCCTCGCACACGTCCGCAGCCGTCGCCCCCGCGTCCGTGTACGTATCACCGCATTCAATATCAACCACCGCATCGCCCAGCAGCGTAATCACCGGCGCGGTCGTGTCCACCACGTTCACCACGCGCGTCGCTTCAACCGCCGCGTTCAATGATGTATCCAAAACGTTATAAGTGATGACATAGGCGCCCACCGTGTTTGTATCCACCGCGTCGCCGCCAATAACGATGGCCGCCGTCAAGTCACCCTCACACACGTCCGCAGCCGTCGCGCCAGCGTCCGCATAGACATCGCCGCATTCAACCGTTTCCGGATCGCTGCCCAACAGCGTGATCACCGGCGCGGTCGTGTCCACCACGTTCACCGTCCGCGTCGCTTCAACCGCCGCATTCGTGGACGCATCCGACACATTATAGGTAATCGTATATGCGCCAAGAACGCCTGTGTCCACCGCGTCGCCACCGACAACTATGCTTCCTGTCAGGTCGCCGTCGCAATCGTCAAAGGCCGTCGCGCCCGCGTCCACGTAAGCGTTGCCGCATTCAACATCCACCACGGCATCGCCCAGCAGCGTGATCACCGGCGCGGTGGTATCCACCACATTCACTATCCGCGTCGCTTCCACGGCGGCATTCGTGGACGCATCAGACACATTATAGGTAATCGTATATGCGCCAAGAACGCCCGTGTCCACGGGATTCGCCACAACAATGGCGGCGGTCAAATCGCCGTCGCACACATCCGCGGCCGTCGCGCCCGCATCCACATAGGCAACCCCACATTCTACCGTTTCCGGATCGTTGCCCAACAGCGTGATCACAGGCACGGTGGTGTCCACCACGTTCACCACGCGCGTCACTTCAACCGCCGCATTTGACGCCGTGTCAGACACATTATAAAAGACGGTGTAAGAACCCGCCGCCGACGGGTTCACCGGATCCGTCACCACAATGCCCGCGGTCAAGTCGCCGTCGCATACGTCCGCAGCCGTCGCCCCCGCGTCCGTGTACGCATCGCCGCATTCGACATCCACCACCGCATCGCCCAGCAGCGTGATCACAGGCGCGGTGGTGTCTACCACATTCACCGTCCGCGTCACTTCAACCGCCGCATTCGTGGACGCATCAGACACGTTGTAGGTAATAACGTATGCGCCGACTGTGCCTGTGTCCACTGCATCACCGCCGACAACGATGCCTACCGTCAAATCGCCATCGCACACATCCGCAGCCGTCGCGCCCGCGTCCGCGTAAGCGTCACCGCATTCAACCGTTTCCGGATCGCTGCCCAACAGCGTGATCACAGGCGCGGTCGTGTCCACCACGTTCACCACGCGCGTCGCTTCAACAGCGGCGTTCGTGGACGCATCCGACACATTGTAGGTAATCGTATATGCGCCAAGAACACCCGTGTCCACCGCGTCACCACCGACAACGATGGAACCTGTCAAATCGCCGTCGCACACATCCGCAGCCGTCGCGCCCGCGTCCACGTAAGCGTCGCCGCATTCAACGGTGGCCGGGTTGTCACCCAAAACCGCAAGCGCCGGCGACGTCGTGTCCACCACGTTCACCGCGCGCGTTACTTCAACAGCGGCGTTCGTTGCCGCATCCGACACATTGTAGGTAATCGTATATGCGCCAAGAACGCCCGTGTCCACCGCGTCGCCGCCGACAACGATGGCTGCCGTCAAGTCGCCGTCGCATATATCCGCAGCCGTCGCGCCCGCATCCGCATAGACGTCGCCGCATTCAACAGTAGCCGGATTGTCGCCCAACAGCGTAATCGCAGGCGCGGCCGTGTCCACCACATTCACCGTGCGCGTCTCCACGGAAGCGTTCCCCGCCGTGTCAGCAACGTCATAAGAGACCATATACGTTCCGGGCGTGCCCGTATCCACCGGATTCGTAGTCACAATAGAGGCGGAAATATCCGCGCCGCATTGGTCCACAGCCGTCGCGCCTGCGTCCGTGTAGGCGTCGCCGCATTCCACGGTTATGGGATTGGCTCCGCCAACTGTTATGGCGGGCAACGTCGCAATGGCCGTGTCGCTTCCCGCATCAGGCATGCCCATGAGATTGCCGTAAATATCCTCGACCGTTCCGCCGACAGTAATGGTGAGCGGCTGCCCGTTGGTCATGCTTGCGGGACAACTCCAAGTCAACAAATAATTGGCCGGGTCTATCTCGGTAACGCTGTCCGGATTAACCGGCAACGTGCCCGCTCCCGGCCCGGACGCCGTATAGCTGGCGGGATCAAGCACGTTCGCACCCATGTCCTTGTTGAAAGTAATCAACACAGTCCATGCGGTCTGGACCGCGACGGAAACCACAAACGGTTGGGCCGTATCCTGCACGATGACGGTGCGCGTCTCTTCCGTCGCCCCATTCGCTGCGCCGTCGCTGACATTATAGGTTACGACATAAGTTCCAACCGTGGCCACATCCACTGCGCCGGCGTCAATAACAATTAAAGCGCTTATATCGCCATCGCAGGCGTCCGCAGCCGTCGCGCCAAGCTCATTGTATACCGTGTTTAATTCCACATATTGCGGGTCGGCGCCCAGAAGCGTGATCACCGGCGCGGTCGTGTCCACCACATTCACCATGCGCGTTGCTTCAACCGCCGCGTTCGTTGCCGCATCCGATACATTATAGGTGATCACAAAGGAACCCACGGCACTCGTGTCAACGGCGCTGTCGTCAACCACAATCAAACTTGTCAGATCGCCGTCACATATATCCGCAGCCGTCGCGCCCGCGTCCATGTAGGTATCGCCGCATTCAACTGTGGCGGGATTGTCGCCCACAACCGTGATTACCGGTGGGGTCGTATCCACCACGTTCACCGCGCGCGTTACCTCTACCGCCGCGTTCGTTGCCGCATCGGAAACATTGTAGGTAAGGACGTACGCGCCCACCGTGCCCGTATCCACCGCGTCGCCGCCAACAACAATCAAGGCTGTCAAATCACCGTCGCAGGCGTCCGCAGCCGTCGCGCCCGCGTCCGCATACGCGTCTCCGCATTCCACGGTTTCCGGATCGCTTCCATTCAGCGTAATCACCGGGGGGGTCGTGTCAACAACGTCCACTGTGCGTGTTACTTCCGTGGCGGCGTTCGACGCGCTGTCAGATACGTTATAGGTGACCGTGTACGAACCGACGGTTGACGTGTCCACGGCGCTCGCGTCTATCACTATCGCACCGCTCAGGTCGCCGTCCCAATTGTCATAAGCGGTTGCGCCAAGTTCAACATAGGGGTCGCCGCACTCGATTGTCTGCGGATTATCGCCAAGCAGGGTAATCACCGGCGGAACGTCATCGGCAAGGCTGAATTGCGCCAGATAGCTGCGCGGCCTGTTGCCGGCGCCTGAGAAACTGCCGCCGAATCCGGTAAACGCGCCGCCCGCATAAAATGAACCCAAATCCCGCGCCAGCGTAAAAGCGTATACAGGATTGGTTGCGTCCGGTTTCCATTCGTTAATCGGCAACCCGAACTCCGCTATGCCGGAATCCGATTTGATGGCCGCGAGCCGGTACGCCGGACTTACAAAATTACCGCCGGCAATGAGAATGTTTTGTGCTTCAAGCAGCATCAGCGCGTTGACCGCGCCGTCGAACCCCGGATGCGCCCAGGGCAATACCGCGCCCGGGTCAACCGTATCCAACGCGGCAGCGCGCGCGCGCGCCTGGGCGCCGATGGTTGTGAAATTGCCGCCCGCGTAAAGGATGTCAAAAGCGCTTGTCAAAGCGAGACTCAACACCGGATAGTCGGCGTCAACCGTCCAAGACGTGGGACTGCCTGTGCCACCGCGTTCCAACGCGGCAATATAACTCCTTGGAGAGCCGTCAATATCCGTAAATTCGCCGCCCGCATACACCACAATGTCCGACATGGCCAACGCATGTACCACGCCGTTTACGTCGGGATTCCAGCCAAGTGTCACCGCGCCCGTGCCGGGATTAATCTTGGCGATTCGATTTCGCGGCTGTCCGCCTATGTCAGTAAATTCGCCGCCCGCGCACAACTCCGAACCGTCCGGCGCAAGGACAAGGGCGCGAACCGCGCCGCCTGCAACGCCGGCATCCCAGACAAGCGAGCCGTCCGCCGCGTTAATCGCCGCAAGACCCGCCGCCGCGCCGCCGCCGACAGCGGTAAATGCGCCGCCTGCAAAAACGGTTGTCTCGTCCGCGGACAACGCCAGCGCGTAAACAATATTATCCAAATCCGGGTTCCACGGCGTGGCCTTTCCATAATCGGGAGATGCAGTCGCCGCGTCCAGCGCCGCCAGATAATGACGCACCACGCCGTTCACCGTGGTGAAGGCGCCGCCGGCATAAATGTACTCCATCCCGTCGAAAACGGCGGTAAGCGTGTATACCGTATTTCCCGCGCCGGCATCCCATGTTGTGGCGCGACCTGTGCCGTCATTTATGCCCACCGCATCCACGGCGCCGATTTTGTGTCGCGGCTCGCCGCCAACCAGCGTAAACTCGCCGCCCACGTAAACGCTGTTGCCGTCGGTGGACATGGCCAGCGCCGTGACCCATCCGTCCGCTTCGGGCGCCCAGTCGCCCGTGATTGCCCCGGACGTTGTGTCCACGGCGGCAATCCCGTTGCGCGTCAAATAGTTTACTTCCGTAAACGAACCGCCGAAATATACTTCGTCATTGGTGGCGACAATGGACAGAACGGGATTATTGACAACGGGATTCCAACCGCTTAAAACGTCACCCGAATCGGCGTCTAACGCCGCAATATGTCCCGTCATCCACCCCCCCGCATAGAGTATTGCGCCGTCGGGCGACAAGGCGAGCGCGCGGACCATGCCGTCCGCGCTGAATGACGGGTTCAGAACGGGGTTTAACGGGTCCGTAATATCGTAACCCCGAAGATACCCGCTGAAATTGCCGCCCGCGAAAAGCGTCAAACCATCCGCGGAGACCGTCATGACGCGCACGAGATCATCCGGACCAGGTTCCCATCCGGTCGCCACGCCGTAGTCCGGCGACGCTTCATCCGCGTCAATGGACGCCAGATAACGGCGTGTTAGAATGCCGATGCGGGTAAAACTGCCGCCGGCAAACACGGTATTCCCGTCCGCCGACACCGCCAGCGCATATACCGTGCCGTTGATGTTCGGATTCCAAGCGTCCACTGTGCCGTCAGGCAATACCCTTGCGACACGGTTGCGCAACTCATCGCCGACACGGGTAAAGTCGCCGCCGATATACCAGCCGTCCGCGCCGTCGGAAACCATGGCGTACACCGGGCCGTTCACCTTCGGCAGCGGCGTTGCCGTATCCAAAAAGCCGTCTTCCTGAATGCGTACGGCGCATCCCGTATTGGGTCCCACATAGGTGAAGTTGCCGCCAATATAGGCGGCGGTGACGCCGCTTTCCAAGGCAAACACCGGGCCATTCGTCACCCATGCATCTTCAACAGGGCTGTTCGTTTGTCCATGCGCAATCGCCGGCGCGAGCAACACGACCAAAAGGGATGCAACTCGGACACACTGAAAAACATGACTCACGGGATTCATTCCTGAGACCTCCTCGGTGACAGCACGGTATCCCAACATAGCGTCAGGCGTTATGCCGCTGTAGTTCTAGTAGCGCTCGCTGTTCTTTATTTCTCGCTCCTGGCGTAAATACAAAAATATCCACCATTTATCTTCTGCCCCATACAAGTTATACTCAAATTTTACCATAGTTTCTGCAAAATCTCCAATGGTTCAACTATTATTCAGGAAAAAAATGAACTTTGCAGCCGGAAACGCCTCATATCCGGCTTGTCTCCCAAATCTTTTGTTTTCTCTTGCGGCGGTAAACTTGGTAAAATACCTTGCACCGGCCAACAGGAAGATGCCAATAGACATACCGCGGTGCATACGTCCTATGTGTCCTGTATGTCCTATAATTTTCGGAGTCACAAATGACGAAAGACTATCAGGAACATACGCTGGAATCATCAGACGGCAGCACGGTGGTGCTGCTCCGGTGCGATGGTTATGATCAGAAACGGGTTGACGAGACGGTTGCCCGGGGCATTTCGATGCTCAGCGGCGCGGCGCGGTTCGCGGCACAGGGCGAACACATCCTGTTAAAACCAAATCTGTTGGTGGCAAAACCGCCGGAACGGGCCGTCACCACGCACCCGGCGGTATTTCGGGCGGCGGCGCGCGCGTTCCGCGACACTGGCGCCGAATTGCATTATGGTGACAGCACCGGGTTTGGCCGCATTGAAACCGTGGCGCGGCGATCGGGCATCGCCGCGGTGGCCGAGGAACTCGGCATTCCTCTCGCGGATTTCCGCGCCGGACGCACTGTTTCATTTCCCGACGGGCACACCATCAAGCAATTTGTCATTGCGGAAGGAGCGCTCGAAGCCGACGGCATCATTTCTTTGTCCAAACTCAAAACACACGCCCTGACCAGATTTACCGGCGCAATAAAAAACATGTTCGGCTGCGTTCCCGGCATGTTGAAGGGAGAATTTCACGGCAGGCTGAATAAAATGGACAAGTTCGCCTCCATGCTGGTTGACTTGAATCGTTTGTTGCGCCCGCGCCTCCATATCATGGACGGCATTGTCGGCATGGAGGGCAATGGCCCGCACAACGGCAAGCCGCGTCCCTTGAATGCGCTCCTCTTTTCCACCGATCCCGTGGCGCTGGATGCCGTGGCATGTCGGTTGATACATCTTGATCCGGCGCTGGTCCCGACGGAATACTGGGGGAAACAGCTGGGGCTGGGCGATTACACCAACGTACACGTGACGGGCGACGCCGTCGAAACGCTCGCGTGTCCGGATTTTAAGGTGAAACGCGACAAGGAATTCAGCGCGGACACCATGCACCCGCTTCTGTCCCGTCTCATGAAAAATTACGTTGTTCCAAGACCGGTCATCCGGGAGGAACGTTGCATTAAATGCGGCAACTGCGTCAAAATCTGTCCCGTGAATCCGAAGGCGCTGGATTTCCCCGACGCAAACGGACAGTCGCCGCCCCGCTACGCATATAAACGTTGTATTCGTTGCTACTGTTGCCAGGAGATTTGCCCGGAGGGCGCCATCGAGGTGGAAACGCCGCTGTTGGGACGTCTGATTCATCGCTGACATTCCGTTGGCGAAAAAGTATATTGTTTTCCAGAAACGAAGAAGGAACCAGAAAATGAACCGCTATTACCATGTGTGCAGCAGCGCCCTGCTCGTTATGTGCATCGCCTGTATTACGGCCTGCCCGGCGCAGGCGCAACGATTAACTGTCGAGGAGATGTATCCTTCCGAACCCGACCCCTTCATGGGCAACTGGGAGGGACGCTGGTCCGATGATGATGTGGACCCCACAATCACGGCGCAGGTGTTCCCGCTGGGACGCGGCCGCTACCAGATACGGCTGGCGGCAAAGCTGTTCATGCGTTGTCCGACTTTGGCCATTATTGAAACCCCGGTCAAGAACGGCGCATTAACCTTCAACGAGCAGGGCTATCAGGGCGAGATTCGCAACGGACGGTTTACCGGCGCGCGGCGCACGGGCAGGGTTACCTTTGAAATGAAACGGACAACTCATGAACCGCCCACATTGGGCGCGGCGCCGCCCGAAAACGCCATTGTCCTCTTTAACGGCGCGAACTTTGACTCGTGGAACAACACGGACGGGTGGGAGTTGACGGATGACGGGGCAATGATGGTCACGCCGGACGCAGGCGACCTGGTATCAAAAAAGAAATTCAAAGATGTGCGTCTTCATGTGGAATTCCGCACACCACTGCAACCCAACGAAAGGGGGCAATCCCGCGGCAACAGCGGCGTGTTCGTGCAGGATGTGTATGAAGTGCAGGTGCTGGACAGCTATGGGCTCGAGGGAACATACGACGAATGCGGCGCCTTATATAAAGTCTCCGCGCCTTACGTGAACGCGGCGTTGCCGCCGACCCAATGGCAGACCTACGACATCACGTATCGCGCCGCCCGCTTCAACGATGACGGCACGGTCAGGGAATATCCGCGCATGACGGTGCTGCACAACGGTTTTGTCATCCAGCATGAACAGGAAATCCCTTGGATCACCGCATGGAAAGAAGTGGAACGCCTCCAGCCGCCGCCCGTCGAGCGCGGCGCCGTCAAACTGCAATCACACCGCGCCCATTATGTGCAGTATCGGAATATATGGGTGGTGGACATGGAACAGGACTAACCCGATCACCTTCCGCAGATGGTTCATCCGGATATTTCACCGGATTAAAGAAACTTAAGGAACACGTCATGCTTTTCAGAAGAAACCCGGCACGGCAACCTTTTTGCCGGAGGCTTGTCATCGTGTTGTGCATGTTTGGCATAGTGGTTGCCGCCGCGCCGTCGGATACAGGGGAAGGAAATACGCCCATGCCCGAGCGAATGCCCGAAAACGTGTATCAAGGCGAACTGGTCACTTATCCCGGTGCATGGACGTTTCTGCTGCATCGTCCCCACATCATTCTGGTGAGCGACGACCAATTGCGCGCGCTGACCGACCCGGAGCAAGTGATTGATCTCAGTCTGACCTTCGACAAGCGCGAGGAGAGTCTGCGCCAGATTTGCGAGAACGCAAAGGCGGGCGGACACCGCACCCTTATCCTTGCCCATGACCATTTCTTTTCCCAATATCGGGGCGGCTCAGAAGCCAAGCCGCGTGAATTAACGCCCGACCGCGACGAGTACATCGAGATTATCGGCAAGATCAGCGCCTTCGCGCAACAGTACGGGCTGGGCTTGGAGTTAAGCCTGCTCTCGCCGCTCGAGATCGGCCCCGGCTACCAGCAACAGACCGGCGAGTCTGGCGTGTGGATGCACTTCCGCAAGGGGTTGCGCGATCCGGAATCAGGCGCCTACAGCGTACAGCTCTGGCGGCAGGAACGGTGGGGCAACAACAAAGGCGTCGTCGCCATTGAAGACGCGGGCGTGCGCGTTTTCGCTTTCCGCGAGCAGGCCGTGCGCGGCACGGCGTACCGCGCCGTGAATCCACGGGACATTGTGGAGATTACCGACACTGCCGCCGTGGAGGTCTTCGAGGGCACCCGCGCCAAGCGCGGCGATTACAGGGCGGTGCGCATCCGCGTCCACGGCGCGGGCATGGCGGACGGACGCGACCGCGTGCTGGTGGTGCAGCAGTACCGCACGCCGGAGATGGATTATTTCAGCGAGAGCGCGCTTCCTTATCTTACGGCGCTGGGCGACAAGTACGCTGACGCGGGCGTGAAGCTGAACGGGCTGTACAGCGACGAAATGCATATCCAGCAGAACTGGGGCTACTTCAGCCACCACGACAACGGCCAGTTCGCGCTGCGCTATGTCAGCCCCGGATTCCAGAAACGATTCGCGGCCCTGTACGGCGATGAGTACGCCGACTTCGCCAAGTATCTCGTCTATTTCGTGCATGGGCAGGAGGATATGGTAAACGACCTCAACGCGAAGCTGGACGTGATGCATGTGTTCGGTGCAAGCCCGGAGGACATCCAGCGCACCGCCTTGTTCCGTTCCAACTATTACCGGCTGCTGAACAACGGCGTGGTGGAGTTGTTTGTGGCGGCGAAACGGCATCTCGAAACGCGCATGGGCTACCGGCTTGAGGCGCGCGCCCACGCAACCTGGGCCGAAAGCCCGACCATAGACAAGTGGAATGTGGGACGGCAATCTCATCAAGCGAACCAGTATGAATACACCTCGAACTTCCAGTGGTCCTGCACGGTGCATCAGGCGTCCGCCGCCTGTCATGACTACTTCAAGTGGGGTGACTACCTCACGGGCGGCGGCAACGACCATCCCGAAGGCGGCTGGCTCGACCGCGACTACCTCGGCCTGGCGCTGGCGTGTTCCACAGGCATCCTCAACGATGTGCCCTATTCCTACTGCGCCCACTGGGGCATGCCCCATGAAATCAGCGACCGGCGCAGCGGCCTTGTCGCGGCGTTCGGCGCGGCGGGCGCGCCCTACTACGGCATGGTGCAGGACATGGAGCACCGCGACGTGGACGTGCTCATGCTCTACCCGCTTGACCTCGTTGCCGTGGACGAACGCTTCGGCAGTTGGATGACCCAGTACGGCTACGCCAATGTCATCACCCAAGAAAAACTGCTGGAGCGCGGCGCGGTGGCAAACGGCGCGGTGGAAGTGGCGGGTCGCCGCTTCTCCACGCTGGTCACCTTGTTCGAACCGTTCCCGTCGCAGGCGCTGCTTGCCATGATGACGCAGCTCGCGCAGCAAGGCGGGCGCGTGATTTGGTCGGGAACGCCGCCGGTGGTGGACCGCGACGGCGCGCCTGTTCTCGAAGCATGGGGCGCGTTGACCGGCGCGGACTGCGCAGCCGAACCCGGCATCGGGCTGATGCTGCCGGGCAGGAGCGTGGTGTTTTCGGAAGCCCTTGCGAGCGTGCCTGACATGACCATCCTCACCGATTTTACTGTTGACCTTGTCCATCCGCTGGCGCCGCGTGAAGGCACGGCGGTAGCGGCGAACGTGCGCAACCACATCGCAGGCGTGCATCGCGCGCTGGGCAGGGGAACCGTGACCACCCTCGGGTTCCGCCCCCGCGACGACCAGTCCAAGAGCCTCGGCTACGACGCGCGCTACTGGTTCGAGATTCTGCACGCGCTGGGCGCGTATCCCGGCACGGGCGCGTTCGGCGACGTCAACGACAACACCGAATACCTGTCCCGCACCACAGACTACCTGTGCTGCCGGTTCCCGAACGGCGCGCTCGCTGTTGCGCCGCACCTGCGCGAACTGGAGGAAGGCTGGCCGGGCGGGTTTGCTCGCAACCGCGAGGAGGACCTTGCGCTGCTGGCAACGATTGAACTGCCCGGCGACGCCATTGCGCTGGAGGACTTCCGTATCCACGGCAAGACGGTTTCCTATGCGGGCGCACATGCCGTCACCTTCCGCACCGATGACAACAACACGCTGATTGCGTTTGCCGGACGTGGCGCCGACCGCATCACCATAGACGGCAAGACAACCGTGTTCGCCGACTGTCCTATGGGATTGGCGGCGTGGGCGCCCGTGCGCGACGACCGGCGCATCCCCGGCGGCGCGAAACTCATCGTGTTCTACTGGGGCGAAGGCGAACTGCGCATCCCCGCACCGGAGTTGCGGGAACCTGTCGCGGTACACGTGGAAGGCGCCACGCCCGGCAGCCGCGGCGAAGCGCTCACGGCGCAGATCGAAGATGGGTGTGTGGTGGTAAAGGCAGAAGGGCGGTTCGCTAATCGCTGGATATATGTGGTGCCCGGGAGTTGATGAAAAGCGGGAACCACGAAATACACGAACAACACGAAAAGATATTTTTTGAGAAAGAACATTATGGTTAACGAACCACATGAGCATCACGAAAAGATACTTTTTAAGCAAGAGTGTTACGAAATTTAGGGGGCTATCTTTGGTGTTTATCGTGAGATGGGACATGGTTTTTTGGAAGCAGTGTATCAGGAGTGTCTGGAGAAAGAATTTATCAGGCGAAATATACCGTTTGTTGCGCAGCCGGAGCTTTTGTTGAAATACAGAGGCGAGACATTACGGCAAGTATATAAACCGGATTTCATTTGTCATAATCAGATTATACTTGAGCTTAAAGCGGTCAAAAAGATAGCCCCCGAGCATCACGCACAGGTCATAAACTATTTGAAGGCTACAGGCATGAGACTTGGCCTACTCGTTAATTTTGGCGCCTATCCGAAAGCAGATGTTAGGCGATTGGTGTTGTGAACCACAAAATACACGAACGGTACGAAATACTTTTTTTATGAAGGAGGCATCATGTACATTCGGTTTCAGTCGTTAGAGGAAAGCCCATATACTGGTGAGAAGTATGGGATATTTGTTGCTGTATGGCATCTGATTCGTGATAAAAAGGTTACCCATGAAGAAGAAGCAGAGTATTGGAAACATAGGGCGTGGTTTGAAAACAACCTTCCGATTCCGCCTTTTTATGAAGCGGGGAATCAGGAAAAAGCAATTACCTGGTTCAAAACAGATGCTCTTACCGTTGAGATGAAAAAACACCTGCTTTTTTATTTTGAGTTGGCAAAGAAATATGACATGACAATAGTTGAAAACACAACAGATTCTCTGGCCAATGTTATTTATGAAGATATTTTTCAGGTTGCCATGATTCCGAAGAAATGCTAACTCTTTTTTTCGTGGTGTTTGTGTATTTCGTGGTTGTCAATACAGACTTGTTCTTTTGACCATCTCCAAAAATTCCAGCACCTCCGCCGTCGTCAGCGTCGCCAGCGCCCCGCCCATGGAATGCCCCACAAGCACAACTGTTTTGTAACGTTCCCGCAACGGGGCGAGTTCATCCGCTACCCCTTGGCGCAACTGCTCCGCGCTGGTCTTTTCAAACTCGCGCGGCGATGTGCCGTGTCCCGGCAACAGCATTACCCGCACACGCCAGCCCGCCTCGGCGACCTGGTCGGGCAGGTCATGGAAGTTGTTGGGCGTACCCGAAAACCCATGCACAAACAGAATTGCCTTGTCGGTGTTCTCCGGCCCCAGGGTGCGCGGCGCCGCCCCTTCCATAATGCCCGTCTCCGGATCGCGCGGCGTTTTGTCATCATAACGGGTAACGCGCTTATCAAATATGTTGTCCCAGAACATAAGACCTCCTCTTGTAAAAATTTCCCACCATAAACCAGTCCAGAATCAGCGGCAGCCACCAGACAGTGTAGTCCCCACAACATGGATGATTCCAGATTAACATTCGGTGGAACGAATCCGTATAATAAAGATAACGTGAATGGCGTCAGGATTTAACAATACGCCTGCGCGTCTTTTATCCTCTTTGCCGCAAACATCAACTGATTCCGGGAGGAACCCATGGCGATAACCATCATTATTTCCACCGTAGTGTTGTTGCTGTCCGCTGTTGCTGCGCTGGCGGCATATCTCTGGTTTCTCTGGAGCCGCTCCGGCGCCTGTTTCGAGTCTGACGGCCTGCGATTACACTATGTCGAAAAGGGAACAGGCACGCCCGTAATTCTCGTGCATGGCTTTGCCATTACATTGGGCGGGAACTGGTTCTTGCCGCATATTTTCCAGCGATTGGCAAGGGAATATCGCGTTATCGCCTTTGACAATCGCGGGCACGGTCGCAGCACACGCTTCTATAAACCGGAGGACTACGGAACCCGGTTCGTTGAAGACATCATTCGCCTGATGGATCACCTGAACATCGAAAAGGCGCATGTCATCGGGTATTCGCTCGGCGGGTTCATCACGCTGAAACTGATCGAGATGTATCCGGAACGGCTTCTTTCCGCCGCGCCCTGCGGCGCGGGCTGGACGCAGGACCCGGAGAAGGAACTTGTCATTAGCGAAAAGATCGCAACGTCGCTGGAAGGCGGCACCGGATTCCTGCCGCTGTTGGAGTGGCTCGAACCGCCGGGAAAGCCCAAGCGCAAAAGAATGATTGCGGTTATCAATGCGTTCATGTGCTGGTTGTTCGATGTGAAGGCAATGGCGGCCATCATGCGAAGTTTCCACCAGCTGATGGTCTCGGAGGAGGCGCTCCGCGCGAACAAGGTGCCGGCCCTCGCGATAGTCGGCGGCAAAGATCCCTTCTGCAAATTTGCAAAGCAATTGGCGGAGGTAACCTCCAATCTGGAACTGGTGATTGTGCCCAACGGCGACCACGGCACCACGGTGATCAGCGGCAAAACCATCCGCGCACTGCGTAAATTTCTGGAGGAACATACGCCGTCTGACTGAAGAATTGGCGCCGCCGACATTCTTGTAACGAGCTTGCGATTAGACTTAAAATTATGGCTGGGCCGCAGGCCCCTCTGAAGGAGCGCATCAATGAACAAACTGTCTTTTCACCCGCTTTCCTGTGTGGTTGCCTTGTTCCTGTGCGCCGTCGCGGTGGCCGCCGCGCCGCCGGTGCGCCATTGGGAAGAGACGCTTACCCTGCCCGCCTATCCATGGTATGACGATGTGAACCCCGTATTCGAGCAATACGAAGGCTCCATTTACTATCCCTACACGCGGCAGGATCACATCGGCAAGTCGAGCGAATCGCGCACGTACCGGACGCTGTGCCTCGAAAACGAATACCTGCTGGTTACATGCATCCCGGAACTGGGCGGCCGCATCCATTCGGTGTTGGTAAAGGCGACGGGCGAGGAGATGTTCCACCGCAACGACGCCATCAAGCCGGCGCTCATCGCCATGCGCGGCGCATGGATTGGCGGCGGCATCGAGTGGAACCCCGGCCCGCACGGGCACACCGTAACCATCCTGTCGCCGGTGGATGCGCTGGTACGGGAGAATAAAGACCGCTCCATGACATTGGTGGTGGGCAACACGGAGAAGATGTTCCGCACCCGCTGGACGGTGGAATTAACGCTGCATCCGGGCAAGGCCTATCTGGACGAAACCATCCGCATCTATAATCCCACCGACACCATAGCCCCGTATTATTTTTGGAACTGCACGGCCTTCCCGAACCTCGAGGGAACCCGGTTCATCTATCCGATGACATTGGGCACCGACCATCATGGCCGCGAGTTCTTCCGCTGGCCGGTGCATGAGGGACGCGACCTGACATGGCTGAAAAATTACGACACCATGACCTCCGTGTTCGGCTACAAGTGCGAGTTCGATTTCTTCGGCGCTTATGACGTGAACCTGGACAAGGGCATCGTCTCTTACGCGAACCACCACGAACTGCCCGGTAAGAAGGCGTGGACCTGGGGCAAGGACGCCTTCGGCGTGGTCAGCCAGATGGCGCTCTCCGACGCGGGGCCGGTCCATGCGCAGTACATCGAGGTGCAAAGCGGACCGCTGCTCACCCAGTCCGATTACGGCATGTTGCGTCCGGGCCGGGAAATCCGCTGGCGCGAATACTGGTATCCCGTGCATGGACTGGACGACGGATTTGAATACGCCACGCGCGACGCCGCCATACAAACAAAACGCGAGAACAACGTATTAACGCTGCGTATACTCGCAACCGCCGTCCACCGCCGCGCACATTTAATCATCACACAGCATGGCGAATCCCTGCTTAACACAAGAATTGCCCTCGCCCCTGACGCGGCGACAACGGTTGACTTGGAGTATGTGCCCAACGGCCCCGTTGACATCCTGCTGAAAGACCTGCGCGGCGCCGTGTTGCTTCAGTATGTGTCGCCGCTCCGGATTCCGGTTGTCGAGCCGCCGGATTTGTCTGAATATCCCGCGCGGGAAGACGGACGGCCCACCCCGGATGAATTGTATGCCAAGGCGTTTCTGCTGCACAGCCAAACCGATCATGCGGCGGCGCGTAAGGCGTATCTCGCCGCGCTCGAGCAGGACCCGCTGCACGTGAACGCGCTCTGCGGCCTCGCCGCCTTCGCCCTGAAGACCGCAGACTGGAAGATGGCGCAGGCTTGCACGGAAAAGGCGCTGAAACGGGACGACAACTGCGGCGAGGCATGGTATCTGCACGGAGTGGCGGCGCTGCGGCTCGGAGAACTTGAAAATGCAAAACGGGCCGGATACAGGGCGGCGCGCACACTCGACGAGGTCTCGCGCGGTTACCTGCTCGCCGGACGCGCCATGATGCGCATGGGCGACGTTGACGGCGCGGTGTACGCTTTTGAACGCGCCCTTGAAGCGAACCCACGGGACGCGCGCGCGCGCAACAGCCTTTTCGCGGCGGGATTGGCGGGCGGCGCCTTCCATTCCATGTATTCTCTTACGAAAAATGCGGCAACTGAAGAGCCGGCCGATTTCACATTGCGCGCCGTCATTGCGCTCGGACATAAAGACCCGGACGCTTTCGCGCTGGCGTTAAAAGCGGCAGCCGGAGAAAAACATTTTATCGCTCAGGAAGCCGCATGTTTCCTCATGGACCTCGGCATGCACTCGGAAGCGGCGCTTGTGTTGGACATGGCGCTGCACCACGCCGGCGAAAACTTGCTGTCCCGCTGCTACGCCGCATGGTGCCTGCAACAGATTGGGGAAAACGCCGCCGCCCGAGACCACCTTGCCGCGGCGGCGGCCCTTTCCACGGACTATGTGTTGCCGGCCCGAACGGAAATCCTGCCTGTCCTTGAATATGCAACACGGCAGTTTCCAAATACGGCCGCCTTCGCCATGCTTTATGGTCATGCGCTGGCGGCGGCGGGACGCGCGGACGCCGCCGCGGATCAGTGGAAGCGGGCTGCAACGCTGGACGCGAATCTGAGCGTACCGTGGCGGCTCCTCGCCTTCCATGAGTGGAAGACAAAGGACAACATTGAATCCGCCGCAACGTTGCTGGACTATGCTATTGCGGCGCGCCCCGACGACCAGATACTCTACCGCGACAAGGCGCGGCTGCTGGAAAAACTCGGACGGCGCGGCGAAGGCATTGCCCTCATCGAAGCCATGCCGCGCGCCCGCGACGTGCGGTATGACATCTACCTGTGGCTGGCGCAGGCTTATCTGGATGAGGAACGCTACGACGCATGCGTCAGCCTTCTGGCGGAAGCCCGCTTTTCGAATTGGGAAGGCCAGACCACGCCACATGACATTTTTGTGGCGGCATTGATGGCGAGGGGACAAGTCGCGTTTGAAGAGGAGCGTTATCAGGAGGCGCTCGCCGATTTTGAACGCGCCCTTACCTTCCCGGAGAATCTCGAAGTGGGCGCGCGCTACGAACTGACCGACGCGCACACGCGCTACTGGCTGGGCAGAACATACCAAGCGCTGGGCGAAAAGGATAAGGCCCGTGAGGCATGGGAAATCGGAGCGAACCAGCGCACCTCATCCGACCCGAAGATGCCGTTCATCCGCATCACAAAGGAGCAGGATGAATATGTATTGAAGTGCCGGGAGACGCCGGCTGGATTATAGGACGGCATGATAGATGGGAGAGTGTGAAAACAGGGACAGTCCCATCTCGCTTCCGATTTGAGCAGATAGACAAAGAAATACAAAAACTGTTTGTGTGAAAACAGGGACAGTCCCATCTCGCTTCCGATGGTCGCTCGCTTGGGACAGTCCCTGTTTTCGAAGATTTCATCACCTACAGTAAAAGGCAAAGCCTCAAGACCGATTGTCCTTATCCTATTGCCCTGAGCGCCGCATCGTAATCCGGCTCCTGCGCAATCTCCGGCACAAGTTCCGTGTAAGCAATCTTGCCGTCTTTGCCGATCACTACCACGGCACGGGCAAGCAATCCCGCAAGGGGGCCATCCGCCACCGTAACACCATACGCCTTGCCGAATTCAGGATGGCGGAACGCGGACAACGGAATTACATTGTCGAGACCCTCCGCGCCGCAGAAACGTCCCAGCGCAAAGGGCAGATCATGGGACACGCACAACACCACGGCGTCTTGCAACACCGACGCCTTCTCATTGAACTGTCGCGCCGCTGTGGCGCATACGGGCGTGTCTATGCTCGGGAAAATGCTCAACACAATTGTCTTCCCGCCAAAATCGGACTTGTTTTTTTCCTCCAGGTCAGCGTTTGTCAACGCAAAATCCGGCGCGGCCGCGCCCACCTCCGGCAACTCGCCCGCAATGCTGAACGGATTGCCGCGCAATGTAATCATAGCCATCTTTTTCTCTCCTATCGCGGGCATCGCCCGCAACCCAACTTCTTTTTCTTGATTGCGGTTTCTGGCCGATAAGGTACTAACAAACACAATTGCATGAACAACATGCGGCAAACTGACAAAAAATTGTCAGCCAACCGGTGTTAAGCGCCTAATGCGGGCATCACCCGCAACCTCATTAACTATTTTCTTCGCACCTTGATAAACGCCATGCGATGCTTCCCTATTCCGCAATGACGGATTTTCCCGACGCCATTGTCAAATTGGGTTGGAAAAACGGTTTATCGCCTCCCGATTGCATATCTCTTTGGAAATTTTATGCGCTGCTTTGCTATGATGCAGCAACAGATCCCATGAGAAGCCGCGTTTTACACCCAGGGCATGTCGAAGTCAACGGACAAGTCAGGCGGCTGAGACCCCGCGATATGCGTAGTCGCAACGGACGCCTGGCAAAATATAAGGGTTAAGGGAGTATCGTATAAGGGGGCGCGGCTCATGATGTGTGCCGCGTTGTAGTGTCTTTTGCATAATGGCGTAGAATGTATGAACGCACGCGTTAAATTTCTGCTTTACAATATCCGTTATGGAACCGGAACCGGCATGACCTACCATCTGCCGGTTCCCTTCACCGGCTATTTCAGGCCAAGCCAAAGAAATACCGAAAGGATTCTGTCTTTTATCAAAGCCGAAAAGCCGGATATCATCGGTCTTATCGAGGTGGATGAAGGCTCATACCGTTCCAAGCGAATCAATCAGGCGCAATGGATCGCGCAGGAACTTGGCTATGAGCATGTATATGAGTCTAAGTATGGAGAAAGTTCGCTGGCGCGGCGGGTGCCCGTGTTAAACCGACAGGGAAACGCCTTTATCACAAACAGAAACATTGAAGCGAGACAATTTCATTTTTTCAAAAAGGGCGTTAAAAAACTTGTGATTGAATTGGAGTTTGATTCTTTTGTCGTCTTCCTTGTGCATCTGTCCCTCGCTTATCATCACCGACAGCGGCAATTGACGGATTTGCACTCGTTGTTCGCCTCGGTAAAAAAACCCATGATTGTGGCAGGCGATTTTAACGCATTTTGGGGCATGGAAGAATTGAAACTTTTTATGGCCGCCGGAAATCTCATGAACGCGAATATTAAAGGCGAGCCCACTTTTCCAAGCTTTGCGCCGCGAAGCCAATTGGATTTCGTGTTGCACAGTCCGGATATAAAAATTCACCGGTTTTCGGTGCGACGTGTGAAATACTCCGACCATTGCCCGATTGTATGTGAATTTGAAACGCCGGATATAAAAGCGCAGAATAAGGGAAAACGGTGAAAGGCCGCCCGCACAGCGATGCCCGTGGCGGTTCGCATGTCCCCGCAGCCCTGTCCATTGACCAAGGTTCATCCGGGAGAGTCCCTTTGGGTATTGTTCGAAAACCGAAATTAACCGAGATTGTTTCCATGAAACAATTGCTCGATGCCGCCGCTGCGGAACGCCAGGTGTTGTCCCGCAGACTTGCCGAGATGTTCGAGAATGCCCGCGATTTTCACGTGTATGTGGATGCTGACGGCGTGGGAGGACTGGTGGCGCTTCATATTGATCTGATTGATTTGGCCGAAGTGCGTTCGCTCGTGGTGCGACACGATTTGCGGGGCGGAGGGATTGGCCGCCTGTTGGTTCAGGCGGCCATCAAAGAAGCGAAACATCTCGAGATGTCGAGGGTGTATACCTTTACCCGCATTCCCGCATTTTTCGAGCGCATGGGGTTTGTGGCGGTTGACCGCGCGGAACTGCCCTACAAGGCGTTTAAGGATTGTCTGCAATGCCCTCTGTTCCCAGGATGCGATGAAACCGCGTTATTACGGGATTTGACTGACGGCATTTCGTGAGAACACGGCATTCCGTGTGCCCCCGACGCCGCAGTCCGCCCTGTGTTTGCCATTATTTCAAGCGACACCTCCTTTGGATGGCGAACGTGTGAAAAACTTATTTGCAAATACCGTAATAACTTGTATACAATAGAGTATAACGAACGGTAGGTAGCATGCCCTCAGCATGCGCCTGTCGCGTATCAGGGCGAGAACAGGCGCGTTTGAAAAGCAAAAGGTAACTGTCTAGCAAGCATAATAAGTTGAAACTGTTGTTTGCCCCAAAAAGCAGCCGTCATTCCCGCGAAAGCGGG
>OMKS01001421.1_pt1 | contig 21242 bp, 21 predicted proteins | sample 1674721 | NCBI WGS metagenome assembly OMKS01 (sample SAMN06264996, study PRJEB25208) | sediment metagenome | isolation source: hot spring sediment | place: USA: California | collected 2014-09-02
TTTTTTTCAAGCAGAAGACGGCATACGAGCTCTAGTACGGTCTCGTGGGCTCGGAGATGTGTATAAGAGACAGCCGCCCCCCAACCCCCACTCCCCCCTTCTCTTTGAATGAATTCGTGAAGCTTCGTGGTAGAAATTAACCGTTCCCGTTGCGCTTAGCCTCTTCGGGAGAGACCCGGAAGATCATCTGCAAGCGCGTGCCGATCCCCAGCGCCGACCAGATGCTCATATCGTCGGTACAGCGATCGATGTTCACCAACCCCATCCCCGCGCCGAACCCCATCTCACGCACCTCCGACGTCGCGGTGGAATAGCCCGGCTGGCGCGCCAATTCCACGTCCGCCATACCGGGGCCGCGATCTTCGGCCAGGATGCTGATCTCATAAGGCTTGATGTCGGCGGTGATGGTCCCACCGTTGTCGGTGTGGATGATGAGGTTGATTTCGGCTTCGTAGGTGGCGATAGCGACCCGCCGCGCCAGGACAGGCGAAGCGCCGATTCGCAAGAGGGCCTGCTTGATCTTGGCCGACGCGTCCCCACCGCGCGCAAAATCGCGGTGTTTTACGGTATAGCGCAACACCAGGCTCGTGGAATCGGACTCCAGCGCCTCGAAGAAATACTTGGGATCGTGCTGGATACGCTCGGCCTCGCTGTAGACGTCTTGCAGGGCGGCAAGCAGCGCCTCGATAATATCGCCACGGGTGATGATGCCGACCAGATTATCCTGCGTATCCAGCACCGGCATCCGCCCAATTTTCGTGACCTCGAAGCGCCGCACGGCCTCCATGACCGGCTCATTGGCGCGGGCGACGATCAACTCACCACTGGTCATAAAATCGCGTACCGGGCTGTCCAGCTTGCCGTTTTCCAGCGCGTGGATCAAGTCCTCGATGCTCACAATGCCGGCCAGCGCACCATCTTCGACCACCGGGACACCCGAAATGCGATGCTCGCGCATCAATTCTTTCAATTCGCTCATCAGGTCATCTGGGGCGACCGTAAACAGCGTGGTCGTCATCACCCGTGAAACCCGTATCTCCCGGATCAGTTCGTGAACTTTGCCGAGGCCGCCATCTCCACCCAGGAGGCTGAGGAGCGTGAAACGATTTTTCATCGTTGATGGACGATTGGCAGTTTACCCAACCCGCGCAAGCCGGCCTCATAAAGCAGACCGGCCGTCTCGAACATCGTGTAGGCCGACAAAACCACCGCGATCCCTAACTCCTCGGCAAGCGCCAGCGTTTCTGGCGAAGGATGCTTACCGCGCACAAACACGAGAATCGGCGCTTCGGCCATATCCGCCGTGCGCACCGACTGCGGATTCGTCAACCCGGTGATCAACAACATATTGGGGTTGACGAACATCAACACATCACTCATCAAATCCGAGCAGCACGCACTATGAATATCGATGTCGACGGGCACGTCAACCAACAATTCCCCTTCGACAACGTCGATAACTTCTTTCAGATTCATAAACTCTCCATTCCTTTTTCTTCGTCTATTACACTGCTGTGTGTTCCACAACCTGTCAAGGCGCATTATACTTCGTAAAATGCAAAAGGTAAACCGTTACCCTTTCGGTAGCATTCACGTTTTTACCGACTGACGCCGGTTTTATTTTCTTAATTTTCACACCGGGGCTTCCCCTTCGTCGTCGTGGTTGGCTCCGAGCGCTACAAAGTGTGGGGCGTTAACTCCGAAGTCCAGCCGCTCGCCGGGAAGGGAACGTGCCCGGCATCGCATTGGTGGCGACGTTGCGTGGATGGGAATTGAAGACCACATTGTTGGTGCAGGACGGTCTACTAAAAAACATTGGCGTGCCTCGTTAAAGATGCACGCCAACAAATAGAAACCAGTGGACCTGGAGGGACTCGAACCCTCGACCCCCACAATGCCATTGTGGTGCGCTCCCAACTGCGCTACAGGCCCAAAAAACGTCTTTATCTTTGTAATTTCCCGGCCATCAACAGCCAACCTCAGGCCCCACTAAGGCCCCGATGGAGCTGAGGGGATTCGAACCCCTGACCTCTACAGTGCGATTGTAGCGCTCTCCCAGCTGAGCTACAGCCCCGCAACAACCGCGCGGCTTCCACGACGTTGGGAGTCTACCACAACTGAAGGGATTGTCAAACTTGCTGGCCCCCGTTACCGTCAAGTAGGTCGCGCAGACCGCGTGCCCACATGTCGCCGAGCGGGACGAAGCGCTTCTCCGTGAAGTCTTCCGACAGGCTCTCGATGTAGTCGCGGATGCGCAGTTCCGGCGTTTCTCCCTCCAACCGGTCGATCTCAGCTTCGATGGAGGTAAAGAGTCGCTCGCTTTCGGTCGCCAACTCGCTCAAATCCAGGCTGAGGTTGAACATGTGATCGACCCGCTTGAGCAGATCGTGCCAAGCCTTGAAATCGTTCTCGATGCTGAAGCCGTGCACCGTCTCGGAAATCTGCGAGAAATCGTAGGCCGGCACAAAGCCATAAAAGACGACGAACTCAACGCCCCGCCGCTCCGCCTGATCAGCCATGTACGCGCCAATCGTCGTGCCGCCCTCGTAATCGGAGAAGCGGACGGCGTAGCGCGTCAGTTCGTCTTGCATCTCCTTGAGACTGTAAATGCACGAGACTTCCCGATCTTTGTCATACGGAACGGCTCCGTACACACCGCCGACGGCTACCACCCGTTTGACATTCAGGGCCTCTACAACGTCGAAGAACGCATCAGCATAGCGCTCGGCACGTAGGTGCGGCTCCTCTCCCAGAAAGATGACCAGGCCCTTCTCTTCGTTGCCCGAATAGAAGAACTCGTTGTTGATCGTGGACATCGCCTGGCGATACCCTTCTTCGAGCCTGATCTGCGGCCGCAGAAAGTGATGCGTGCCAGGGATTTGGAACAAGTAGTAGTCCTCCGAATCCAATTCACCGATGTGCCGCGCTTCCAACTTTTCGATCAGATATTGCGGCAACCCCGACGAAATCGAACCGGCATCGGCCCATTGGTGCCAGCCGGCCAACATATACATCTCTTTAGCTTTAGGAATTTCCAACAGATCGAATGCATCTTCCATACGCTAACCTCCATATCTACAAAACACACGTTGTCCGCCTGTAGTGACGACTTCAGTCGTTTGACGATTACGCCACCTCGCCGAAGCGGCGGCTGAACTTCAAGAAGAACCAATAGCCAAAAACCAGGATGATGAACGCCGTCACCGCCGTGCGCGACAAAAAGTCCAGCCGCGTGAGCGTGCCGTTGTACAAAATATCCTGGTACGTGTTGATGATCGACGCCATTGGATTGAGCCGGAACAACCACACTTGCGGATTGAAGGTGATCCCCAACAGCGTGAATGTCTCCGGCAGATCGCGGAAAGTGTACACGATCGGCGTCAGGAAAAACCACGCTTGCATACCCACGTTCATCATCATGTGCGTGTCCCGGTAGAAGACCTCCAACGTCGATAGAAATAGCACGATGCCCAGCGCGAACGTCACCTGAATCAGAATAGGGATGGGCAAGAACAGCAACCACCCCGTCAGCGGGACGCCCGAAATGACGACCAACACCAACAGCACCGGCAGCGAGATCAAGAAATTGACCAGATTGGAAAGCACCACCGCGATGGGCAACGCCTCTCTGGGAAAATAGACCTTTTTCACGAGATGGCTGTTCCCCACGATGCTCGGAATCCCGCCCATCACCGCACCGGTAAAGAAATTCCACGGCAGCAGCGCGCTTAGAAAGAGGATGTGCGGATTGTCAATGGCCCGGTTGCGCCACATATAGCCAAACACGAACGTGAAGATCAACATCATCAGCAGCGGGTTCAGCCACGACCACAAGACGCCGAGCAGCGAGTTCTTGTACCGTACCTTAAGATCGCGCACCACGAGGTTGTAGACCAGGTCGCGGTACGCCCATAGCTCTTTGAAACGTTGAATCATTGTCCGGCAGCCGTCCTTCGTTAAGATTAGCAATCCGGATCATTCCGGGCCATGTGAGATTATACCATACCACCAAACGGAGACTTTTGTAGTCTACTCTCTTGACGGTATAATCACCCTCTGATGAAACGTGACTATATTTTCGGCATGACGCTCGTACTCCTGGTTGCGGCGGCGCTGCGTTTGGGCGCGCTGCCGGCTCTGCCCGTGGGTCTGCACTACGACGAAGCCGCCAACGTCATCCTCACGCGGCAGATCGTCTCAGGCGACTACCGGCCGGTCTTCATCCGCGCGTACACCGGCAAGGAAGTCCTCTTCTTCTACGCGGCGGCGCTCTGGGTGTGGATGACGGGCGGCGCGCCGTGGGGCCTGCGTCTGGGCGCGGCGATGCTCGGCGTGCTCACCGTCGCGGCGACCTACGCTGCGACCTGCGTGCTGCTCGGCCCGGGGAAGCGCTCGCGGCAGGACCGCTCGCGGTCACTCGCGCTGCTGGCAGCGGGATGGGTCGCGGTGGCGTTCCCGCACGTGCTCTTGAGCCGTTACGGCTTTCGCGCCATCTCACAGCCGTTGCTCCAGGCCTTGACCGTCGCCACGCTCTGGCGTGGCCTGCGTACCGGCAAACGCCGCTGGCGCGTCGCGGGCGGCGCGTGCCTTGGCCTCACCGGTTACACCTACCTGGCGGCGCGTCTGTTTCCCATTCCGTTGACGTTGGCCCTCGGCTGGCTGCTCGTCCGCACGCAGCGGGAGAAGCGCTTGCGGCGCGTGGCCCAATTGGGACTGGTGTTAGTGGTTGCGGCGGTTGCGTTCGCGCCGCTGGGCCTTTACTTCCTGCGTAACCCGGATGCCTTTACCACCCGCATTACCCAGGTCGCCGCGCCGACGTGGCGGGATGCGCTGCGCGGGCTGTGGCTGTGCGCGCGCGCCGTAGTCTGGCCCAATGGCGGCGATCCCTACATCCGCTTCAACGTCCCCGGCAAGCCGGTGCTGGATGGACTCTCGGCTGTGTTAGCCTTCATCGGGCTGGCACGCCTGCTCGTCTCTAGGCAAGGCGACGACCTACACCGCGCTGGACGGATCTTCATCGTTGCCGTTTTGGCGATCATGCTGCTCCCTAGCGCGCTGGCGACTTCCGAAATCACGCCGAGCAACCTGCGTCTGGTCGGGCTGTTTCCATTTATCACCATCCTACCTGCGTATGGCGTTGTTACACTTATCACCGTGCTCACAGGCTATCTGCGAGCCAAAGGCGGCGATTTGACAAATCGCCTTACAGTTGCCAAAAGCCGTCTTCTGTCTCCTGCTTCCTGCTTCCTGCCTCTTGCTTCCTGCCTCCTGCTTCTTTTGACACTCGGTGGGGCATCGACCGCCCGCGCATATCGCCAATGGGCCACGTCCACGGAACTCTTCTACGCCGCCGACGGCGAGATGGTGCTGGCAGCCGAGGCGCTGGACACGACGGATTTGTCGCAGACTACGGTCTACATCGCCAGTGAACACTACCGCCATCCCACGGTCGCAGCTTTGGCGCGGCAGTATGCCCAGGCCAAATGGCTCACCGGAGGCGCGACGCTCGTGCTCCCTCCAACCGGGAATGCCGTCTACCTGTGGCCGCGCTCGGTTACGCCTTTGGCCCCCTGGCCTGAGATCGTCACGGAAAAGTGGCGCAGTACCGCTCTCAACGATCCTGAAGGCGAGCCGGCGCTATTGGCACACCACTTTGCCCAAGCCGACGTCGCGGCGTTACGCTCGGCGGTCGTTAGCATAGCGCCCACTATCGACTTCGCACACGTCATCTTTCTACACAACGCGCAGCCGGTAGGGGCGTGTCGCGTCGCCGAACCGTGCCCGATCCTTATCACGTGGTGGGTCAACGCGCCGTACACCACGCTCCAGCCGGTGGTGCGCCTGTTGCACCCGGAGACCGGCGAATGGGCACGCGAGACCGCCTTTCATTATCCACCGGAAGACTGGGCAATGGGGGACTTGGTCTTCGAGCAATTTACCCTTGTGCTGCCGGTGGGTATCCCACCTGTGGACGGCTACGAGATCGGCGTGAGCTTCTTCAATCCCGATAGCGGTGAAGTGCTACCCCGTCTGGAAGCAGAACGTTTCGCCGGGCTGGAGGCGCGCTTCCCGTTGACCGACACGCTGCTGCCGATGGTATCTGTGCCTGACGAATCACAGTCCAGTGTAGCCTGTCCCAGGATTCCACGCGCGACCGGAGCCATGCTCGGCGACCTACGGCTGGCGGGCGCCACGCCCCTGCCGGAGAGCCTGCGTCCCGGTGAGTCTATGCGCCTCCGGTTATGCTGGCAAGCGACGGGCGATGCGCTGCCGGAAGGCGACGTCACCCTGACGCTCACCGGACCGGAGACGCACGTGCTCTATCACGACGCGCCCGCGAGCGGCTATACCTTCGTGCAATGGCAGCCCGGCGACATTATCGAGGATCGTTACGCGCTGCGCCTGCCACGGGAGACAGCGACCGGGCAGTACGTGCTGGCGTTATCTGTGGGGGATGCGCTCATAGCGACGTTGGGAAGCGTGGAGGTGCAGAGCGTGACGCGTACCTTTGCGCCGCCAGAGATACGGTATCCCTTCGAGGCCGACTTTGGCGCGCGCATCCGCCTACTCGGCTACGACGTGGGAACGCTTCGGGCGGGGCAGCCCTTGACGGTGACGCTGTATTGGCAATCTTTGGCCGAGCTAGATGAGGATTACCTCGTCTTCGTGCACGTGCTGGATGAAACCGGCGCCATCGTCACGCAAGTGGATGAAGGGCCGCAGCAGGGAAGCTATCCCACATCGTTGTGGATGGCAGGAGAAGTCGTGGTCGACCATCACGCACTGGCTATGCCGGACGATATCCCGGCAAGGAGCGACTATCACTTGCGCGTAGGCTTCTATCGCCAGGAAAATGGGGACTACCTCGCGGTCAACGGCAACGCGAATTTGCTTTTACCAATCGCTCCAAATCCGTAAGTCTACGAGTTTCGCTTAACGACCTCGACCTCTTCGGCGAGGAAGCGGAAGCGTTCCCGTTCAACCCGGGGGCCATAGGGAGGTATTTCCACGACGACCTCGCCCTTGAGAATATCCAGATCGATGACGCGCCCTAAGCCTTTTTCCGTCTCCACGTGGGCCTTGATCTTCGGCAGGTTCTTAGCTTCTTCTTTGTAGACCGCATGCTCGTAGGCCAGGCAGCAGCGCAGCCGCCCGCACATGCCGGTGATGTCGCTGGGAGCCATAGAGATCGCCTGATCCTTCGCCATTCTGATGGATACCGGCTGGAATTCGGTGAGGAAGCGACAGCAGCAGCGTGGTCCGCCGCAGACGCCATAACCGCACAGCGCCTTGGCGTGATCGCGTGGACCGACGGTGCGAACCTCAACGCGGCAGTTCATCCGGCTCGCAATTCTCCGCCGGAAGTTACTCAAGTCCCGCTTGTTGAAATTGCCGGTACAGAGCAAAATGGCGCTACTGCCGTCCAGCGTGAATTCCGCCGAGAAAACCTTCATATCCAATTTATGAGCTTCGATCTCTTCTCTGGCGACCTCGACCATACGCTCGGCCCGTTCACACATAAGCTGAAAGCGCGCCATATCCAGGCCGCTGGCCCGCCGCAAGACCGACTTGAGCCGCTTGGGCGAAATGCCGTCGGGGAGTTTAGCATCCGTCTTGCTGACCTGACCGGCTTGCTCGCCGTAGACCGTCTCTACCACTACCCAATCTTCCGGCTTCAACCCCATCTCTACTGGGGCAGCGAAATGGTATACCTTGCCCGCCGGTTGAAAACGAATGCCGATGGGGGTCTTCAGCCCGCTGTTTTCTGGTTCTTCCGCAGCTTCGGATTCCGCCTTAACGCTAAGGTCATCTTGTTCATCGTTAAGCGCTTCCTGGTGTTCGTCCAGCCACGTTTCCATTTCGTCAGACCACGCCTGGCTCTCGCCCGCCGTGGTATCCTTAACTTCGTTCATACATCCTGCTTTCTCGATATGACATTTGCATGTAACTATACCTTACAAGAGCATTTTGGCAACCCAGGGCGTTTCAATTCTGAGATGGGCCGCACGTTGTTGCCCTATAACGGGGCGTTTTGGCGTCTTCCCGGCCTTTTGTCAGGCATAAGACTCTATCCGAAAACTGTGCTTGCGAGCGTTTCCAGTGCGTCAACGGCGAATTTTCGGATAGGTTCTAAGTGCGTTCCCCTGGCATCTCTAGATCATTTTGACAGGCGTTCCAATATGGTACAATGGGGCCTATGCAACACGTCTACTGGATCATCGACAAAATTCTGGGCGGACGCCCTGGGCCGGTTCGCAAGCCCTGGGATCCGCAAGTCCTCTATGCCGGTGGAATTCGCACTGTGGTCTCCCTGGCAGCGGAAGAGCCGGCCGAGGATTTAAGCGAGTATGGCCTGGAACACTACCGGGCGGCGTTTCCTCCGGTCTATCTCTACTCGGTGGGGATGCGTAAGGCATTCATTCACGAGGCATTACCGGTATGGGACTTTATCCACAAGCGTGTTGTGGCTGAGACACCGGTGATGGTCCATTGTCATGCCGGAGCCGACCGCACCGGACTGATCCTCGCCGGGTATCTCGTCCTCTACCACTCGCTGCCGCCGGATGAGGCCATCGTCCAGGTACGGGCTGCGAATTTCTTTGCGATGGCGGCTCCAGGCTACACCGAAACCGTCGCCCTCCTCCAACCGGGACAATTACCCGATCCCAAAACGCTATTGTAGTCACACGCTTTAGGTAGCAAAAGACCGCATTGCTACTGGCAGAACTTTGTTTTGCAGGACGCGTTCCAACGTTTCCACACCTTCTTGAAACGTCGTGCCCAAAAAGAGACCCTGGATTTTGGTCCGCAGCTCAGGGTGTTCATTGAACACCAATCCGCCATAGCCAACGACCGGATCGCCCGTTTGGGCAGCATCAGGTAGCCAGGTAGGCCATTCCGCCAACGCCAGTGCTGGTTCTTCGGTCATCGCGGTCAATACGACTGCCGGGGGGGGCGTCTTCTGAACGAACTTCGCCAACTCCGGCAAAGGTAGGGATTGGCCGAGGTAAGCAATAGGCCAACGGCGACGGCGCAACAATGCACCAAACATAAGCAGGCCGCCCTCATGCCATTCGCCCGGAGCACAGGCCAACACGACGGGCGCTACGGCGTAGGGAGGCGGTCCGGTGCGCATCCATGCAAGCAGATGCTGGCGTAAGTAATTGGTTGCCAGGTGCTCCGTTGCAACATCGACCTCGCCCTGCTCCCACCCCAATCCGATGTCGCGCAGCGTCGGGGCGATCAAATTTATAATCAGATTTTCCGGTGTGTAAAGGACAAACGCATCATTGAAAACCTGATCCGCTTGCCCGGTATCGTGAGCAAGCAGGGCAGAGAAAAGCTTCGTCTGCAGGGCGCTGATGTGCACATTGCCTGCGTCGCCAGATTCCGCATTCGGGGCAGCCATCGTGATCACACCGGGCAGTTGCGTCTCTATTTGAATACCGCCTTCTGCTTCCATCAACTGCAATGCTTTGATCGCCTGCCGGGTATGCATGCCCGCATCAATTTTGGCCTTGACCCAGCGTAAACGTTGGACTTCTTTTTCGGAATAGAGACGATGCCCGCCTTCGGTGCGGTCGGAATCCGGGAAATCGTAGCGGCGTTCCCAGACGCGCAAGGTAGCTGCCGGAATGTCGGTCATGCGTTCGACGACCCCAATGGTATAAATCTGCTCCTCGTAGTTCATCGTTACTCCTCAAAAATACTCCAACTGACTTCATAGATAGAATGGTTACGCTTCCTAGTAAAATCTGCTTAGCCCGTTGTCAAGGGTCTTTTATCAGTACTGTACCGTAGCGCTTGCAGCATACTAATTCGTAAGTATATCCTATCATAAAAGGCTATTTTGTCAAATATGTGCACAGGAAACAAAGTCAATATATTGACAAAATAGCCTTTTGTGCTATGATTTGTAGAAAATAACGACAAAACGAGGATAACAACTAACAACTATGGAGACACAAAAACAGCACACGACTTCAGGAATAACCTCAGCGGCAAAACGGGTATTGTGGGGCGGAATTCTTTTCAGTCTGGCTTTTACTGCACTGATCTGGTGGGCCGGACAGTGGCTCGATCGCAGCGGCTTCTTGCCGGATCAAGGAGCGTCATGGTACTACTGGAAGCTGCCGAATCCGACTTTGTGGACGCGCCTGACGGCCTGGGGCCTTTATGTAGCGCATCAACTGGCGATGTGGGGATTGATCTACTACGCCCAGACGCGCGTGAAGCGTTACACGGGTGGGTTGCACAAGGTCAACTGGATCGCACTGGGGGTCAACGCTTTCTTCATCGTCCTGCATTTTGTCCGGACCCATATCTGGTATGATGGCCTCGCGCAAGATGTTTCCATCTGGAGTTCCCAAGGTTCGGTGGTGTTGATGCTGGTGATGATTTTGATTATGGAGAACCGGCGTCGTGGGTTGTTCTGGGGCAAGCGCGGTCCCATCTCCAAAGAAGCCGGAAGCTTCGTACGAAAGTATCACGGCTACGTCTTCGCCTGGGCGACAGTGTATACATTCTGGTACCACCCGGCCGAATCAACCCTCGGGCACCTGGTAGGATTCTTCTACATGTTCCTGTTGTTGCTACAGGGGAGTTTGTTCTACACTCGGCTACACATCAACCGTTGGTGGATGGTGGTGCAGGAAGTGATGGTGCTCTTCCACGGCACGTTGGTCGCGGTAATGCAGGGCAATGGCCTTTGGCCAATGTTCTTCTTCGGTTTCGGCGGGATGTTCGTCATCACGCAGATGCACGGGCTGCGCTTACCAAACTGGTCGAAGTGGGTGATTTTGGCCGCTTATGTGGGGGGCGTCATCATCACCTATAGCGAACTGGGATGGGTACGCATCAATGAAATTGTGCGCATCCCGATTATCGAATATCTTGCAGCTTTGCTTTTGGCAGGATTAATCACCCTCGGTCTTCGTATCTTCAAACGGAAACCGGTTGTTCAGGAAGCAGAAGGAGCAACAGCGTAATGGGCACATTGGATGGGGAAGTCGCTGTCATTACTGGGGGGACACACGGTCTGGGGTTGGCGATTGCGCGAGCATATGTCCGCGAAGGAGCAGCCGTCGTCGTGGCCTCGCGCTCGGCGGATGCGGTAACGCAAGCCGTCACGCAACTTCAGTCGAACGATGGGCGTGTTGCCGGGATTCCGTGTGATGTTGGAGATCTCGCCCAAGTCCAGGCGCTCAAGAAGCACACGCTGGACGTTTTTGGCCAGCTCGACATCTGGATCAACAACGCCGGCATCGCCGGACCTTACGGCGCTACCGCGCACATCGCCCCGGAAATGTTCACCGCCGTCTTGCAGACCAACATCATCGGCACGTATCACGGCTCCTGGGTCGCCATGCAGCACTTCCTGCCGCGTCACGCGGGAAAACTTATCAACATCCTCGGCGCAGGAGCGCGCCGTCCGATGCCAATGCAGAACGCCTACACGTCCAGCAAAGGATGGATGAAGAACTTCACATCTATCCTGGCGCAGGAATACAAAGAGAGCGGTGTAGGTGTCTATGCCTTCAATCCCGGGATGATGATCACCGAGCTACTCACCCAGGTTGATGCTATCGAAGGTTTCCAGGAACGGTTGGCGTCATTTGATACCGTCATTCGGATGTTCGGCAAGCCGCCTGAAGTTCCTGCCGAGAAAGTCGTGTGGCTCGGCAGTCACGCGACAGACGGGAAAACCGGATTGGTTGTCGAGCAATCAACCATGTTCTCGATGCTCGGTGGTGCGTTGAAAGAGCTAACGCGGCGTCTGTTGGGTCGCCCGGCTCCACCGCTCAACCTGAACATACGCACGATTCCGGCTTCGCTCTCCCAAGAGTGAAGAACAGATGGAGCAATCATCATGCGTGTGCTCGTAGCTGGAGGAACCGGATTGATTGGCCGGGCGCTGGTAGCCGATTTAGCCCGTGACGGCCACGAGGTCGTTGTACTCAGCCGCAATCCTACACGTGCGCCCGCATTCCCACCTACCGTTGTCGTGCAGCCGTGGGACGCGCGCAGTGTTGCGGGATGGGGACCGCTGGTCAACAACATCGACGTGATCGTCAATCTGGCAGGGGAGAATATCTCTGCCGGGCGATGGACGGCAGAACGCAAGGCGCGCATTATGCAGAGCCGGATAGAAGCCGGGCACGCTCTCGTGGAAGCGGTCGACGCTGCAAAACACAAGCCACGCGCATTTCTCCAGGCTTCGGCGGTAGGATATTACGGGCCGCGCGGTGAAGAAGCACTCGGTGAGGCATCTCCGCCTGGAACGGATTGGCTCTCACGGGTCGCCATTGATTGGGAAGCCAGCACACGCCCGGTCGAGGAGGCCGGCGTGCGACACGTCATCCTCCGCACCGGCATCGTGTTGACATTGGACGGCGGCGCGCTGCCCAAAATGGCCTTGCCGTTTCGCTTTTTTGTTGGCGGGCCGGTAGGCGACGGCCAACAAGGCTTCCCTTGGATTCATCTAACCGATGAAGTTGCAGCAATTCGCTTTCTGATCGACCGTGAAGATGCGCGCGGTTCGTTCAATCTCACCGCGCCACAGATGCAGACCAACGCCGAATTCAGCCGCGCGTTGGGGCGTGCTATGCACCGGCCTGTGTGGCTGCCGCTGCCAGGATTCGCGCTGCGATTGCTCTTTGGAGAGATGGCGACCGTGCTGCTCACCGGGCAACACGCCCTCCCGATCAAGTTGCAGCAGATGGGGTTTGTATTCCGCTTTCCCACACTCGGCGCCGCGCTATTCGACCTCTTCAGACATAACGTATAAACGTTCCAACAATTTATTCCAACCGGAGGTGCTTATGAACTGGATCAAAGTTTTACCCGAAATGGAACTACCCGAAGGAACACGCCAGGTGGTGAAAGTGCAGGATCATTCGATCCTGCTCATCCACGAAAATGGCAAAGTCTACGCGATGCTCAGCGCGTGCCCGCACATGCGACTGCCACTCAAAGGCGGCAAAATCACCGCGGACGAAGCCATTGTCTGCCCATTTCATCGCAGTGCCTTCGATCTCGATACCGGCGACGTGAAGACCTGGTCGCCCTGGCCTCCCGTTGTCGGGAAAATGTTGGGATCGGTCTCCCGCGAAAAGGCCCTGCGCGTTTTCCCGACCCGCATCGCGGAAGGCAGCATCTGGATCGGCCTGGACTAACGACTATGCGACTAACGACTATCAGACTATTTTCGGAGGACATATGACACAGCAAAACGTGGAACGGGTGAAACTGGGCAATACGGACATCGACATTTCCCCCATGGGCATCGGTACGTGGGCTTGGGGGGATACGGTGATGTGGGGATACGGCAAAAGTTACAGTGATGCCGACGTCCGCGCCGCTTTCGACGCGACCGTGGCAACCGGCATCAATTTCTTCGACACGGCGGAAGTCTACGGGCTAGGGCGCTCGGAAAAACTACTCGGCCAATTTATCCGCGAGTCCGGACAAACGTTCGTGGTGGCGACCAAGTTCATGCCATTTCCCTTTTGGCTGACGAAAAACGCGCTACGCCGAGCGCTGCGGCACAGTCTCAAGCGTTTGGGGATGGCGCGTGTGGACCTCTACCAGATGCACTTCCCTCTCCCACCTGTGCCAATCGAGACGTGGATGGAGGCGATGGCCGAGGCCGTCGAAGCGGAGCTGGTGCGCGCTGTCGGCGTCTCTAACTACGACATGAAACAGATGGGCCGCGCGCACACCGCGCTGGCGAAGCGCGGTATTCCCCTGGCCTCCAATCAGGTCTTCTACAGCCTGCTCCACCGCGATCCGGAATTCAACGGGGTGGCCCAACTCTGCCAAGACCTCAATGTTACACTGATCGCCTACAGCCCGCTGGAGAAGGGCATCCTCACCGGCAAATACACGCCCGACAATCCACCGTCTGGCCCACGCAAGCGCATTTACAGTCACGAGTATCTCCAAAAAGTGCAACCGCTCATCGTTATGCTGCGCGACTTCGGCGAGGCGCACGGCGGCAAAAGTCCTGCCCAGGTGGCCCTCAACTGGACGATCTGCAAAGGCGCGGTCCCGATCCCCGGCGCAAAGAACGTCCGCCAGGTGCAATCGAATGCCGGCGCACTCGGCTGGCGACTCACGGATGACGAAGTGGCCGCACTGGACGAATTGAGCCTGGCGGTCAAAGCGTAGTGACGGCGTAGTGACGACTTCAGTCGTTTTACCCATAGAAGCGACTAAAGTCGCCACTACACATTTATATGCTTATGAACACAACGATTTGGTGGATACGGCGCGACCTGCGCTTGAGCGATAATCAGGCCCTGCACGCAGCTCTGACGCAGAGTCGCTATGTGCTCCCCGTGTTCGTGCTCGATCCGGCGTTATGGCATTCTGGCCACGCCGGCGACAAACGACGTGCGTTCTTACTCGACGGATTGCGCGCGCTGGATGCTGATCTGCACGAGCGCGGCAGCCGTCTGATCGTGCGCCACGGCCGCCCGGAAGACGAACTGGCACGCCTGCGTGCTGAAACCGGGGCCGAGACTGTTTTTGCGGAAGCGGACGTCTCCCCGTATGCTCGTCGCCGCGACGGACGGGTTGCCACTCACCTCCCGTTGCGTTTGGTCGGCGGATTGACCGTCCACCCGCCGGAAGCCGTGCGCAAACGCAATGGCGGCGTCTACACCGTGTACACACCTTACAGCCGGGCGTGGCGTACGCTTCCTTTGCCGGACGCACAGGAACTGCTTGCCGCGCCAGAGATCATCCCTACCCCACCAGACATTCGTAACGTTGGATTGCCCAATACGCCGGTTTTACCGGAGAGCGTCCCGTTTCTGCCCGGAGAAGTAGAAGCGCAGCGCCGGTTGTGGGACTTTGTGGCAGATGGCATCGCCGGTTACGCCACGAGGCGCGACCTGATGGCGCAAGCAGGGACGTCGGGGCTTTCGCCGTATCTACGCTTTGGGATGCTTTCGGCACGACAGGCTGTCGTCGCGGCGTCGAATGTGCGTGACGGCGCGCAATCAGGAGCGGAGGTCTGGCTCGGCGAATTGATCTGGCGCGAATTCTACATGAGCGTGCTCTATCACTTCCTCAACGTCCGCCGTGAGAGCTTCCGCGAGAATCTACGGAATATCCAATGGGACAATGATGCAGATGCCTTTCGCGCCTGGCAGGAAGGTCGCACCGGTTATCCCGTCGTCGATGCGGGGATGCGCCAACTCCTGGCGGCCGGCTGGATGCACAATCGCGCGCGGATGATCGTTGCGTCGTTCCTCACCAAGCACCTGCTCATCGACTGGCGTTGGGGCGAGCGGCACTTTATGCAGCACCTCGTCGATGGCGATCCGGCAGCAAACAACGGCGGCTGGCAGTGGAGTGCCGGAACCGGCACGGATGCCGCACCCTACTTCCGCATCTTCAACCCGATATTGCAGGGCGAAAAGTACGATCCTCAGGGGGATTACGTGCGGCAATGGGTTCCGGAATTGGCACAAGTGCCTCTCGCCCATCTGCACCATCCCTGGACGATGCCCGACGCTGTGCAGCGCGAAGCAGGCTGCGTTATCGGCGTTGATTATCCTGCCCCCATCGTCGAGCATAGCTGGGCGCGGCAGCGGGCGCTGGCAGTTTACAAAAAGGCGCGAGGTTGAAACTTATATCGTGGGAGATGCCAACTATGGACAAAGACATTAAACGACGTTTGGGATTGATTTTCGGTTTTGTCCTGATCGATTTACTTGGGTACAGCTTGATCTTGCCTTTACTGCCGTACTACGCGGAAACATTCGGCGCGACACTGACGCTGGTGGGACTTTTGGGAACGGTGAACGCGCTTGGTCAGTTGATCGCTGCGCCGACCATTGGGCGACTCTCCGACCGCTATGGACGTCGTCCGCTGCTGATTGTCAGCATCGTTGGTACGCTCGTCAGTTTCACGTTGCTGGGCGTGGCCCGTTCGTTACCCGTGATCTTCCTCAGCCGCATCTTGGACGGTCTGTTTGGCGGCGATATTTCGCTGGCACGCGCCTACATCACCGACGTCACCGACGAGAAAAACCGGGCGCGCGGGCTGGGCATCATCGGCGCAGCATTTGGGCTAGGCTTCATCGTCGGGCCGGCGATGGGCGGCTTGTTGAGCCGCTTTGGCTACAACGTCCCAGCGCTCTTCGCCGCGGGTCTGTCTGCGCTCAATTTGATCGCGGTCGTGCTCTGGCTGCCGGAATCCCTTTCACCGGAGCAACGCGCCGATGCACGCCAGAATCCGGGCACGCGCTTCTCCTTCCGGCTGCTGGCCAAAGCACTACAGCGCCCATGCGTTGGGCCGCTGCTGCACATCAGCCTGTTGTACAGCCTGGCGTTCACGCTGTTCCAGTCCAACTTTGCGCTCTACGCCAAGACGCGCCTGGCCCTGGATGTGCAGGCGACCAGTTTCGTGCTTACGTATGTGGGTATCCTGTCTGTGCTGGTACAGGGCTTCGTCATCGGTAAACTCACCGCGCGTTTCCGCGAGCGCCGGTTGATTTTCACCGGCACGATCATGCTGACGCTTGCGCTCTTGGGGTGGGCATTTGCGCCCAACCTCTGGGTGCTGCTGGTCGTACTGGCTCCCACGGCATTGGCTGCCGGGGTTCTGAACACCGTGTTAACCAGCCAATTGACGAAAGTCGTCCGCCGCGAAGAAACCGGCGGTACGCTCGGTCTGTCGGCGTCACTGCAAACGTTCTCCCAGATTGTCGCACCTGGCTTAGGAGGGGCGTTACTGGAAAACGTGGGGACGTGGTCTGTGGGCCTGCTCGGCGCATTGATTATGGCCTGGACTGTTTCCTTCACGCGGCGTAAGGTGCTCTCTCAACCGGATGACACCGACGCGAACTGCCATCCGGGAAATGTAAGTGCAGTTATTGCCTGACATGGACGATTTTGCAGTCAGGCGGATTAGAGTTACAATCCAGGTACGTCGGGGCCTGACCACGCAAATCCTTGCACAATGAGCAAAAAACAGGCGGCGCAGACTCTTTTGGTTCCGGTTCATCCGGGTTAGGTCGGAGGGCGACTATGATTCCGCTAGGCGACAACATACCGTCGAGACATTTTCCCAAGATTACCTTTGGATTGATCGTGGTCAATACGATTATATTCCTGGGTGAGTTTTTGTTCGAGCCGGTAGCCAACGAACTCGTCCAAACTTTCGGCGCTGTCCCTACCCGAATTGTCTCAGACTGGACAAACCCCATAACCCTGGCAACGCTTTTCACAGCGATGTACTTACACGGCGGCTGGGCACACCTGATCGGCAATATGATCTACTTGTGGATCTTCGGCGACAACGTGGAAGATCGCATGGGGCCTGGACGATTCTTCATCTTCTATACACTGTGCGGTGTAATATCTGGGCTGGCACAAGTGCTGGCGATGCCCACCTCACGTATCCCCGCGATTGGCGCGAGCGGCGCGATTGCCGGTGTGCTGGGTGCGTATCTGCTCCTCTTCCCACGCGCGCGGGTGCGCACGCTCATACCGCTGATCTTCATTTATACCACCGTCCATCTGCCAGCGGTGGTTGTACTCGGTGGGTGGTTTCTTGTGCAGTTCCTCAACGGCATAGCATCGATCAACGTCGCTATGCAAACCGGCGGCGTGGCGTGGTGGGCACACATCGGCGGATTCATCATCGGCATGATCCTGATGCCGCTCTTTCGCCAAAAACAGCCTCCCGCGCCACCCACGCACTACTACGATGGCAGCCGCTACTGGCGCGATGATTTCTAGGAACTGAGATGACCATCGCGACAAACCTCGAAAACATCCGTTCCCGTATGGCTGAGGCAGCGTTGCGGGTTGGACGGAACCCCTCTGCCGTGCACTTGGTTGCCGTCACCAAAACCTTCCCGGTGGATGACATCCTTGCCGCGTGGGACAGTGGGCAGCGCGATTTTGGCGAAAACCGTCCCGAAGAGGGCGCGCAGAAGATCTCCGAAGTTACGGTGCGTCTCTCGGCGGAAAGTGAGAAGCCAATTTGGCATATGATCGGCCATATCCAGCGGCGAAAAGCACCGCTTGTTGTAGAACACTTCGATATGGTCCACTCTATTGACCGCTTGGCAGTCGCACAGAAGTTGAATAAGCTGGCGGTTGAAGCCGGGCGCGAGCTTCCTGTGCTGTTGGAGTGCAACGTCTCTGGCGAGACGAGCAAGTATGGCTACCAGGCCGCCGGCTGGGAAAACGCCCCGGCTCTCCGGGAGCGTTTGTATGCCGAGGTCACGGCGGTATTGGCCCTCCCCGGGCTACGCCTCGAGGGTTTGATGACGATGGCGCCAATCGTCGACGATGCTGAGGCGGTGCGCCCGATCTTTGCTTCGCTGCGCGCCTTGCGTGACGCATTCCGCGAACATTTCCCCGGCGTAACTCTGCCACATCTCTCGATGGGGATGACGGATGACTTCGAGGTCGCTGTCGAGGAAGGTGCAACGCTCGTACGGGTTGGGCGCGCTATTTTTGGTTCGTATCGGAGACAAAGGATTTTATCCACGAATTAACGGATGCTCCATATCCGATCTGATCTGCACCGATTGGGGAGCTTGCTGGTGATGGTGATTCGTGGGAGTTCAGACGAGGAGGATGAGATAATGTTACCCACAATAGCTGTGATTGGTTCTGGAACGATGGGAGAAGCGTTAATCAAGGGATTGCTGCGCCTGTCTTTGATTGAACCGCAAAACATCATCGGGACAGATCCATGGCACGAGCGACTGGAGCTGCTCAAAGCGCGCTATAAGATCCGCGTATCGTCGGACAACGTGCCGGCGGTTGAAGCCGCCGATATCGTATTCCTCTCGATCAAGCCGCAGGTGATGAACGCAGTGCTCGACGAGATTCGCGACCACATCAAACCGGAGGCGCTGATCTTCTCCATCGCGGCGGGTGTGCCGGTCAAGACGATCCGCCAAGGAACGGGCATGGAGAGTGTGATCCGCGCGATGCCAAACACACCCGCGCAGATCGGGCAGGGGATCACGATGTGGACAGCCACTGAAGCTGTGACTGACCAACAACGCCAGCACGCATTGACGATTCTCGGCGCTTTGGGGGAGGAGATCTACGTCGATGACGAGCACTACCTCGATATGGCGACGGCGCTCTCCGGCACCGGCCCGGCCTACGTATACCTGTTTATGGAAGCCCTGGTCGATGCAGGAGTACATCTGGGCTTCTCACGTCATATTTCCCAGAAGCTTGTTTTCCAGACTGTGATCGGTGCAGCGAACTTCGCGCAGCAATCGGATATGCATCTGGCGACGTTGCGCAACCAGGTCACGTCACCGGGCGGCACAACGGCCGAGGCGCTCTACCACCTGGAAAAAGGTGGCTTTCGTACTGTGCTCTCACGCGCAATTTGGGCCGCTTACGTGCGCTCGGCAGAATTGGGACGCGATAAAGAGTAATTCGCCGTATAACGCAGAAAAGCAGCGGGGAAAATTCCCCGCTGCTTCGATAAAACCACAATAAAGGCTACGCTGAACGTCGAATATCCAAATGCGCTAAAGGCCCACAGCCTTAATGGCGCGCCATTGGGCACGCCTGCTGGCGCAACTACCCCGCCTGCAAAGCGTTGATCTTGTGCATCAGCCGCGATTTAAGACGCGCCACTTTTTTGTGGTGAATCACGTTTTTCTTGGCCGCTTTATCCAACTGCCTAGCAGCATCGGGCATCAATGCCAGAGCTTGTTCCGCATCACCAGAGGCGATGGCTGTATTTACCATCTGCAGTGCCCCGCGAACTTTCCCTTTGACGTAACGATTGCGCAACCACTTGCGATAAGAACTACGAACATGTTTCTTGGCTGATTGGGTATTTGCCACGCTTATTCCTCCAAAACTTCTAGCTAATTCTTAATACGAAACAAAAGTATACCCTATATTTGCATTTTGTCCAGTTTAGGCGAAAAAAGCCCTCCCCTGACTTCCAACATCAGGGGAGGGACGTGAGGAAGGTTGCGACCTGGTGCTAATTGCCACCACCGCCGCCATTGCCACCACCATTACCGCCATTACCGCCGTTTTCGCCATCGCCGTTGCCGTTTCCGCCATCGCCGCCTTCGCCATTACCACCGGTATTGGGGCCGCCGTTATCACTGCCACCGCCATCGCCGCCGTTATCGCCGTTGCCACCCTTATCGCCGTTGTTGTTTTGGCCTTTGTCTTCCCCGCCATAGCCCTTGTCCCCGCCGTTTTTGTGATGCTTATCGTGGTCTTGGCTCTCGCCGTAGTGACCATCGTTGCCATTATCGTTGGGATTCGGGCCGGGAGCTTCGTCATTGCCGGGAGCTTCGTCATTGCCAGGAGCCTCATCATTGCCAGGAGCCTCGTCGTTGTTGGGAGGCTCATTCTCACCTGCGTGAGGACCAAAGCCATCGAATTGTTGTTGCATCTGCTGTTGCATCTGCGACATCGTCTGCTGCATCGTTTGAATCATGGCTTGGGTGGGTTCAGGATGTTCCAGATTCTCGCCCTGGTGCAGACGTGCCATCGCCTGCTCCATCACGCGAACCTGGTTTTGCAGTGTGCCTGAGAAATGCGCGCGGAGTTGAAGCTGTTGCGCTTCCCCAAGCCCTTCCATCGTTTGCATGGCCAACCCTACCTGGAGCTGATACCGCGCTGCGAGCGGTTCGGGGACTTCGTCACCACTTTCGATCAATTGCACAGCCTCGTCAACGCGCTCTTCTGCATACCCCATTGCCAACAGCGCTTTTGCTTCGGGTTCTTGTGTCAACGACAGACGTACGTCTTCATATCCCATCTTCACCGGATAGAGCACCGATCCCGGTAAGCTCTCCTGTGACGCGCTGACCGTACCGGCCGTCGCGCCGAAGATAAGAGCTAAAGCAACTAGGACTTTCACAAATGCCATCATGGGAACCTCCTTAAGGTTAACTGAGAATAGGTCTTTCCATGATTTACGACGCAAAACCGGTACTGGGGTTACGGCCTGGGGAGCGTATTGCCGCGCTTCGGCCAAAAACGTCTGGCGACGCGCCTCCCATGTCCCAGCGCTTGGCGTGGGCACTGGACGCAAAGCATCCATAGCAGCAGCCACCGATGGTGGCAGCGTCTCTTGTGGCGATGTGCGTTTAAACTTCATTTTCTTCCTCCAGTAAGCGACGCAGGCTGTTGAGCGCGCGATGCTGTAACGCTTTAACTGCGCCCTCGGTGCGCTCGACCACGCGCGCAACCTCCTCGTGACTCATTTCTTCGAGAAA
>OMKS01001423.1_pt1 | contig 21212 bp, 25 predicted proteins | sample 1674721 | NCBI WGS metagenome assembly OMKS01 (sample SAMN06264996, study PRJEB25208) | sediment metagenome | isolation source: hot spring sediment | place: USA: California | collected 2014-09-02
TACGGTCTCGTGGGCTCGGAGATGTGTATAAGAGACAGATATAAATCTTGGTATTGCAGTTGCTGTTGAACCAAACGGATTGATTGTACCAAACATTAAAAAAGCGGATGAAAAAAATATTCGTGGAATTGCAAAATCAATGGTTGAATTGAGTGATAAAGCAAGAAATAAAAAACTCACCCCCGATGATATTATGGATGGTACTTTTACAATTACAAATTACGGTGTGTTCGGTTCATTATTCGGCACTCCGATTATTAACCAGCCGGAAGTTGGAATACTTGGTGTAGGCGCAGTTACAAAGAAACCAGTAGCTGTAGAAGTTGATGGAACTGACACAATTGCTATTAAACCAATGATGTATTTATCACTTAGTCATGATCATCGACTTGTGGACGGCATGCTTGGCGGTAAATTTTTATTATCTATAAAAAATACGTTAGAAAATTTTGATGTGTCTATTTTTTGAAAATTACCCGTTTCAAGCGGAAGTCTTACTCTTACTCTTGCTCATAATCTTAATCTGATTTTATTTTTATAAAAAGCGATTAAGATTAAGAAGTAGGATTAAGATGAAGAATTAAAAGGAAATTATGAAGATTAATCAGCATCAAAAAAAATATGCAGAGACATTAGAAAAAGAAAGAATTCCATTAGGTAAACGACCCGATTGGCTAAAGGTAAGATTACCCAGCGGACAAAATTATAAAGATGTGCACCAATTGATGCGCAATTCTAAATTAAACACAGTTTGCGAAGAAGCTCGCTGTCCTAACATTGCCGAGTGTTGGAATGCTAGAACAGCCACATTTATGATTTTGGGAGATACTTGTACTAGAAGCTGTGGTTTCTGTAATGTTAAACTTGGGCTCCCTACAGAACTTGATTTGGATGAACCAAGAAGAGTTGCCGAATCTGTAGAGCAATTAAAGCTTCGACATGTTGTTATTACCTCCGTAAACCGGGATGAACTAAAGGACGGCGGTGCATCAATTTTTGCTGAAACTAATAAGCTAATTCGTGAAAAAATGCCGGAAACTACGATCGAAATATTGATACCGGATTTCAAAGGTGAAGAACATGCATTTGAAATAATTATGCAGCAACCACCTGATATTCTTAATCACAATTTAGAAACTGTTAATAGATTATATCATGCCGTACGTCCGCAAGCAAAATATTCGAGAAGTTTAGAATTAATACGTTGGTTCAAGGGTAGAGGTTTACGTACTAAGAGTGGTATAATGGTCGGTATAGGTGAGAAAAAAGAAGAAGTATTGGAATTAATGGAAGATTTGTTTAATCATGGATGTGATATAATGACTATAGGTCAATACTTGCAGCCGACAAAAAACCATCTACCGGTTGATAGATTTGTAACTCTTAATGAATTCAAAGAATACAAAGAATTCGGAATAAAGTTAGGTTTCAAAGCAGTAGAATCATCTCCACTTATAAGAAGTTCATATCATGCAGATAAGCACGCTAGGTTGATTTAATATATGAATAAGTAACCTTACTTTGGCTATTAAAAAAGTTCTCAATTTCCTGTATAGTTTCTAATTTATTTCTCAATTTTTACATAATAGAAAAAACCTTCTCAAATCTGGAAATTTCGAATATTCTTTCATAAAAAATTGTTATTAAATGACTTAAACGAAATTTATTCTTTTGTTTTTTTGGTACGTTCTCTGCTATAAAATAAGTGTTTAGTTTCTGAAATAAAAAAGACTAATTATACTATTTACCAAAAGAGGTACTTATGGCAAAAGTAAAAGGGGATATACTAATCGATATCGAGAAATGTAAGGGATGCGAATTATGCGTCGTTGCTTGCCCACAAGATTCTCTTGAAGCTTCACGCAAGATTAACAGTAAAGGGTATCATTACATTGTTAAGATTGAAGATAATTGTACAGGTTGTACAAACTGTGCACTAGTCTGTCCCGAAGGAATTATAAAAGTATACCGCAGGGTAGAAAAGAAAAAAGAACACCTTGCGACAATTTCAAATGTTTCTAAAGATATTAATATTACGGTGAGCGAATGAAAAAAGAACTAAAATTAATGAAGGGTAACGAAGCAATGGCAGAAGCTGCTATTAGAGCCGGTGCCGATGCTTATTTCGGTTATCCGATTACACCGCAATCTGAAGTAATGGAATACTTAACCAACTTTGCTAATCAAAAAACCGGTATGGTCATTCTTCAAGCTGAAAGTGAAATTGCTGCAATTAATATGATTTATGGTGCGGCTGGTGCAGGTAAAAAAGTTATGACTTCATCTTCATCTCCGGGAATCAGTCTAATGCAGGAAGGTATTTCTTATATCGCTTGTGCAGAGTTACCGTGTTTATTAGTAAATGTGGTTCGAGGTGGTCCCGGGTTAGGAACTATTCAACCATCACAAGGTGATTATTTTCAATCCGTAAAAGGTGGTGGACATGGTGATTATAAAATGATTGTGTTGGCTCCTTCAACAGTTCAGGAAATGGTTGATTATGTTAAACTCGGATTTGATTTAGCATTCAAGTGGCGTAATCCTGTAATGATGTTAACTGATGGTGCATTGGGACAGATGATGGAAAAAGTTGAATTGTTTGAGCAACTACCTAGAGAAACGGTTAAAGGTATTGAAAAGTGGGCTACTATCGGCAAAACAAAAGATCGTGAAAGAAATGTTATTACTTCATTACATATTCAACCGGATAAAATGGAAGAAATTAATCTACATCTTCAAGCGAAATACAAAAAAATTGAAGAAGAAGAAATTAGGTTTGAAGAATTTGCTATGGAAGATGCTGAGTATATGATTACAGCTTTTGGATTGGTTGCAAGAATTTGTCAAAAAGCTGCAATGCTTGCACGTGAAAAAGGAATGAAAGTTGGTGTTTTTAGACCGCAAACACTTTTCCCGTTTCCATATAAACAGATTGATAGTTATACAAATCAGGTAAAAGGCATACTTGATGTAGAAATGAATGCAGGTCAGATGGTTGAAGATATTCGACTTGCGGTCAAAGGAAAAGTATTTGTTGAATTTCACGGAAGAATGGGTGGTGTTGTTCCTTCTCCGGAAGAAATATTAGAAAAAATTGAAGAAAAATTTGTGGGAGTTCCGGCATGAATGAAAAAAGAATGATCGAAGAAGAAAAGCATTACGAAGAAGTAATTGCCGAAGAAAGTATCTGTATTAACGATAACCTTGTTTATGAAAAACCCGATACTTTACTCGATACTCCGATGCATTATTGTCCCGGTTGCGGACATGGAGTTGCTCATAGATTGATAGCTGAAGCTATTGACGAACTTGGTATTCAAGAAGATACTATTGGTGTTGCCCCCGTTGGTTGTTCAGTTTTTGCTTACAATTATTTGAATATTGATATGACGGAAGCAGCTCATGGTCGTGCCTCAGCCGTTGCTACTGGTATTAAAAGAGTACTACCGGAAAAATATGTTTTCTCTTATCAAGGAGATGGTGACTTAGCAGCAATCGGTACCGGCGAAACGCTTCATACTTGTAACAGAGGTGAAAACATTCTTATTGTATTTATCAATAATGGTATTTACGGAATGACGGGCGGTCAAATGGCGCCAACTACTTTGAAAGGAATAAAAACTACCACAACACCGTTTGGAAGAGATGTTAAAGTTATGGGTAATCCATTAAAAATTACTGAATTGATTGCTCAATTACCCGGAGTCTATTATTGTACTCGTGTTGCTGTAAACAACCCTAAAAATGTTAGAAGAGCAAAAAAAGCTATTCTAAATGGCTTCCAATATCAAAAGAGAGAAAAGGGATTATCTTTCGTTGAGGTTGTTTCTAATTGTCCGTCTAACTGGAAAATGACACCGGTCGAATCAAATAAATGGATGGAAGAACATATGTTCACTTTTTATCCGCTTGGCGATCTTAAAGTACCAGAGAAGGAGGATCAATAATGACTGAAGAAATAATTATATCAGGATTCGGGGGACAAGGTGTTTTGTCCATGGGACAAATTCTCTGTTACTCCGGTGTGGTTGAAGAAAAAGAAGTTAGCTGGATGCCGTCTTACGGACCTGAAATGAGGGGTGGAACTGCTAACTGTATAGCAATTATTAGTGATCAAAAAATTAGTTCGCCTATTCTTACAAAATTCGATACAGTTATTGCTTTGAATCAACCTTCAATAGACAAATTTGAAGCAGCTGTTAAACCCGGGGGTTTGCTTATTTATGAAAGTTCTACTGCTTTAAAACCTCCGACAAGAACTGATGTTGAAATTGTTCCTATTGAAGCTGCTAATGAAGCAACAAAACTTGAAAATCCAAAAGTGATGAATATGATTATCTTAGGAGCGTTTCTTAAGAAAAAGCCAATATTAAAATTTGATAACGTATTAGCCGGGTTAAGTAAAGTTTTACCGGAACGTTATCATCATTTAATTCCTCTTAATGAAAAAGCCCTGCGCAGAGGAATGGAATTGGTTGAAGAAGTAACCGCATAGACAATTTCCCAAATTGGTTTCAAGAAACCCGCTGAATTGATTTTTAGCGGGTTTTTTATTGTTTTTGTCTAAAATTAATAGGGGAAATTGATTGAAATATTAAGAACGTTTACCTAATTTTGTAGTCTTATATTTATTTATCTAAAGGAGAAAAATGGAAGGTAATACTGGAATTGTTGTCCAGGTAATTGGACCGGTAGTTGACATTGATTTTGAAGAAGGAAAACTCCCCAAAATTTACAATTCAATAAAAATTCCTCGTGAAAGTTTGGAAGGTGAAAAAGAAGAATTAATAGTTGAAGTTCAACAGCATCTCGGTGAAAACCGGGTAAGAACTGTTGCTATGGATTCAACTGATGGTTTAGTGAGAGGAATGAAAGCGTACGATACTGGCGGACCAATTTCAATCCCGGTCGGTCCTAAAACTCTTGGTAGATTAATAAATGTTCTTGGTGAAGGAATTGATGAATTGGGTGAAATTGAAGCTGAAACAAGATATCCGATTCATAGACACTCGCCAAAATTCACTAGTCTTTCAACAAAACAGGAAATATTCGAAACAGGTATTAAAGTTATTGATTTGATTGAGCCTTATTCGAAAGGTGGTAAAACTGGTTTATTTGGCGGTGCCGGTGTTGGTAAAACTGTTATTATTCAGGAATTGATTCACAATATTGCAAAAGAACACGGCGGATATTCGGTATTTGCCGGAGTAGGTGAAAGAACTCGTGAAGGTAATGACCTTTGGCTTGAAATGAAGGAATCTGGTGTATTGGATAAAACAGCACTTGTTTTCGGACAGATGAACGAACCGCCAGGAGCACGTTTAAGAGTTGGTCTTACTGGTCTAACAATTGCGGAATATTTCCGTGATGAAGAAGGAAGAGATGTTCTTTTATTTATCGATAATATTTTCCGTTTTACTCAAGCAGGTTCTGAAGTATCTGCTCTTCTTGGGCGTATGCCCTCTGCTGTGGGGTATCAACCCAACTTAGCTAGTGAAATGGGTGAACTTCAAGAAAGAATAACATCAACCCATAAAGGTTCTATTACATCTGTACAGGCAATTTATGTTCCTGCAGATGACTTAACAGATCCTGCTCCGGCTACTACATTTTCTCACTTGGATGCAACTACAGTTCTCAGCCGTCAGATTTCCGAACTTGGTATTTATCCAGCGGTTGATCCGCTCGATTCTACTTCAAGAATACTTGAGCCTGGAATAATCGGGAAAGAACATTATCAAGTTGCTACAATTGTAAAAGAGATCTTACAGCAATATAAGGACTTACAGGATATAATTAACATTTTAGGTATGGATGAACTTTCCGAAGAAGATAAAGTTGTAGTAAGAAGAGCAAGAAGAATTCAAAGATTTTTAAGTCAACCGTTTTTTGTTGCAGAGCAGTTTACCGGTTTCCCCGGCAAATATGTCAAACTTGAGGATACCATAAGAAGCTTCAAAGAAATTGTTGACGGAAAGCATGATTCAATACCGGAGCAAGCTTTTATGTATTGCGGAACAATTGAAGAAGTTGTAGAAAAAGCTAAAAAGATGAGCTAATTGATGAAAGAACTTAACTTAGAAGTAATAACTCCTTCAAAAAAAGCATACGAAGGGAGTATCAAGTCGATAACTCTTCCCGGTACTTTAGGTTCTTTTCAGGTATTATTTAACCATGCTCCCATTCTCAGCTCACTTGAAATAGGAGAAATAACTATTGTAGATTCTGAAGGAAAAGAAAAGCATTATTCTGTTGGAGGCGGTACCGTAGAAGTATTAAAAAATAAAGTACTCGTTTTAGCTGAAAGTTTTGAAACACCGGAAGAAATAGATATTAGAAGAGCCGAAGAAGCAAAGAAAAGAGCCGAGGAAAGATTGAAGGCTCACAAAAGCGACTGTGATTTAGACAGAGCTGAAGTAGCATTAAAAAGAGCAATTAACAGAATAAAAATTTCTCGTAAGTATAATTAAAGTAGTTGTAGGAAATAATTTTGTGAGGAAGGGATTGTGATTTTTTTATAATCCCTTTTTTAATTTATATAACCGTCCCCGGCAATAATTTCTTTGAGTACTTCTGCACGATCTAAATACTCTTCAAGTTTTTGAAAATGTTGAAATAGAAATTTCAATCGATCTGATTCACTTCTAAGTGATAACAAATTTTGCTGTTGTTTTAAATTCATACCTGATTTTTCAGCAATCTTGAAGGATTTGTTTTGTGCTTTATTAAAATTCTTCCAATACCTTTCATCAAACTTAATCTCTGTTCGATCCAATATATTTTTAAACTTGGATATCGTATCATTCTCAATAGGAAGTGAAGGTGCATGGTGTTCGTCGTCAAAATAAGGGAGGACATGTGCAACAATATAACCGTGTGGATGTAATTCAGTAGAAACAGTTTGAAATCTCTCACGCCCCCTAACTAAAATATCCAAACTTCCGTTTTCAAATACATTTATTACTTCAACAATTTCAACATAACATCCAACTGTGGAGATATTTTCATCAATCTTTGTAACAATTCCAAAACCTTCCTTTTCCGTTCTGCACCAATTTATCAATTTTTTGTAACGAGTTTCAAAAATATGTAGAGGATAAATTGAATCCGGGTACATTACAAGATTCAATGGAAATATGGGAATTATCGATTTCATGATTAACTTTTTTTTGTAATATAAAAAAGCCCGAAAGTTTTTACAACATCGGGCTTACGAAAAAAGTAGTGTAAATATTATTTAGTTGCTTGGTAATTTTTTCCTACTTCATCCCAATTAATTACATTCCAAAAAGCGGCAACATAATCCGGTCTTCTATTTTGATAATGCAGGTAATATGCATGTTCCCAAACATCAATACCTAAGATCGGTGTACCTTTTACATCGGCAACATCCATAATTGGGTTATCTTGATTAGGAGTTGAAGTTACAGCGAGTGTACCATCAGCTTTTACAATTAACCAAGCCCAACCGGAGCCGAATCTTGTTGCAGCCGCATTGGAAAATTCTTTTTTGAAATCATCAAATGAACCGAAATGTTTGTTTATGGCTTCAGCTAAATCGCCGGTTGGTTCGCCGCCTTTATTTTGACCCATGATAGTCCAAAAAAAGGAATGATTATAGTGTCCGCCACCGTTATTTCTAACTGCGACAGGATATTTTGAAACATTGTTCATCAACTCTTCCAAAGATTTTCCTTCAGCTTCGGTACCTTCAATTGCTTTATTTAGATTTGCAACATAAGCTGCATGGTGTTTCCCATGATGAATTTCCATAGTTCTCGCATCAATATGCGGTTCTAAAGCATTGAAAGCATATGGTAATGCCGGTAATTCGAATTTTGCCATAGTATTATTACTCCTTATCATTTTATTATTGATTGAATTTAATTTTGTAAATCCACTTATTTTGTTAATCGACATTGCCGCAGAGGCAAGTCCTAGTGAATAAATAAATTTTCTTCTGTCCATCTCAGTTCTCCTGTTTTAAATTAGACTCCAAACGACTCGCCGCACCCGCAAGTCTTTGTTGCATTCGGATTATTAAAAACAAATCCTTTTCCGTTCAGACCATCGCTAAAATCTAAAACTGTACCGGTTAGATAGAATAAACTTTTTCCGTCAACAAAAAGTTTAATACCGTTTTTTTCAATTATGGTATCACCTTCTTTTTGTTCGCCATCAAAACCGAGTTGATATGTTAAACCCGAACAACCACCGCCTTTAACTCCAACTCTAAGTCCGAAACCGGATTCAATTTTATTTTCATCCATATTTTTTTTTACTTGAGCTGCTGCTTTATCAGTAATTTGTATTTCTTGCATGGTTGTATGTTCACTCATAATTATTCCTTTTCTTCTGTTACTTTTTGAGTTTCTTCTTCAACAATTTCCGGTTTGAAAAAATTCACTTTCCAAACATTCTTACTAATTTCAGTTAAATCTCCTTTGCTAACAAGAAAACCGCTGAATTCTATCATTAATTCTTCAGCTATCGGATAAGTAATTTTGATATCCTTCTTTTCAAAATATTGTTTAATTGCATATTGTAAATCGCGTGCAAAAATGTTTGAGTTGTAAAAAATATGATACTTCTCTTTCATAAAATTGAAGAAAATCTCTTGATTATTTTTTAATTCATCTAAGTAGTTCATTGTCTATTCCAAATTTAATTTAGGATTTCCTGTAGAGTGGTACTTTTGAATAACTCGGTAATTTTGTCTTGCATTTTGCTTAATGGATTCCTTAGGCAGCAATTTTCAAATCTTGCACAGTCTTCTTTTGTTGGATTTTCCACCATACAATCCGTTAATTGAATTTTCTCATCCAATGCAAGTATCACATCATTTAGAGAAAGTTTTTCAGGGGATATATTTAATAAATATCCTCCAAACTTTCCTTGTTTTGAAATAATGATATTTTGCTTAACTAATTTTTGCATCAATTTTGCTAATAAGTCATAGGGAATATTTTCATATTCTGAAATTTCTTTTGTACTTACACATTCCATATTTTCATTTTTAGCAATATATCTTAAAGCCAATATAGAATATTCGACTGATTTTGCAATTTTTAACATAAATACGACTAATTTTATCGGATATAAAACTATTGAAAATAAGTAAAAATGTCAAGAAATGCAGTATTAGATTCCTAGTAAGGAAACACAAGAGCGCGCAAATTCAACGATTGGCGTGAAATATATTCCGAAAAATAGAATTGGTATTAATAGAACTAATAAATAAACTAAACTTCCAAATGAAGGTGTGATATTTTCTTGTTCGCGATCTGATTTTGTAAGGTACATGTGTTTAAGAACCCGGACATAATAATAAAGAGAAACAACAGTATTTAATAATGCAATGATTGCAACAACAATCATGTTCGCATCTATAAGAGCAATGAAAAGATATAATTTTGCAATGAATCCGGCGGTGGGGGGCAGCCCGGTTAATGAAATTAAAAATATTGCCAAAGCAACACAAAGGAAGGGAGCTTTAGCACCCAGTCCATCATAATCGTCAATATTTTCGGAACCGGTTTTGTTGGCAATTAGCATAACAACATAAAAAGCTCCGATGTTCATCAACATATAGACGAAGAAATAAATAAGTACTGCAATTAAACCTTGGTTTGAAAGAACAGCAATACCAAGTAAAATATAACCGGCATGGGCAATACTTGAATAAGCCAACATTCGTTTGAGATTATCCTGCCAAAGAGCAGAGAAATTACCAAGTGTCATTGTTAGAATTGAAATTGCAACTAATAAAGCCTGCCAATCAAAAACTTCTATTAAAGTCCAAAAACCATCTTCGCTTACATAAGAAATAAAACCGGTTTGAATAAACCTAATTAACAATGCAAATCCGGCAGCTTTACTTGCAACAGATAAGTATGCGGTAATTGAAATTGGTGCGCCTTCGTAAACATCCGGTGTCCAAAAATGAAATGGAGCAGCAGAAATTTTATAACCTATACCAACAAACATTAGAATTGAAGAGAAAGATAACGTAAAAAGATTTATCTGTGGTCCATGTATCAAAGAATTGATAACATACAGATTAGTACTACCTGTAAGTCCATAAATAATTGAAATACCGAATAACATCAAACCGGAAGAAACGGAACCGTAAATAACATATTTAAGAGAAGCCTCGCTGCTGCGTTCTCTAAGTTTCAAGAATCCTGCTAACACATAGGACGAAAGTGAAAGTAATTCAAGAGATAAGTAAATTAAAATCAGATCGCTTGCCGAAATCATTACCAGCATTCCGAGTATCATCCCGTAAATCAATGCATAAAATTCACCAAGTCTTTCTTTTAATTCAATTACTTCCTTAGATGCTATTGTGAAGAAAATTATTAAAATTGAAGAGACAACAACAAGTAATTTGAAATACGAACCGAAAGGATCGATTGTCATCATTCCATACTTCTTTACGGCAGAAAGATGAGGTACAAAAGCAAAATGAGAAATGCCTATTTGATTTAAAATTAGAAAACCGGTTATTACTAAACCAGCAAGTGAGATATATGGAATATATTTTTTGTTTTTATGAAAAATTAAATCTACAAGAACAATGATCAACAAAAAAATTGATACTGCAAGTTCCGGGTAAATAAACGTTATGGAATTTAGTATTTCGTCTATCATTATTCGTCCAAATTATAATCCGCTAATTGAAATATTGTTTGCACCGTTAATTACAAACTCTACTAAAGTATTTACCGAGGTGCTCATAATATCAAGCATTGCTGAAGGATAAATACCCAAGAAAATAATAATAACCGTAAGAGGAATAAACATAACATATTCACGAGCATCGATATCGGTTAATTGTGCCCACTTTTCATTTAATTTCCCGAAGAAAATTCTTTGTAAAGTCCAAAGCATATAAGCAGCCCCTAAAAGAATTCCCAGCATGGAAATTATTGTAAGAACTCTAATGCTTTCAACACCGAAAGCACCAATAAATACAAGAGCTTCGGAAATAAATCCACTCAAACTCGGCAACCCTAAAGCAGCAAAGAATGCAACCGTAACAAACCCGGTATAAGCAGGCATTTGTGTTGCAAGACCGCCGAAATCATTTAATCCTCTTGTATGAGAACGATCATATAAAACACCTACAATCAAAAAGAGCATCGCAGTAATTGTACCATGGTTGAACATTTGAAAAATAGCACCATTAATACCAGTGCTCGTAAGTGATGCCATTCCCAGCAAAACATAACCCATATGCGAGACTGAAGAATAAGCAATAAGTTTCTTGAAATCTTTTTGAGCAAGTGCAACAAGTGCACCGTATATAATATTTATCATTCCAAAGAGAGCAATGTACCACATTAAATCCCGGGTAATATCGGGAAATATAGGATAACTAATCCTTAAGATTCCGTAAGTACCCATTTTCAAAAGTACACCGGCAAGAATGACGGAGATTGGTGTAGGAGCTTCAACGTGTGCGTCGGGAAGCCATGTATGGAAAGGGAACATCGGTATCTTTATCGCAAATCCGACAAACAAAGCAATGTATGCAATGAATCTTAAATTGTGCGGATTAAAAGGTGAGAGTATACCATCAACATTGTAATTTGCTTGATCCATCAGAGCAAGCATATTAAATGTAAATACTCTTTCACCGCCAGCAATAACTTCGGTAGCACTGAAGTATAACCCGATCATCACAATAAGAATAAATATTGAACCGAATAATGTATAGATGAAGAACTTGATTGCAGCATATTCTTTTCGAGGACCTCCCCAAATACCGATTAAGAAATACATCGGAAGAAGCATCAGTTCCCAAAATACATAGAATAAAAATAAGTTAAGAGCAACAAAGACACCCATCATACCGGTATCTAATAATAAGAAAAGAGCAAAGTAACCTTTAACCGATTTATTAATGTTCCAAGAAGAAATTGTTGCTATGAAACTTATTAATGCAGTTAATAAAACCATCGGCATACTTAAACCGTCGATGCCGAGAAAATAATCAACTTTTAAAGTTCCAAGCCATGAAAGACCTGTAATCTCAATCCATCTAAACTTTTCAATGAATTGGAAACTTTCTGCTTGGAAAATTCCACCGGCAGAATAATCATAATTCCCAAGCAAAATTACCGCAAGCACAACTTGAAGTGCGGTTGCCGCAAGAGCAGTATATTTTATCCATATACTTTTATCTTTCGGCATTGCTAGAATAATGATCATTCCTATTATCGGTAAGAAGGTGATCAATGTTAAAATTGGAAATCCAATCATGATTTATAATTACCTATTTTTATTAATTCACACTAAAACGGTCTAAAAAATAATAATAGCAATAAGACCGCGAATACAACAAATACAATGTATGTCTGAACTTTACCTGTTTGTAATCTTCTAAAAGATAAACCAATAAATCCGCTGAAAAGTGCGGTAAAATTGACAAGTCCGTCAACGACAAAATTATCAAACCAACCGCTTAATCTAGAAACAAATTGAGTAACAGATGCGCTTGCATTTACAATTCCGTCAATAATATAATAGTCAAACCAAGATAATACATCAGCACTTTTTAACGTACCGCCTATAAATGTTGCATGATAAAATTCATCGATGTACCATTTATTAAGAGAGAATTTATAAAGCGAATTTAATTTTCCGGTTAGTTTTTCTAAATCGACTTTTTTCCATTGATAAAAAATAAATGCAATTAAAATTCCTAATCCGGCTAAGATAAGAGACAAGAACATTGCCGGGTAATGAGCATGGTGCATTGCTTCGGTATATTGCACAGAATGAACAATGCCGGATTCTTGAGCTAAACCGATTTCATGTTTATCCATTCCCGATTGCATAAAATCAAAACTTGCTTCTGCCGGTACAACTGTTTGAGGTGTGGAAACCCATTTGTCTAAGAACCATCCTGCATCAGCCGATAAAGGATTTGGTGTATAAAAAATAAAAATTGAGAGTAAACTCAAAACTGCCAACGGTGCAGTCATTACCCATTTACTTTCGTGTGCGTGAGCAAATTTTTCTTTATCACGAGGTTCGCCATGGAAAGTCTTAATTACTAATCTAAACATATAAAAAGCCGTCATAGCAGCTACGGTAAAACCAATAATAGGAAGCAGCCAATGACCGGTTAAACTACCGAAAGCAAGTGTCCCGGCGAGAATTCCATCTTTACTTAGAAATCCGGAAAATAGGGGAACGCCTGATATAGCTAAAGTAGAAATCAAAAATGTATAATACGTTAGCGGCATTTTCTTTCTCAATCCGCCCATGAAACGGATATCCTGTTCATGATGCATAGCGTGAATTACCGAACCTGAACCGAGAAACAAACATGCTTTAAAGAATGCGTGTGTTACTAAGTGGAAAAATGCAAAAGCATAAGCGCCGACACCAACCGCAAGTACCATGTAACCTAATTGACTGACAGTCGAATAAGCCAGAACTTTTTTAATATCATTTTGAGTAAGAGCAATTGTCGCGGCAACAAATGCCGTTACTCCGCCTACTACGGCTATTACCAACATCGCATCGGCAGTTAGGATAACAAATATTTTTACTAATAAATAAACACCGGCTGCAACCATAGTGGCAGCATGAATTAAAGCACTGACCGGTGTAGGACCTTCCATTGCATCGGGAAGCCATACATGTAACGGAAATTGTGCAGATTTACCAACTGCTCCTAAAAAGATTAAGATGCCTGCAGTTGTTAAAGCAGAGGCACTATCAAAAGGTAAATTGCCTAATGATATTTGTTCAAAAATTGTTGAGAATGTAAAAGTTTTATAATGTGTAAATAGAATTAGAATCCCAATCCACATTCCAATATCACCAACACGGTTTACAAGAAATGCTTTCTTACCGGCATCGGAAGCTGAATCTTTTTCGAACCAGAAACCAATTAACAAATAGGAAGATAAACCAACCAATTCCCAGAAAATATACATCATTAATAAATTATTGGTTATTACTATTCCCAGCATTGAAAAAGTGAAAATACCTAAGTAAGCAAAATATCTTGTATATCGAATATCACCCCTCATATATTCGATAGAATAAAGATGAACTAATGCACTGATCAGATTAACAACAAACAACATCAATGCTGTTACATTGTTAATTTCAAAACCTAATTCTATTGAGAGGGGACCTATAGAAGGAACATTTCCAAAATCAATCCAAGTAAATGATAAAGATAATGTCTCACCGGAGTATGAAGTAAGCATTCCGAAAGTGACGGCAATTGACAATGCTAAAGCAACAAATACGATACCTGTTCCGGCTAAATATAACTTAGGAAATTTCTTCCCGAAAAATATTAATAAGATAAAACTGACTAACGGTAGCAGAAGAATAATTATGGAGATATTTATTATTGAAAGTTCCGACATATTCTATTCTTTTAATTTATCGATTTCGTCAACATTGACGTTTGTAAATGTCTTGTAAAGATTTAAAACTATGGCTAAAGCAATTGCGGCTTCTGCAGCGGCAAGAATTATTACAAACAATGCCATCGCTTGACCGCCCAAACCAAAATTACCGTACTTAGCAAATGCAACAAAATTGATATTAGCCGCATTGAGAATCAGCTCAAGTCCCATTAGTACCATTACGGCATTCTTACGCGTAACAACACCGTAGATTCCTAATGAGAATAAAATCGAACTAACAACAAGAAAATGATTTAATCCAACTTCAATCAATTAATAACTCCCGATTATTCGTTATCTCTTCTTGCAATTGATGCAGCGCCGATAAGAGCAATTAATAATAGCATTGCAAGAAGTTCAAAAACTAAGACATAATCTGTTAATAAAATTCTACCTAAACCGTAAGTAGTAGTAAAAAGCAATTCGCCTGGTTCGGACTTCCAATTTGTTCTCAACATCATCGAAACAATAACACCCATCAATAACCCGGTACCGATGACCGCCGGGATAATATGAATAGTGCCGGTTCTAATTTTTACGTCCGTAACTTTATTTGTTAACATAACACCAAATAGAAGTAAAATTAATATTCCGCCTACATAAACCATCAATTGCACAATGGCTAAAAAGTCAGCAGCTAATAAAACATATAACCCGGCGACGCCAAATAAAGTAAAGAGTAAATAAAAAGCAGCGTGGACTATATTTTTACTTGTTACTACTAAATAACCTGAGCCAACTGTCAAGATTGCAAACAAATAAAATATTACATCGTAAATAGACATTTAATTTATTCTGAGTCCTTTTCTTTATCGATTTTATTTTCAGATGAATTTTCATCCTTTTTAGTTTTGGCAGCAGCTTCAGCTTTGGCTTTCGCGGCTGCAGCTTTTTGTGCTTCTTTTTCCGCCATCATTTTTTCATAATTAACTTTTTTCTCTTCGGCTTCTTCTGCTGTAAGTGTAGCAAAATTGTATATTAAATTATTACGTTCAAATTCTGCAAATTCATAAACATCGGTCATGTATATACACTCGGTAGGGCAAGGGAAAACACATAGTTGACAGTAACAGCATTTTGCAATGTCAATATTAAATTTTGTTACCCACAACGCTTTTTTCTTACCGTTAGATGTTTTACCCAGATCTTCTTCGGGAAGAGATTTAACCGTTTCGATCGTTATACAATTAACCGGACAAGCACGGGCGCATTGATCGCAGCCGATGCAGTCATCCATATTTACATATAATCTATTTCTAACTCTTTCGGGAAGTGGAACTTTAACAGAAGGATATTGAATAGTAACTGACGGAACGAATAGATGTTTAAAAGTAATTTTCATTCCCACAAATACTGTATAAAGACCTTCCCATGTATTTTTAAAATATTGCTTCATATCAAAGTAAAGTTATAATTCCGACGATTATTAAATTAACAAATGCATAAGGAATCAAATATTTCCAGCAGACAGCCATTAACTGGTCTACTCGAAGTCTAGGTAAAGTCCATCTTAACCACATTTGAATTGTTACAAAGAAAATTCCTTTTGATGTAAACCAGAAAAGTTGTTCGATCGGGATTAACCAGTTAATTCCTAATGTATTTCCTAAATATCCGAAAGGTGATTGGTACCCGCCTAAAAACAGTGTAACTGCAATTGCCGAGACTGCAAACATATTAGCATATTCCGAAAGGAAAAACATTGCGAACTTCATTCCGGAATACTCAGTATGATATCCTGCAACCAATTCTGATTCGGCTTCAGGAATATCGAATGGTGTTCTGTTTACCTCTGCAAGTGAACTTATATAAAAAATTATGAATGCGACTATCATAAAAGGGAAAAGAAGAAACTTAGTCAGACCCCAACCTGCGCCTCCGAAAATCATCCAATTCCAAAAATACGCTGTTTGCATCTGGCTGATTTTTTCCAGGCTTAATGTACCTGTAATCATAACGATAGTTAAAATGATGAGGACAGTTGGGATTTCATAACTTATAATTTGCGCTGCCGAACGCATTGCACCAAGTAATGAATATTTATTGTTGGATGCCCATCCAGCCATTAGTAACCCGGCTACTACCAATGATGAAATTGCAACAATAAAAAATATACCCACATCAACATTAGAACCGATATACATCCCGCTAAAAGGAATTGCAGCAAATGCGGCATAGCTTCCGGCAAAAACTAAATAAGGAGCAAGATTAAAAAACTTTTTGTCTGTTTCCGAAGCAACTATATCTTCTTTTTGAATGAGTTTTAAAATATCGGCAATAGTTTGTAATAATCCATAAGGACCGGTACGCATTGGTCCGAGTCTGTCCTGCATAAACGCAGAAATTTTTCTTTCTAAGTAAACTGCAAATAATGCGAAAGGAAGTATAAATACAAACAATGGTAAAGCAGCACCAATTATATAAGCGATAATATCACTGCCGAATATGTCTTTTAATAGTTCGTACATTTATCTATCAACCTCGCCGAGGACTATATCAATACTTCCCAATACTGCAACTACATCGGAAACAAGATGACCTTTGCAGAGTTCACCCATTAATTCCAAGCTAATGAATGAAGGACCCCGCACTTTTACTCTAAAAGGATTTAACGAACCGTCACTTATTATAAAATAACCAAGTTCACCGCGAGGATTTTCTACTCTTGAATAAATTGTTCCTTTCGGTGGTTTTATTCTTTTCGGAATTGCAGAAGTGACATCACCTTCAGGTAACTTATCCAATGCTTGTTCAATAATTTTTATACTTTCGTACATTTCAAGAACACGGACATAATACCTATCCCAGCAATCACCCACGGTACCATGAGTTCCTTCACCTATAGGAATATTAAAATCAAAACGGTCATATATGGAATACGGATCTTCTCTTCTTAAATCAAAAGCTAAACCGCTTGCGCGTAAATTCGGGCCGGTCATTCCATAATTTATAGCAGTATCCAATGGAAGCACACCAACATTCGCAGTTCTTTCAATGAAAATTTTATTGTAGCTCAGAAGATTGTTTAATTCTTTAATTGTAGGCTTAAAGTCTTTGAGAAAATCTCGTGTTAATCTTACAAAGTCGGGATGCAGATCATGAGATAGACCGCCAACCCAAATATAATTGTAAAGTAACCGTGCACCGCATGTCATTTCGAATAAACTAAGAATTCTTTCTCTATCTCTAAAACAATATAGAAATGGAGTGAACGCACCGATATCGAGACCATAAGTTCCGATAGCAACAAGGTGAGATGCGATACGCTGTAACTCGCCCATAATTACTCTGATGTATTCAACTCTTTCAGGCACTTCAATACCAAGTAATCTTTCAACAGCAACCGCATATCCAAAATTATTATACATTGAAGAAAGATAATCCATTCTGTCGGTGTAAGGGACAACTTGGGGATAAGTCATTGCTTCACAATGTTTCTCAAAACAGCGATGAAGATAACCGACGTGAGGTATTACATCGACAATCAATTCGCCTTCTAATATCAATTCAAGTCGCAGTACCCCATGAGTAGAAGGGTGTTGCGGACCCATGTTTAATATCATTTCTTCAGTTTTTATCGCCATCAGTCAGTATCAAGTATCAAGATGCAAGTATCAAGATACTATAAGTTAAATTGTCTTGTTAATTAAATTGTTTCTGAAACCATAATTCATTTTTTGTATTTCACTCAATTTGTCATCTAAATATCTAAAGTCTTCTTCCTCAACATAACCAAGTTCATGTGCAATAATTAATTGTGTTTCCAATTCAAAAGATGAACCATTTGCAATATCGATAAACCTAATTAAATCTTTATCTGAATTTCTCCCGCATCCTTCAGCAATATTAGAAGGGATCGAAACTGCAGATCTTCTAATTTGGTTTGTTAGACCAAAAATTTCTTCTTTGGGAAAGTTTTCGGTTTTTTTATAAATATCTATAACAAGATTTTTTGAATTCTGCCAAATTTTTAATTCTTTGAAATTATGCATCAATTAAACCCCTATTTTTTTTGAAATAATCTTGATACTCAAATCTTGATACTCAAATCTTGATACTCATATCTTGATACTCATATCTAATAAGGAACCTTCATACCTTTGTAAAATTCCGGATTTTTATAATCTTTTCTTAATGGATAGCCTGCATCCCAATCATACGGCATTAATATTCTTTTAAGGTTGGGATGATTAAGAAAAATAATTCCAAACATATCGTAAGCTTCTCGTTCATGCCAATCTGCTGTTTTCCAGATTGGTTCAACAGATTCAACTTCGGGATTCTCTCGATCTGCAGAGGTTTTAATTGTTATCTTGTGTTTTAATGAAACAGAATATAAATGATAATACACACTTAGAGTTCCGCCTTTAATAATTTCGGAATCATCTTCTTGTTTAATTTTTTCACCGTTAGCATCATCAACGCCTGATAAACACATCAAACTGTCAAATAGTAATTCTTCTTCATCTCTTAAGAAAAGAGATATATTATGAACACTTTTGGGAGGAATGGAAATAATAGGTTCTGTTGGAGTTTCCAAATCAATCTGAATATCAGCATCGGGAAATTTATTTTTTAGTATTTCAAAAATTTCTTCGGGTTTTTTCATACTGATTTTTTTCTCAAAGTTTCGGTTCTAATTTTTTCTTGTAGTTTAAGTAATCCTTCCAATAAAGCTTCAGGACGAGGTGGACAACCAGGCACAAATACGTCGACCGGAATCACTCTATCCACTCCTTTCAATACATGGTAACCGTGTTCCCAGTATGGACCTCCGGAATTTGAACAACTTCCCATCGAAATGATATACTTTGGATCGGGCATTTGTTCATATAAACGTTTAATTCTTAATGCCATTTTTAGTGTTACCGTTCCGGAGATAATAATAATATCGCTTTGTCTTGGGGAAGGACGCGGAATAACACCAAATCTATCAAAATCATAATGAGAAGCTGAAGTCGCCATCATTTCAATTGCACAACAAGCAAGACCGAATCCAAGCTGCCAGAGTGATGACAATCTTGCCCAGTTCATTAAATCTTCTGCTTTAGTTATTACAATGTTACTGTCCGAAAATTGTTGATCAAGTAAACCCATATTGAAATTAACTTTCTTTAATTTGTTCGTCTACTTTTACGTTTGAAACATTTTTATTGGTCAATATTTTAGAAAGCTCAGGAATATTCGGTTTTGTTCTGTCCCAATTTAAATCACCTTTTCGCCATTCGTATGCCATACCGAGACCTAAAATAAGAAGGAATATTACTCCGACCCAAAAACCATAGAAACCGAATTCCTGATAAGTTAAAGCCCAAGGAAAAAGCAGAACAACTTCCACATCAAAAATTAGGAATATAAGGGCAACAACATAAAATCTAATATTGAATTTTACCCAAGGCGAACCTTCGACGTTTTCACCGCATTCATATATAAGAAGTTTTTCTTTTGTTGGTCTATGGGGTCTGATTAGTTTAGCAGCGAATAGGGCTATTCCGACAAATCCTATTGCAAGTAAGAGAAATATGAATATTTTACCGAATTCTGTGAGCATATTTTGAATATTTTTGCTTCTGAAAATAGTACAACCTTGTTCGAATGTCAATATATCTTTAGCAAGATAAAATCGGTTAGAATATCCGTTAAATCTATTTCTTAATGTGATAAAAAATATTTACTTTCGAAAAGTAATCTAAAAAATTGGAGCTGCAATGTTACGTAAATCTGTGTTTTTTCTCTTAACCATTATTGCTTGTCAAATACTTTATGCCGGTGATTCAAAGTCAACAATCTATGTTGATGAATATTTAGTATTAGGACCAATGAAAGTAACTGTTCCTGCCGAAAGCAAATTAGATAATTTGAATTCTCTTTTAACTTATGATGAAATTGATATCAGTAATTGGTGGCCCAGCGAAGGTGATTTATTATTTGTCTACGAAAATTCAATTTTAGATTGGAAAAAAAATTCAAAGCAGGAATTGAATTTTGAAAAAGAAAAATACCCGGTTATTTATTATGCTGGATTTTATATAGAAACTAACCGTTTCTTGAAAGCAGAAATAGAAAGTAAAACATGTCAATTAGCATCGCTATTTGTGAATAGCAAAAAGAAATCAGATAAATCTTCTGTAGAAGAAACTAAAAAAAATGAATGTGAACCCGGGGAACTATCTGCAAAACTTGAGCTTGAAAACGGGAAGCATTTCGTGTTAATGAAATTACTATTTGATCCATCAAAAAATAGTGAATGGCTTTTAACCACATCAATAACACTTGATAAAAAATATGCTGGTAATATTTCTGTAAATACAAACCCCGAAAGAACAACTACTATTTCAGATCTATTAGATAACAAAAATGTTACTTCAATTTCCATTTCACCAAACGGAGAATTAGTTGCGTTAAAAATGAGAGAAAGAAATCATAGCAAAAATTCTTATGATAATTGGATAGAATTACGAAACGTTAAAAACGGCAGTTTAAGATGGACATTCAAAGGGGGCTTAAGTATTCCGGAAGTTGATTGGTCACCGGACTCAAAATCATTTGCGTATACAACAACATCGGGAGAAGAAAAAACATTATGGCTTGTTGATTTAGAGAACGGTACAACTGAATCATTATTAGAAAACATTAAAAATATGGGAGGATTTTCTTGGGCTAAGAACGGTCAGTTTATTGTTTATACTGTAACTGAAAAAGCAAAAGAAGAGGATACTAATTTTAAAAAATATGAATTACCCGAAGATAGATGGCCCGGGTTCCGTGATA
>OMKS01001425.1_pt1 | contig 21184 bp, 17 predicted proteins | sample 1674721 | NCBI WGS metagenome assembly OMKS01 (sample SAMN06264996, study PRJEB25208) | sediment metagenome | isolation source: hot spring sediment | place: USA: California | collected 2014-09-02
TATCTTCAGAAGCGTTATCCAGTGGGCAAAGAAGGAGCCTGTGACAAACAGGGGAACCAGGGCGAGAATAATCATGGTTTTATTCATGGTTCAATCTCCGTTTCCTGGTGCCTTTCTTGATACACCCTCCGGGAGTTACCCTGCCGATCACTGATCGAGGATGCTCCAGGCCTCCTGTGCATCGACATCCATGATGTAGTCGATGCCGCTTACCCGTGCAGCTTCCGGGGTGAGTGCCGCGATGTCATCCCGGCAGATGTGCTCGAGGGAGAACTTCCTGCTCCCTGCCATGATCTGCCGCAGCCCCTGGGAGAGACGCTCGTAATAGGTGTAGAGCCCGATGGCCCCGGTGGGCAGCGAGTCGAACGTCTCCTTCCCGAGTTCTCTGCGCAGGGACGACGCCGTGACAAAGATTTCGTCCTTTGAATTGCCGAACCGCTCGATATAGACCGGAACCTGGAAGGCATCGATGGTGCGGCCAATGGTCTTACCCACCATGGCAGCGCAGATGGGTCCCCGCGCCATGCCGATGAGCTTCACATAGGGAGCGCCCAGGGCCAGCCCCTTGAAGATGTGATCCTCGAAGGAAAATCCCCCGGCAAGGGCGAGGGCCGGAACATGCGCTCCTTTTCCGGCCAGGTGTGCTGCATACTGGTAGAGGAGGGAATGGAGCTCCACGGGGGGGACGCCCCACTCGTTCATCATTCTCCACGGGCTCATGCCCGTGCCGCCTCCGGCCCCATCAACGGTGAGGAGGTCGATCCCGTACTTCGAGGAGAACGACAGGGCCCTGGCGAGGTCGGCGGGCCGGTATGCCCCTGTCTTGAGGAAGACGTACCGTGCTCCGGCAGCCCTGAGCGCCTCGACCCGTTTCGCAAAGGACTCTTCCGTGACCATGCCTACCCGGGAATGCCGCTCGAACTCCTTGAACGCACCACGCTCAAAGGCCCGGATCACATCCTCGTCAAAGGGGTCTGGCAGGACGATGTATCCTCTCCTGCAGAGCATCTGAGCCTTTTCCAGGTCATGGATCTTGACCTCGCCGCCGATGTTCTTGGCGCCCTGGCCCCACTTCAGCTCGACACACTCGACCCCGAGGTTCTCGATGGCGTATTCCTGGGCACCCAGGCGCGTGTCTTCGATATTGGCCTGGACAATGATGGCCCCATAGCCGTCACGCTGGTATCTCCGGTAGAGATCCACCCTCCGCTTGAGGTCCACGGTATCCATAACCCGTCCGTCCTTGAGCTCTGCCTGGGGGTCCATGCCCACCACGTTTTCACCGATGGTAAGCCCGGTGCCCATAAGCGCCGAGCCGATGGCAAGCCCCTCCCAGTTGTTCTTGGCGATGGCGGTGGAGCCGATGCCGGGGATGATCCAGGGACAGCGGAACCTGATGCCGCCGTCATGTCCAAAGGAAACCGTGAGGTTCACGTTCGGGAAGATGGCCTTGTCGCTGTCCGCTTCGATTCCATGGGCGCCCACGCAGGATCCCATGATATTGAAATGCGAGTAGTCCACGGGGTAGCGTTTTTCCCCGGCCGTGGTGATGACGCCGAAGGGCTGGGGATAGATGACCTCGTGCCCCCGGTAGGCAGACTTGCCGATCTCGCACATGCCGATGCACCCGTCCACACAGGTCACGCACATGCCCGAGGACGGCACGACCGAGTCTTCTGTCCTGTTCTTCGTAAGCGTGGCTGCTGAAGCATTCACTCTCGAGATTACCATATACGTCTTCTCCTTTATGGGGTCTTGGCTAGTTCACAGGCGACGCACGGGTCCATGTAACACATCATGTCATGGAATCGATCCTGTTCGATGCAGGGCGGCTGAAAATTCGCACACGCATTACACACGGCCTTTTCGGGCTCGTTGAAGGTACACCTGAGCTGGCAGGCCGGACAGATGTACATGCAGGCGCCGCAGAGACGACACACATCCGATTGAACATCGAAGGGAGTCCCGATGCTGCGGTTCGTGCCCCGGCCCCGGAATCCGATGGCCTTGGCCACCATCTGCTCGGAACACATCCGCACGCACAGCCCGCACATGATGCAGTCTTCATACTCCTGCCGGAAGCGCTGATGACTCACTCCGTGTGCGGATGCCAAGTCCTGGATGATCTTTGACTGGGGGCAGCTCGCGAGCAGTAGTTCGATGATCATCCTGCGGGCCCGCAGCACCCGCTCGGAGGCCGTTCTGACCTTGAGACCGTTCTCCGCCGGATAGGTACAGGAAGACACCACCTTTGTCCTGGGCTCTTCACCGATTTCAACGACGCAGAGTCTGCATGCGCCGTAGGGCGAGAGTCCTTCGTGATGGCACAGGGTCGGGATGGGGAACCCGAAGAACCGCGCTGCCTCCAGGATGGTCATCCCCTCTTCGACGCTGACTTCCAGGCCGTTTATCGTGATTGTTACCATGGTCTGTTCCCCTGTCGTGAATTTCTCATTGCACGTCCACCGCGTCGAACCTGCAGACGCTCCTGCAGGCGCCGCACCTGGTGCACAGATCCTGATCGATACTGTGGCGCTGCTTCTTTTCGCCCGTGATCGCACCTTCAGGACATGCCTTCACACAGGCCATGCACCCGGTGCACAGCTCGTTGATGGAGAAGCTGATGAGTTCTTTACACACGCCCGCAGGACACCGCTTGTGCTCGATGTGTTCGAGATACTCGTTCCTGAAGTACCTCAGGGTGGAGAGAACCGGGTTCGGCGCCGTCTGTCCCAGGCCGCACATGGAGGCGTCCTTGAGCGTCAGAGACAGCTCCTCGAGAAGGTCCAGGTGTTCCAGGGAGCCCTTTCCGGCAGCAATATCATCTAACAGCTCGAACATCCGCTGGGTTCCCTTGCGGCACACGTAGCAGGCGCCGCAGGATTCATCCATGAGGAACTTCATGAAGTACCGGGCCACGTCGATCATGCAGGTGTTTTCATCCATGACGATCATCCCGCCCGAACCCATGATGGATCCGACACGGGAGAGCCCCTCGTAACTGATGGGAATGTCGAACAGCTCTGCCGGAATGCAACCCCCGGAAGGGCCCCCGGTCTGCACGGCTTTAATTCCAACCTTCCCGGACGGGCCTCCTCCGATCGTGTAGATCAGCTCCCTGACTGGAGTACCCATGGGCACCTCCACCAGCCCGGTGTGTTTGATCTTGCCCACCAGGCTGAAGATCTTGGTGCCGGTGTCTCCTGTTCCGGTGGAGGCATACTCACGGGCACCGATCCGGAAGATGACCGGGATATTGGCCCATGTCTCTACATTGTTGATGAGCGTGGGCAGAGAGCTGATGCCTTTCTGAACAGGGAACGGAGGCCGCTGTCGCGGCTCACCCATCCTCCCCTCGATGGAGCGCATGAGTGCGGTTTCCTCACCGCAGACAAAGGCTCCGGCACCCTTGATCAGGGAAATGTCAAAGCTAATGCCCGTATTGAGAATGTTTGTCCCGAGGAGACCGAACTTTCTGGCCTGTGTGAGGGCAGTGCCCAGGTGTTTGATGGCAAGGGGGTATTCGGTGCGCACATAGAGAATTCCTTTGTCGGCTCCCGTGGCCAAAGCGCCGATGAGCATGCCTTCGATGATGCTGTGGGGATTTCCTTCGAGAATACTCCGGTCCATGTAGGCACCCGGGTCGCCTTCATCGGCATTGCACACGAGGTATTTCCCCTTGCCGTTTTTTTCACGGGCCAGGAAGTCCCACTTCATGCCCGTGGAAAACCCTGCACCGCCCCGTCCGCGAAGCCCGGACTGTTTCAGTTCATCGATGATCTCTCCCGGTGCGTTGTGCTCGAGGAGTCTGACAAAGGCAGCATACCCGCCGAGCTTGACGTAGTCGGTGATCTCAAGGGGGTCGATCTTCTCGTTCTGGCTCAGCAGCAGCCTGTTCTGATATCGGAAGAAGGGAAGATCGCCGAGGTTCTCGTAGTTTCTGCCCGAGGAACCGTCTGCCATGAGGAGATCCTGCACCACGTCGTTTCTCAGCAGGGCGTCGATGATTCTGCGCATTCCCGCCGGATCAACCTTTGGGTAGAAGGTTCCTTTCGGTTCGACGAGCACCGATGGTTCCATCTCGCAGAAGCCGTGGCAGCCTGTGACTCTCAGCCGGATCCTGTTTTGCAGGCCGCGGGAGAGGATCTCGTGCTGGGCAGTTAGGACGAGATTCAGGGCCCCGCTTGCCTGCCCGCAGGTGCCGGCAGGGATGACGATGGTGGGGGTATCCGGGTGACTCTCGGCAATGAGCCGCTCCTGGAGTGCCGTGAAATTTTCAATCGAGTTCAGGCGGCACATGTGAGTCAGACCCGGGTCACGATTTCTTCGTGTGCTACACCAGGGGAACCGAGTCCGTTCAGACTGATCCGGTGGCTTCGGCAGCCCCACAGGGAGCAGATGTGGAGTGAGCCACCCCCCGAAAAGGCCAGGCTTCCCACGGGAAAACCACACTCGATGCATGGAGTCGCAGTTGTCAGGATTCTGCCGCACGTTGGGCACGAATACGAGAGCTGCGTGTCATCGGCAAACGCATGCTCGCTCTCGTGACAACGGCTGCCGAACAGGCTTGAAAGCCTCACCCAGCCGCTGGTGCCCTTGGAAGAAGCCATCAGTGAGATCGCGGGGTGATCCTCGATGAGGTTCTGCGTATCCAGGAGGGCACTCCGGCAGTGGGGACACACCACCTCCAGCGGAAATGAACTCCCGGCACGTTCCGCTGTGCTTTCCCGGAAGCCGGCGCCGGCCCTGCTGATGATCTTTTTCACGTCGGGACGTTTCACATTGGAGAAATACCGCCCGTCCACGAGTACGATTGGTCCCAACGCGCATGCACCCAGGCAGTTGACCGTTTCGAGGGTGAATTCACCGTCGCCGGTGGTCTCTCCGGGCGTGATGCCGAGCTGCTGGGTGAACTCATCGACGAGCCCCGGTGCGGAGCGGACGTGACAGGCTGTGCCCAGGCACACAGAAACGTGATGGTTCCCACGGGGCTTGAGACTGAAGGCCTTGTAAAACGTCGCAACCCCGAAGATATCCACCAGGCTTTCCCCGGTGAGCTGTGAGACCTTCCTCAGGGCATCCTCCGGGAGATAGTGGCAGTGGTTCTGGATGTCTTCCAGAATCGCAAAAAGCGCTCCCTGCTCACCCCGGTGGCGCTGCACGATTTTTTCAATGTGTTCAGGATTCATATGCTTCCTTCCTCGATCTTCGATGGAATGTCCTTCTCTGATGCTCTGTCCGTTCTTCATGCATACTCTTCACAGTGCCACACCCCGGAGTCGGGCTTGTCAAAACCGCATGTTTTCCGGTGAATGCAGTTGCTGCACAAGCCCAGGACCTGGAGCAAGACAGTGTTCCGAGACGTTCTGGCAGGAGCGCCCGTCGGTTCCGAAACAGGTGCTGCCTTTACGTTCCTGCTCTTCTGGGATGCATCTGCTACGCAATACTCCTCGCAGAAAAAGATGTTCTCGAGAGAGTCCCTCGCAAGTGAGCAGTCTGCGGAAAATCTGCAGTTCGAGCATAATCCGTCGGTATATCTCTGCATAAGGTTCTCCCTTGCATGATCTCTTCTGGCAAGGGATGTGCCAGGCGGCCGAGCAGGGCATACCGTGGCCGGGACACAACGAAATGAAATCTAGATGCTTGATAGTAGATGATGTTTTAAGAAGGTTTCCCGGGAGAACAGTGATGGCATGGATCAGAGATGCCGGCTCGAAGCCGTGAAAATCTGGGGAATTTCTCTCCAGTGGGCAGATTCTCCCCAGTTTCCCGACCCCTACTCAGGGGGGGTGTCTGCCTGCCTGATCTTCTCCCTCAGGGTCTTGCGGTCGATGTCGAGGATCTGGGCGGCGCGGGATTTATTGCCGCCCACGCTGGCCAGGACCTTGCGGATATACGCCGCTTCCTCTTCGGCTAAAGATCTCAGCGGAGCATCTTCGGACCCGGCGGAAAAGCGCATGATGGTCGGCAGGTCCGGCACCTCGATGGATGGTGCATCCACCATGATGGTGAGCCGCTGGATGAGGTTTTCCAGCTCCCGGATATTCCCTGGCCAGGTATAGTTCAAGAGCACCTGGAGGACCTCGTCGGAAAAGGACGGAGCAGGCTTTCCCATGTCCTCGGAAAACTTGGCTGCGAAATGGGAGATGAGGCGCGGGATATCGTCTCTCCGTTCACGCAGAGGAGGAACGGTGATGGTGATGACGTTGAGCCGGAAAAACAGGTCTTCGCGGAAGATTTCATTTTTCACCATGGTCCGAAGATCCTTGTTGCTCGAGGCAACGATCCGAACGTCGATCTTCTGCGCTCTCCTGGCGCCGACCATGCTCACCAGCTTGTCCTGGAGTACCCTCAGGAGTTTCACCTGCATTCCGGGGCTCGTCTCGCTCACCTCATCGAGAAAAATGGTCCCCCCGTCAGCCGTCTGGAAGAACCCTGCACGCGATTCCGTGGCACCGGTAAAGGCGCCTTTCATGTACCCGAACAGTTCGCTCTCCAGGAGCTTTTCCGGGATTGCCCCGCAATTGACCGGGACAAAGGGGGCCGAGGCACGACTGCTGCTGTAATGGATGGCTCGAGCGACCAGCTCCTTTCCGGTTCCGCTCTCTCCCAGCACGAGCACGGTCGCAGACGAGGCTGCAGCCTTCTCGATATCCGCGAGCACCTTGTGGATCGCTCGTGATTCTCCGATGATGCCGTATGAATTCGGCACGACTTGGGTCTTTTCCCCCAGGACCACCTTGCGCAATTCCTGTTTGTTGAGGACACGCTCCACGGCACCGAAGAGTTCTTCATCGGTAAACGGCTTGGGGAGATATTCCTCCGCCCCCATTTTCACCGCCTCCACGGCACCTTTCACCGAGGCATACCCGGTGATCATGATCACCTCGATCTCCAGGTAGTTTTCCCTGATGTGACGAATGAGGTCGAGGCCGCTGATCCTGGGCATTTTGTAATCCGTGATCACGATGTCTATGGATGAACTGTCCAGGATTTTCACTGCATCGGCAACGCTCGGCGCGGTGAACACAACGTAGCCCCGCTGGAGAAGGTTCCGCTCCACAATATCGAGGGCCGTGGGGGCATCGTCCACCACCAGAATACGTGTCTTACTCGCTGTCATGGTGCGTCCCTTCCCCGGGTTGGTCAGTCAGGCTGCACGGAAAGGTCACCGTGAAGCGTGTACCCTGCCCGGCAACACTCTCCACCTGGATGTTCCCCCCGTGCGATGTGACAATGCCGTGCACCACCGAGAGACCCAGGCCCGTACCCTGGCCGATATCCTTCGTGGTGTAGAACGGCACGAAAATATTGTTCTTCTCTTCTTCACTCATTCCCGTGCCCGTATCTTCAACCACCAGACAGACCGCCTGGTCATGGGAGGCTGTCTGGAGCGTGAGCACCCCCCCCTGGGGCATTGACTGGAGGGCATTCACCACCAGGTTGGAAAGAACCTGCAGAATCTGGGATTTGTCTGCAACGATATCGGGCAGGCAGGGATCGAGCATGCGTTTGATCTCCACCCCGGAATTGCCGGACAATGACTCAAACAGGTGGAGTTCTTCTTCGACGATCCTGTTCAGGCTGAACCTGGTCCGACTCGGTGGTGTCTGCCGTGCGAAGATGAGCAGTTCCCGGATGATGGTACGGGCATGAAGGGCGGCCTCGGTGATTTTCACCAGATCTGTATACGCGGTTCCTGGAATACCCTGGGTTTTTTGCAACAGCTGGGCAAAGCCGAGGATCGTGTTCAGAGGCTCATTGAGTTCGTGAGCAACCCCGGCAGCGAGCTGACCGATGGCAGCCAGACGATCGGCCCGGATGAGCTGAGTCTGAAGATCGACCTTTGCCCGCTCAGTCTCCTGGTGTTCGATCATGTGCGCTATCTGGCCGGCGATGTTGTCGATCAGGTTCTGCTCTTCCTCCAGAAAGGGGTTTTCCTGGAGGAACTTCAGGTCATCGGGGTAATGAACCTCGGCTGCGCCTCTGTCAATGCCACCGGTATGAATGCGGGAAACCTGCCTCTTGGTCCCCTCCTGGAAATCTGGGGTCTGGAACGTGACCCCATCCACCGTGATCCGGGCACAGGCATGGGAGGGGTACTGCCAGGCCGGGGGCAGCAGCATGACGATATCCTGGAGCTTCTTATCAAGAGACAACTCGCGGACTGACCGTATCTGGGCGATACCCGAGAGGCAGGTGAGCTCTTTCACCCGTTCCTGCAGCTTTGTCTGGGAGAGGTGGTGGAGAAGGGCGAGTTCGAACTTTGCCGAGATGGTCTCCAGATAGTCGATTCGTTCCCGTGTGGGGCGTAGTTTCCTCGTGTGCTTGCACACCAGGCAGCCTATCTGTGTGTCGCCGAAGTGGAGCGGGATCAGAAACAGCGAGCGGTACCTGTTTTCGGCACGCAGATCCTCCACCAGCGGGAGAAACGGAGGAATCCCTTCCTGCGGAAGGGGCTGCCTGATATCATGGAACCAGACGCTGTGGTTGGTCGTGCGCGAGTAAAAAGATCCTTCGGGAACCTCCCGGGGTTCGATCATGCCGAGACTGTCGAGATATGCACTGGCCCGGAAGGTGAGCGGTTCCGTGTCACTTTGCCAAGACGCCGGTATGATCCGAAAATCGGATGAGTCACCCCGATCCCGGTATGTCTCGCAGCGAAACACCTCGTTCCCCTCTTTCAGCCAGAGCTCGATGGCGTCACACCCGGAGACGTTCAGCACATGCGTCAGGGTATCCGCGAGAAAGTCGATGGTTGGACGCCCCTGGGTCGTGCATTTCAGGAGCTGCTTCGAGAAATCGAGACGATCGTCGTACAATCCACGGCGTTTTGCCGAGGGGTGAGCGTGCTGTTCATTTATCGGCATGGTGTCCTACCATCTTCCCCGGAGCCCTCCCCGTCACGGTTCACCGGCTCTGCTCAGGGTCGGGTTCTCAGGATCCTTTCCATACCACACCAGGGGGCATGGTTCAATTCTTTCACCTGTTTGCCATGAGAATCAGATCTTGACTGTGGGGTGACTCTCTCATCGATGAGGTGTCCGAACCGCCCCCGCTAAGGGGCGCTGCCTCCTGACAATGACAGGTTCATCCCACCGCCACAGAAGACGCTCCAGTGTCGGAGTATCAAAAAAATCACGCCTCTCCGAACTGTTCCCGCACCTGTGCGCGAAGGACCTTCCCCACCGGGCTCAAGGGAAGATCGTTCACAAAGACAACGGATTTCGGGCGCTTGTACCCGGTCATCTTGTCTTTGCACCACTCGATGATCTCATCTTCCCGTGCCGTCTCCCCGGATTTCAGCACGATCACCGCCCTGAGGGCATGGCCCCAGGTCTCGTCTGGCACCCCGATCACACAGACTGCATCCACCTTTCCATGGTGGGCGAGGATCTCCTCGATCTCGAGGGGAAACACCTTTTCCGCACCGGTGTTGATGCATTCCCCTTTCCTGTCCACAACGATGAGCTCTCCGTCTTCATCGAAGTATCCGAGGTCTCCCGAGTAGAACCACCCGTCCCGGATCACGTCAGAGGTCTTTTCCTGATCACCGTAGTATTCCTTCATGATGGTGGCGCTCTGGTAGAGGATCTCCCCTGTCTGGCCCTGGGGCAGCTCGTTGCCATCCTCATCGACAATGCGGATCCGAATGCCGGAGAGGGGTTTACCCACGGCCTTGTTCTTGATCTGATTAGGGCGGGCATCGATTCTGATGGTGGTATCAGGAGTCATCTCGGTCTGGCCGAAGACATCCAAGACAAAGGCGTTTGGGAAGGCCGTGAGGATCTGGCGTTTCCGCTCGGCCGGCATGGCACCGGCCCCGGTCATGGCCACGAGAACGGAGCTGCGGTCGTATCGATCGAGTTCGGGATAGTCGAGGACCATCTTCCACTGGGTGGGAACCATGATGAGTGCAAGGGGCTGTTCCCGTTCAAGGGTTTCAAGCACTTCCCTGGGATCGAAGTGGATTCCTTCCCTGAGGATGAATCGGGGCATCCCGCACATGGGTCCGATGACGAGGAGCTGATAGTTCGCCATGTGGAACAGGGGCATGTTCATGTACATGGCAAGGCCACCCGAGAGGCGGGCCAGGATGGGGCCTGCAGGGGTTCCCGTGATGTCTCTGAGGGAACGGGGCAGAGAAGTTGAGAGGTGTTCGCGAACCCGGCCAGAGCGCATGATCGCGTTGAGGCCCTTCTCGATCCCCGGAACGGGCAGGAGCCGGGAGATGATTCTCCCGAAATTCACCCCGTCATGGGAGGCGAGTCGTCCCAGGAGATCACCCAGCAGGGTCTCCGCCAGGTGCCAGAAGTTGCCATAGGTGAGCACCACCCCCTTGGGCATACCGGTGGTTCCCCCGGTGTAGCAGATCGTGCAGACATCACTCTCGCCCGTGCACGGCTCGGGTTCGTGGGGAGGAAAGTGAGCCATGAGCCTGTGGTAGTCGAGCATGCCCCGGGGTACACTGCCGTTTCGACTCAGGCAGATTGTCTGCATGGGGGTTTCCATCCCGGTGAGCGCCTTGTGAACTTCTTCCTCGAAGAGGTTTTCAAAGATGAACAGCGATGAGTCGGAGTGCCTGACCTGATAGTGGATTTCGCGTGCGACGAATCGGAAGTTCATGGGAATCGGTACGGCCCCGAGTTTCTGAAGGGCGTAGTTGACCTCGATGAACTCGGGGCAGTCGTGGAACATGATGTTCACGTGCATGCCCTTGTGCACACCGAGGTGCTTCAAGGCTCCCGCGAGTTTGTTGACCCTCGTGTTCAGGTCTTTCCACGAGATCCTGGTTTGCCCGCAGGTCACGGCGAGCCCGCGGGGATTGTAGCGGGCCATGTCGGCCAGCAGTTCTGAAAAGCTCTTCCGTGCCATGGGGTTGTTCTCCTTTCCGACCCGGGAATGTGCCAACATCATGCTCCGTTCTGTTCGCTGATCACGGCGTACGGTCCAGGAACACGCGCAGGGGATCTGTTGTCATTACAGACCCAGGAGCCGGGATACGATGAGCAGCATGACCTCTGAAGTCCCTGCGTAGATGGTCTGCACCCGGGCGTCGCGAAAGATGCGTGCGATGGGATATTCCTCCATGTAACCGTATCCGCCGTGGAACTGGACACACTGTGCCACCACGCGGTTGAGCATCTCGGCGATCCAGTACTTCGCCATGGAGGCCTTCTTCACGATTTTTGCCCCCTCCATGTGGTCGAGAATCAGGCTTTCGAGGAAGGCCCTGCCCACCTCGACTTCCGTGGCCATCTTGGCGAGTTCAAAGGAGATGTACTGGAATCGGCTGATGGGCCTGCCGAAGGCCTCCCTGCTCCTGGTGAAGTCGATGGTGAGCCTCAAGGCCTCTTCCGCTGCCGCCTGGCAGATGATGGCGCACACGAGTCGTTCCTGCTGAAGCTCTTCCATGAGATAGTAGAAGCCCTGTCCTTCCTGTCCGATGAGGTTTTCGCAGGGCACCTCGCAGTCGACGAAGGCCATCTCGGAGGTGTCCTGGGAGTGGAACCCGATCTTGTCGAGATTTCTGCCCTTTTCAAATCCCGGGGTTCCGTCTTCCACGGCAATGAGGGATATTCCCATATAGGGGGGATTTGCGCCGGGATCGGTCTTCGCCGCCACCAGCACGAGGTCGCACAGGATCCCGTTCGAGATGAAGGTCTTCTGACCGTTGAGCACGTAGCTGCCGTTTTTTCTGATCGCCGTGGTGCGGATGGCGGAAAGGTCCGAGCCCGCTCCCGGTTCCGTCATGGCGATCGCCGTCACGACATCCCCGGTCACGCACCCGGGGAGCCAGCGCTGCTTCTGCTCTTCGCTGGCGAAATTGAAGAGGTAGGGCACGATGATGTCCGAGTGCAGGGGAAAGGCGAACCCGCTGCAGTGGGTTTTCGATGCCTCTTCAATGGCGATCAGCGTATAGAGAAAATCTCCTCCCGCACCACCGTAGTCCTCGGGCAGCCACGGGCAGAGGAATCCCTGAGCGCCGAAGGTCTTCCAGAGCTCCCTGGGCACGATCCCATCACGCTCCCACTGGTCGACATATGGCGTTACTTCTTTTGCGAAGAATCTCCTGATGGATTCGCGGAACATGGAGTGCTCCTGAGTGTAGAGCCGTTCGAGAACCGACATGATGAATCCCTCCCTGTACAGAATACACTGATCAGAATAGCGTCATTCACTGCATAACACGTATGTTCGGCATACCATCATACAGAAGAAAAGGTCTGAGATCAAGGTTCTTCACGCTGTTTCACCGCAGAGCACCAGGGGAGTTCAACTGTTGAAACCATTCAGCTGTTGAAGAAAGGATCGCAACCCTGACACCGCGGGCGTTTTTGCAGGTGCAGAAACCGGATGCCTCTGTGAAGCGGTAAGCGCGGCACCAAGAGGTCGTCAGGTCACATCCCTGACCGGGATCCCCTCGGCCTTCAGGTAGGCCTTGATGTCCGAGAGGGAGTATTCCCTGAAGTGGACCATTGACGCAATCAGCGCGGCATCGGCACCTGAGTGCAGAAACACATCCTTGAGGTGTTCGGGTCTTCCAGCTCCACCGGAGGCAATGACAGGGATCGAAACCCGGCGGGAGATCAACCCGGTGAGTTCGAGCTCGTAGCCTTCAGTCGTACCGTCAGCATCGATGGAGTTCAGGCAGATCTCACCCGCACCGAGATCCTGGGCCATCAAGGCCCAGCTCAGGGCATCCATTCCCATGTAGGTTCTTCCGCCGTTGATCACGATCTCGTAGCCACTGGGGAGAATGGTTGTTGTGCGAACCTTCTTCGCATCCATGCCCAGCACGATGCACTGACTCCCGAACCGGCGGGCACCCTCGGTGATGAGATCGGGATTGAGCACTGCGGCGGTATTGATGCTGATCTTCTCTGCGCCGGCATCCAAAACCTGATACATGTCATCGATGGTCCTGATGCCGCCACCCACGGAAAAGGGGATGAAGATGTTCTCCGCAACCCTTCTGACCACATCGATCATGATGCCCCGCATGTCGTGGGATGCGCTGATATCGTAGAACACGAGTTCATCGACACCCTGTTCGTAGTATGCACGGGCCATCTCCACGGGATCCCCCACGTCGATGTTGTCCATGAACTTGACCCCTTTGGTGGTCTTTCCGGCGCGGACATCGAGGCAGATGATGATTCGTTTGCTCAGCATTCAGGGCTCCCTTCTCTCGGGATGGTGTAGGACATTTCACCGGAAATTTCCAGTGGAAAGAGCGGCGGAAACACGCTGCTCGCTCCAACGAGCCGGCTGCCGAACAGGCGTCTTTCATGATTGGCATTTCTCGGGGAGGTATGCTCACGGGCGGGATCATGCATGGCGGGAACCACAGGCACAGGGTCGTTCAGGGCTCTGAAGAGCCTCGAATCGTTCGAGGGATGGGAGCGACGGAAAGGATCACAGCCGGGGAGAAACGAGGCGTTCCCCGGCTGTGTACGTCCTGGAACCAATCTCTATGACGTGAAGCTCTCCTGCGCGATCTCCATGATGGAGAGGTCTTCACTCTTGATGGCCTTTGCCGTGGCTTCGACCTCGGGCAGCACGTGCTTGATGAAGTATTTCGCGGTCTTGACCTTGCCATCGTAGAAAGCGGCGTCTTTGTTCTCCCGGATGAGAGCCAGGAGGGCGTCAGCGTCGGCGCTGTCCACACCCTTGTCTGAACAGAGCCTGACGAGCTTCTCCTGCGCAATCCCTGCCTGCCACAGGAGCAGCCATGCACAGACGATCTTGCCCATCATCATGAGGAAGGGGTAGGCATTTCCCACGGGGATGAGGAATTTTCCCGCCTTGGCGCTGGACCCGAAGAACATGGCCATTTCGGCGAGGATGTTGGCCGCCTGGAGCACGTCATCGGTAAGGGGTTTGAGTGTCGGGTTGTCCTGGTACCGGGTCACGGTCCCGTTCATTTCACCTAAAAGGTTCATGAAGTACGTACCCTTCTTCATCCCCATCTTTCGCCCCACGAGGTCGAGGGCCTGAATGCCGTTGGTCCCCTCGTAGATGGAGGCGATCTTTTCGTCGCGCAGGAACTGCTCGATGGGATATTCGCTGCAGTACCCGTAGCCGCCGTAAACCTGCATGGCTGTCTCCGTAACCCTGAAGCCGATGTCGGTGCAGTAGGCCTTCACGATGGGGGTGAGCACCTCCACGATGCCCAGCCACTTCTCGGCCTCGGCCTCGTCCTTGATGCAGCCGGCCTTGTCGCCGCAGACGGTTGTGTAGTACATCAGAGCCCGCATGCCCTCGACGTTGGCCTTCATCCACAGGAGCATGCGCCTGACATCCGGGTGCTCGATGATGGCTACCCGGGGGGCGTCGGGATTCTTGAACTCCATCAGTGACGAACCCTGCAGGCGATCCTTGGCATACTGGAGCGCGTGGAGGTATGCGGTGGAGGCGCTCGTGAGACCCTGCAGGCCCGTTGCGATCCTCGCCTCGTTCATCAGCTGAAACATGATCTTCATGCCCTGGCGCTCCTCGCCCAGCAGTTCGGCAGTGCAGTCGTTGCTGTCGCCGAAGTTGATCAGGCACGTGGCGCTTCCGTGGATGCCCATTTTCTCCTCGATCTTGGCGACTGCGAAGTCATTGCGTTTTCCCAGTGAACCGTCTTCATTGACGAGGAATTTCGGTACCAGGAAGATGGAGATCCCCTTGGTCCCGGCCGGATCGCCTTCTATGCGTGCGAGCACCGGGTGGATGATGTTCTCCGTCAGGTCCTGGTCTCCGGCGGTGATGAAGATCTTGGTTCCCTGGAGCTTGAAGGTCCCGTCGCTCTGCCGCACGGCCTTGGTGCTCAGATTTCCCACGTCGGTGCCGGCACCCGGTTCGGTGAGGCACATGCTCCCGCCCCACTGGCCGCTGAGCATGTTGGGGAGGTATTTTTCCTTCTGCGCTTCGTTCCCGTAGACCTCGATGAGATGGGCAGCTCCCTCTCCGAGGCCCGGGTAGGAGACAAAGGCGAAATTGTGTACGAACCAGTCATGGGCAGCGATCCTCATGATGAAGGGAAGGCCCTGTCCACCGCGTTCCTGGGGAAAGGACATGCAGTTCCATCCGGCTTCGCAGAAGAGTTTGTAGGCTCTGTGAAAGCACTCTGGGACGTGAACCTGGCCGTTTTCCAGCCTGCACCCCTGTTTGTCCGACTCGGCGAGGGTGGGAAAAATCTCTTCAACAGCCAACTTCTGCGCCTCGGTGAGGATCATGTCGAACATGTCCGCCGAGAAATCCGCATAGCGTTCATAGTCGCAGAGTTTTTCCACCTCGAGCATTTCATAGAGCGTAAACTTCTGGTCCCGTTCATCCACAATCAAATTGGCCATCGAATCTCCCTCCTCCAGGTAATGGTTTTCGCACGTTCACGGGTGGAACACCGAAGAGGCGTGCGTTGTGAACAAAGAAAAAAGGGAACTACGTCCCCTCTATTGTATGACAATAAGTACCTAATACGATACTGTGAACCATGTTTGAGAGCCGTTGTCAAGCAGTTTGGGTGTGCGGCTCCTTCATTTCTGCGTAGAGGCGCCATCCTCCCGGAGCCCGGGTTTTTCCGGGACCTTCTGCATGATCACGGCGTCGCGAAACAGGGGCTGCACCTGGGAGATGGCCCTGCGATTCAGGAGTACGTCCTTTCGCAGAAAGTGGATCTGAGAGGCGAGGAACCCGAAGGAGAGAATCTGGATCCCGCCCAGGATGAAGAGGATCATACCCGTGATCAGGGGGCGGTTGGGATTGAGCTCTCCGCCGGAGTACAGGTAGAGGATGTAGATTCCGAGTCCGATTCCGATGAGGGTGAGCACGGCCCCCAGAATCCCGAAGAGGAGCATGGGGCGTTCAAAGAGGGTGAACAGCAGGTGTGAGGCTGCTGTGGAGCGTAGTGAGAATTTCGAGCGTCCCTTCTTTCTGGAGGTGAGGACGGCAGGGATCTCCTTGACGCGGTACCCCATGGCGAGCACCTTCGAGATGATCTCCAGGTGGATCTCTTTGTCATTGGACTCCAGGTCGAGACTTGAGAGGACCTCGCTGCGGTAGCATCGGACAATGCACGTCAGTGTATGCAGCCTCTCGGGCATGGCGAGCTGGAGTATCCTGTTCCCCAGCCTGGAGATGAGGAGCCTGTCCGTTGGAACCCCCTCGGTCCCTCCTCCGTCCATGTAGGGACTGGCCAGCACCACATCGATATCACGTTCCTCCTCCAGGACAGTGACCATTTCCAGGATATACCGGGGATCATAGGAAAGATCGGCGTCAATGGTTGCGACATACGCGCCCCGGGCAGCCTTGAACCCGTACCTGATTGCCTTGCCTCTGCCCCCGTTCTTCCAGTAGGAGACGACCCGAATGTGAGGGTCTTGGGATGCGAGGGAATCCAGCACCCGGAGGGTGTCATCCGTGCTGCCGTCATTGACCGGTATGATTTCGTAGGAGAGACCGCTCGAAGCAAGGATGCTGCCTACCCGCTCGAGGGTTGAGAGGACGTTGTCCTGCTCGTTGAACATGGGGATGATGACGCTGACGGTTGTTTCAGGTGTTCCGCTGATACGATCCACGCACACCTCCTTCATGGTCGACCGGAGAAACCGGTTCCCTTGCCCGGCCATGGGTTCATTGTATCGGATAAGCCGGGACGCTACAAATAATTTTTCTCCATGCAGGTGGTCAGATCAGGCTCGTGGAGAAGTAGCGCTCAGCCCTGTCCGGCAGGACAGTTGCGATGATCTTGTCCCTGCCGAATTTTTCCGCGATTCTGAGGCACGCCCACACGTTGGCCCCGGAGGAGGTCCCCACGAGGAGCCCGGCCCGGCGAGCCATCAGACGACTGATCTCGATCGCGTCTTCATCGCTGACCTCGATGACCTCGTCGATGAGCGAGGTGTCGAGAACTGGCGGGATGAACCCGTCACCGATACCCTCGATCCTGTGCAGGCCGGGTTCATGTCCCAGGAGGGCGGAAACGTTTTTCGGTTCCACGGCAACGATGACGGTATCGCGGTTGCGTTCCTTGAGAAATTTCCCTGCCCCTGCCAGGGTGCCGCCGCTGCCCAGGCCGGAGACGAAAATATCCACGTGATGGCGCAGCTGAGACCAGATCTCGGGACCGGTGGTGAGGTAGTGGGTCAGGGGGTTATGGGGGTTCTCGAACTGCTGGGGAACATAGATGTCGTCCCTGGTTGCCTCGAGTTCCCGGATCACCTGGATTGACCCCTCGAGGCTCTGTTTTGCCGGTGTCAGGATGATCTCTGCGCCGAGAGCGGAGATGATCTTCTTGCGCTCCTGGCTCATATTTTCCGGCATGGCAATGATCACCTTGTGGCCCATGAGACCGCCCACGAGGGCCATGCCGATCCCGGTGTTTCCCGAGGAAGGCTCTGCAATGGTGTCTCCGGGTTTGAGTTTTCCACTCCTGGTGGCCTCTTCGAGCATGAACAGGGCAACACGGTCCTTGATGCTTCCCCCCGGGTTGAGGTGTTCGGCCTTGACAAAAATGTTGGCGTCAAGGACTGATTTGAGACACACGATGGGAGTATTTCCGATCTGATCGAGAACATTTTTTGAAAACATGCACGTCTCTCCTGGCGTTCTATGGGCTGCCCCGTGTCCCAGAAATGGCCTCTGCAGAAAACCTGAAGCTCCTGAGATCGTGCGGCCAAGTCACACTTAGTCAACACCCGCCATGCTGTCAAGCGGTATTCCCCTTCACGTAACGAGGTACATGACCGCGCCTGTGAACGTCCGTGAACTACACGGGAAAAGGGGAAGTGAGGCGGGGGAGGTCTATTCGGGGGTTTTTCCGTTGAGCCGATTCAGCATGATGTCGAGCGTCTCTCTGTCGAGCCCGTGGTCTCCCATGTTCGTGGCGTTGACCGAGGGGCCGTGGTAGTCGGTTCCACCGGTGATGAAGAGCCCGAGAGATCGAGCGATTTCACGGTAACGTTTCACTTGGGCCCGGGTGTGATCCGGGTAGAGCACCTCGATGCCGGCAAGGCCGGCTTCCCGGAGAGCACCAGTAAACTTGACCAGATCTCGTGGAGAAAGGTTCAACGTGAAGGGATGGGCCAGGACAGGGAGGCCTCCATGGTCGATGATCAGATCGAGGGCTTTCTCCCAGGTCATCTTTTCCTTATCCACATAGGCCTTCTGCCCCTTGGCCAGGTATCGCGAGAACGCCTCATCGAAATTCTTCACATACCCCTTGGCGATCAGTGCTCTCGCTATGTGCGGTCTGCCGACCTGTGACCCGGTTTCAAGCGGCGCCACATCCTCTGGACAGATCTCGATCCCGAGCGCATTGAGCTTCGCGAGGATCTTCGGAGTTCGTTCCAGACGGGCCTTCTGAACCTCTTCGAGGGCCTTCTCCATTCCCTTGGGATAGCCGGGAAAATATGCGAGGATATGCAGCGTGCCGGGATCGAAAACCGCGCTGATCTCCACTCCCGGGATCACACGGAGACCTTTTCTGCGTCCGGAGAGCACGGTCTGGGGCACACCGGAGATGGTATCGTGATCTGTCAGGGCGATGGTTTGAAGGCCGGCAGCGATGGCGGCATCGACGATCTGGTCAGGTCCGAGATCGCCGTCCGAGGCACGGCTGTGGATGTGGAGATCGGCAATGATATACAAGGGTTACTCTTGTTCTTTCTCCGGTACGCTCGCCTCGAGAACCTGTGCGATCTTGTTCTTGAGCTCGGTAAGATCGGATGATTTCACCACATAGGCATCGGCAGCAATGGATTTGATATCCACCTTGTAGCTGCCATAGGCGCTGCAGAGGATAACGGGCAGGTTGTAGTACGTATTCCTGATATCCTGAAGGACATCCAGTCCATTGGAAGAGACCATCTTGATATCCAGGACCACGACATCGGGCTTTTCCTGCTCTATACGCTGCAGAATCCCGGCGCCATCGGAGGCCAGGGCGACATCATAGCCTTCCTCCTTGAGTTCTTCCGAGTAGAGAAGGCGGATGTGCTTTTCATCGTCTACGATTAAGATTTTGGCCATAACCTGCTCCTTTCTTAGGAGATCCACCTGTCAATGATGTAGGGTTTGGACTGCTCGAAGACCAGGCACATATCTTCCAGATATTCCTCCGCCTGCTGGATGGACATCCCCTCGGTCTTGTTCACGAAGGACAGGGTCTTTCCGTAGTACAGGGGAATGAGCGCTTCCACTGCCTTTTGTCTGTCCTTCTGGTTTTTCACGAAGCTCAGGGCGAAATCGAAGAGAATCTTCGCCCAGACGATCACCGGCATCTCGAAGTGATCGATGTCCATTGAGGAGATTTCCCTGATTTTCTGGAGATTTTCACTGGAAAATATCGATCGGTAGATCTCCCAGTGGGTATGAAACCCCTCCCTGAATTTCATGTAGAGCTTCTCTTTGGAGACCTGGACCGCAGGCGGAAGCTCGACCTCCCCGAGCCCGAACCCGAAGATGGCCGTGGGTTTGCTCCACTTGGTGGATGCCCACCTGTCGTGATAGACGACCATGAGGTGGAGCATGGAGCTGATCACCTGCTTGAACATGGGCCCGAGATCGGCTGCGGGGTCTTTCGGCTTGTGCACCTTGGGCCTCCCCATGAAGGCCTGGCAGATGGGAACCCCCTCGTTCATGGCGATGGTGCTCATCCAGATATCGATCCCGAACTGGCTCACGTCTTCATTCCACAGGGGGCTCCTCATGTAGATTTCGGCCATCTTCCCCGAAAACCCGAAATCACCCCCGATGGGCTGCCTCACGCGCCGGCCGTAGAGACAGCGGGTGAGCGGGTAGGCGATGTTGTTGGTGATAGTGCCGTCATACTTGTGCCGCACATACAAGGGTGCGACGAAACCGAAATCATTGAAAAGCGGTTCACCGAGATTCTTGATCCAGCGCGGGGTGATGCTTTTCAGGTCTGCATCGACCACCACAATGGCCTTGGCATCGAGTTCGATTGCCTTCCTGAAGAGGTTTTTGAAGTTGTTCCCCTTCCCCCTGATGCCCTTCGGAGTAGAGAGATAGATCTTGGGAACTCCCAGGGTGTCGGTGTTCATGAAGACGGTACCCGTTCCATCGGTGCTGTTGTTGTCGCAGTTGATGATCACGGAGTTCATCTGGGAAAAGTGTTCCTTGAGACCATGGGCGGTCTGGGTCGTCGGGTATGCGATCTCGGAAGCCTCGTTCAGGGAAGGGATCCCCACAATGATATCGACGTTCTTCACGCCCGCTGGATTTTCTTCATAAAAATTCATGGCCTGCCCTTCACGACACGATGAGTAGTTTCAATATTCTCCCCTATTTGACTGGTGATGGCAAGACATTATTTGCCGGATAGTTTCTTGCAGGACAAGGGAGCAGGGGGAATCCATGAAGAGCAGCCGCCTCTTCCCGGGTGAAGAACATCCCTGCCGGAAGAACTGAGATGTGACGTGACGTTACGTCTCAGGAGGGCAAGGAAAAACCGGTGCACCACGGGAGGAAATACACGCTTGTCTTTTCGCGGTATCTGTGTGATTCTTATGAGTTTGATGAGCACAGCACAAAAACCTGTCATAGTCCAGAGCGACGGGAGCATCCTGCTCGAGGTCGTCTCTCCGGTGTACGAACAGGCACGCGACGCCATACTGCCCTTTGCGGAACTCCTGAAATCTCCCGAGTACATGCACACCTATCGCATCACCCCCTTGAGTATCTGGAATGCCGCTGCCATGGGAATCGCTCAGGAGACGATCTTTGAGAACCTTGGCCGGTATGCCCGCTACGACATCCCACCCGGCGTGATCCGCCGCATCGAAGATTCCTTTTCACGGTGGGACGCCATCCGGATGTATCGGCACGATGAGCGCTCGCTCATGGTGGAAACACGATCAGGGGAACTCTGCGAGGAAGTCGCCTCCAAGCCCTCCCTCGCGTCGCTGATCACGGAACGTGTCTCACCCCGGAGGTTCCTCATCCCATCCGATGTCCGGGGAAGATTCAAGCATGCGCTCATCAAGCTCGGGTTCCCTGCCAACGACCTCGTGGGATACGAGCCCGGGGAGCGGATGGAGATAGCTCTCAGGCACCGCACCCTCTCCGGGGAGGCATTTTCACTGAGACCCTACCAGCAGGAGGCTGTCTCTTATACACATCTGACGCTGCCGACGAAGAGGATAGTGTAGATCTCGGTGGTCGCCGTATCATT
>OMKS01001427.1_pt1 | contig 21167 bp, 7 predicted proteins | sample 1674721 | NCBI WGS metagenome assembly OMKS01 (sample SAMN06264996, study PRJEB25208) | sediment metagenome | isolation source: hot spring sediment | place: USA: California | collected 2014-09-02
CTTGCTGCCTTTGTGGCAATAACATCTGCCTGAATAGATACTTTTTTTAAATAATAATTGCTTGAAAATATTATGAGTTAAATTATGATAAAGATCAAAAAAACAATTGCGTCCATTTCGATCATTTGTACTTTCTTTTTTTCTTCCGGATTTGCGCAGACCAGTTGCGTCAATTGTCACCAACAACTGGACGATGAATTGAAAATTCCGGCGGAATTGATTGAAACCGATATTCACTCTAAATTTGGCTATTCATGTCATACCTGCCACGGAGGCGATCCCAACCCGGATTATGAAGACGATATGGAAGCAGCAATGGACCCGGCTAAGGGCTACATCGGCATACCGAGCAGGCAAAAGCTATTGCAAATCTGCTCCGATTGTCATAGCAATTCGGAATTTATGAGACAGTATAATCCAGGTTTGCCAACCGACCAATATGCTCAATATCTGACATCTCAACACGGAAAATTATTAAAAAACGGAGATTCCAAAGTCGCTGTCTGTTCCGACTGCCATGGCATTCATCACATCCAACCGGCAAACATGACGAGTTCAAAAGTCTTTCCGAATAACATCGCAGCGACATGTGGAAGCTGTCACGCAGATCAGGAATATATGGCAGATTACTCCATACCGACCGATCAGGTAGAACTCTATAATGCAAGTGTTCACGGGATTAATTTGATCGAAAAAGGAGATCGTTCATCGCCGACCTGTAATACCTGTCACGGAAACCACGGCGCGTTTCCACCGGGGATTTCTTCGATATCTCATGTTTGCGGAACCTGTCACATCACGCAAGCGGAGATGTTCAGGCAAAGCCCTCATTTTGAAGCCTTCAGAGAAATGGACCTGCCTCAATGTGAAACCTGTCACGGAAATCATGAGGTTCAATCAACTTCGATGGATATGCTTGGCGTCGGACCGAACAGCCTGTGCATTGATTGCCATGATGATGACAGTAGAGCTTATCTTTCGGCCAAGAAGATGAAAAATTTTCAGGATAGTTTGTTCAGTGATATCGAACAAGCAAAAATTCGACTTAAAAAAGCCGAGAACGCCGGTGTTGAGGTGAGCGATGGTTTTTATTTAATAAAGGATGCCAATAATGTGTTGATCAAATCTCGAAATTCAGTGCACTATTTTTTAATCGATAAATTCATCGCTGTCATCGAACCCGGATTTGAAATTGCCAACAACGCCCTATCTACCAGCGAATCCGCATTGAAAGAAGTCCAAAATCGCCGCCTTGCGCTGGCTGTTATTTCAGTTATTATTTTTATTGCCGCGATCAGTCTTTATTTCAAGAGCAAATTGATTGAGAAAAAATTGTAACGATTTAATCCGTCAGCCTTAACTACGTCAGATCGCCTGATGCCTAAATCTCCACCATAGTGATAGCCCCTGTGGGGCACACTTGATAACAAAGTGAACAGCCTTCGCAGTTTTCATTAAGGATAACTGCCAGACCATGGTGCATCTCGATCGCTCCATAGCCTGCATCACTGCAGGATGTAAAGCAAATCTTGCAACCATTGCAACTATCCGGATTAACCAGCGCTTTCACGTTGTAGCTTTGATCCAGCTCAGAAAAAGGCCGGACAAATCTATTTCCTGATCCACAAAAGTCTTTTATTGAAGAAAAATTGTGCCCCTCCATAAACCTTATCAGTTCTTTTTGCATTTTCAGCAAAACCCCATAGCCATGAAGCATCACAGCAGTACAAACTTGCACCAGTGGAGCTCCGGCGAGGATGAACTCAACCGCATCATCACCGGAACATATTCCGCCACTCGCCATGACCGGCAGGTCAGGACTTTTAACCAGATCACTCACACATCTCAGCGCAATCGGTTTGAGTCCGGGTCCGGAATATCCGCCGGCAGTGGTGTAACCGGCTACAGACGGCTTTGGTCGGAGTGTCTTGAGATCAAAGCCCATAATGGAAGGAAAGGTATTGATGGCGCTAATTCCATCCGCGCCCGCATCGGCGACCGCTTCACCGATATGGGATATATCCGCCACGGCGGCGGTCAGCTTGGGTATAACCGGTATGGTCAGCGCTTTTTTCTGTTTCAACCAACCGGTAATTCTGCCAGAATATTCACTGTTTTGCCCGATCGCTGCGCCTTTGCCTTTTTCAGGATAACCATGGGGGCAGGAAAAATTCAGCTCGATCATATCAGCGCCCGCCTCCTGGCAACCGAGCGCCAGCTCCAACCATTGATCTTTGCTCCTGGCATCGCCCATTATGCTGCCGATTATTCTCTTCTCCGGAAAGCCCTTTTTCAAAAAACGAATGTCCCGATACCAATGCTCGGCTGTTCGTTCACTCAGCAGCTCGATGTTTTCAAACGCCACAATTTTTTGCCCTGTTTTATGCTGGCAAAACGGTTTTTCAAATTTTTTACCGGCTCCCGGATCAGGGTTTTAATAACGGCGCCAGCCCAACCGGCGGCAAACGCTCTGGCAATCATTTCCGCATTGGCGGTCGGTGGGCCAGAAGCTAACACGAAAGGATTTTCAAAATGCGTACCCAGATAATCGATAGACAAGTCCATAGCTCGATCCTTGTTTTGATGATTGATTAATGACTGCTATTTGTTGATGATTAAGAAAAGAAAATAGCTTTCTAAATTTTAGCTTTCAAAAGTTTCAAAGAGTTTGGAAGACTGAATTTGTAATCGATCACAGGGTCAATAAAGTTGAGATGAAACTCCGGAGTTAATCCGTAAGGATTTTATTTTTTCTCCCCGAAAGTAAAAGGCTCGTATCTTAAAAGTGAGATAGATTTTTACAATTGTATCTTATTCTTTATCATTCATTAAAAACCTTATTTTTGTCTCTAACACCTTAGTAGACTTTGAGAACCAACGACATCATTAAACCTTATTACCTTACCTGGTATAACAATCAAATAAGGTAATAAGGTGAAGAAGGGGGCATTTTTCATTATCTACTAAGGTTTTCGACTGCGGGGTTATCCGCTTTAACCTGGTTGTATGCAGTTTGTAACCTTGATTATTAATGAATTTCATTTTTAATTAGTTCGACCTTTAAGATAGTATCTCACGCCTTAACTCCGTATAACCCTGTGATCGGTTATCTGAATTTCTATTTAAATTATCAATTGACAATTGTCTATTATCAATTGCCAATTAAGCGTTACTCCAACAACACCATCTTGCGCACCGCCGTAAAGTCTTTCATGCGGATGCGGTAGAAATAGACACCGCTGGCAAGATTACCGGCTTTGAAATTAACTTTGTAAACACCCGGCTGGTTGTGTGCGTCAACCAATGTCGTAACTTCGCTGCCGCGGATATCATAAATCTTTAATACCACATGGCAGGGTTCTTTCACCCCATATTCGATAGTGGCGACTGGATTGAACGGATTGGGGTAGCTTTGCCTCAGCCAAAATTTTTCCGGTAGTTCCGGCTTGTGGCTCTCAGCAACTTTAGTCCTGGTCGTGATGTGAACTATCGCCGTGTCGGCAAGGGCTGCCAATGAATCCATAACCGTTACCATATAAAATCCGCTATCACTACCGGCAACGTACAATCCCGCTGGATCGATAGCGCCTCCGGTAGCGCTCCAGATCGGCAAGACATTTACCGGAACGCCCAGCGAATCGTAACCCTGCACACTGAACTGAAAGCTGGCATTTGGTTCCAGCACCACAAAATCAGGGGATAGTTCGATAGTTGCCAACATGGCTAAAATTCTTACGGTTGCGGATCCCGTAAGCTGGCTGATCGGCTCTTGAGCGGTAACCGAAAACGCGCCCGTATCGCTGCCAGTAATGTACAAGCCGGCGCTATCGATGGTTCCGCCGGTAGCCGACCAATTAACACCAATGTCCATTGGCGCATCGATGGAATCATATCCGGTGGCAATAAATTGCTGGCTCTGACCGGCTCTGAGAGCGACTGCATGGGGATTCACCGTAATTTTTGTCAAGTAGCGTCGATATGCAACAACGTAGAAGGAATCAATATCTGTTTGCGCCGGATTGGATTGTGAAACTGCGGTGATTTTTACCAACGATAATGCGCCGGCTTTTGTGGATGATGGAATTTGGACGCCAATAAAAGCATTGGCGCCCAGACTATCATGCAATTCCAGAGTGAATTCTGTCGGACCGGTTATCCAGCCGGCGGAATCCGCTTCAACGGTTAGATTAACAATATCGTCCGGGTTTTCCCAGTTCTGCACACCGCAATAGACCGAATCCGCTTGTCCGATCGGGACAAGGGCAGTATCGGCTCCGGCAACAACGACCAGCGCTGCCGGTTCGGTGCGCCAGCCGCTAAAGTCTACATTGCCGCTAATTCCGCTCGTTCCGGGTCCGGAAGCGTCTCCCCACCAGTTGTTCTGCGCATCGATACTTACTGAAGCATCCGCATTGTTCACCCCGAATTCCGTATTGCCGAAAATATTGTTCGACCGGATAACCGGATTCGAGCCGTTTTCCGCAAAAACGCCATTGCCGGTATTGTTGGCAATGTTGTTACCGAAAATTTTGGGACTGGATTGATCGAGATGAATGCCGGTGAACAGGCAAAAGGCATCGATAACATTATTCAGTCCGATAAAGGTCGATTGTGAGTTCGCGACTTTAATTCCGGTACAATTACGCCAGATCCGGTTTGAATAGACCCTGGTGTTGTTTGAATTGTAAACATAAATACCATAAGTATCATCTTCCTGGTGGTCGCTTACAAGGTTGTCGTAAATCTTGCTGAACTCTGCCCGGTTGGTTACAATACCATGCCCTTTGTTGTTGTAGACAGTGTTTTTATACACATGCGTCCCGCTGCTGCCGTCACCAAGGTACAGCCCGTAGTCGCCGTTATCATGAATTTTATTGCCTTTAATGACCATGCTCCTTGTACCCCATAGTCCAATGCCAAGTCCGGTGCATGAATAAATTTCATTATCTTCAATCGTATTATCTAAGGCCGAACCTCCTGAAATTACAATACCGTTCGTTTCTGAACCGGATATCGTGTTGGCAATTATTCTGTTAAATGGCGAGTTATAGATTTTGATTCCGGACAGCATATTACTGCTTATAAAATTTGATTGAGATGGATGGTCCGGCTTAGGGAGGCTACGGATATTTATCTTGAAATTGGAGTTGCCAATAATTTCATTATGATCTGCTTGTAACAGTGTGATTTCAGGCTGACTTGCTATTGCCCGATTGTTAATAATTTTTCCTTCGTACGTGTTCATCAAGTGGAGTGATGTTAAATTATAAAAACTATTACCCGTGAAATTCGCCTTTATACTTCTATAGACAGAAATACTATTAACCAGTGTCCTGTTGTTTAAAAATTTGAAACCAATAGCATCATTGGCGGAAATCGAACTGCCCATGATTGTAAAACCATTGAGGGAGCCGCCGGCGACGGCTTTAAAAACCCAGCCATCTCCTCCGGTAATAGTGGTATTTGCCGCTCCATCGAGGCTGGTGACGTCGATACTTCTATTCAAGGTAACCTGTTCCGGATATTCACCCGGGCAGACATAGCAGGTATCATCCAGACCAGTCAAAGGCGAATCAATAGCATCCTGAATCCGTGAAAAGACAACCTTTTTTGAATTATAGACCCTGCCAATACTAAAGGTATCTATCTGCGCTTTGCCGGCGATGAGGCCGCTTTCATAATGATCGGGCTTTGCGATGACAGCTCCCGTTTCGACCAGAAAAGTTTTCGGCTGATCAGATGCGTAGCTATTGATGTCCAGGGTTGAGAAATCATAATTGAAATATATCGTTACGCATTCACCGGCTTGGATATTAATGGGCGGTTGAAAGTTGGCTTGGATCACGCCGTTGTCGTTCGCATATTTTCCGTTATAGATGTTGACGCCAGCTTTGAAAACATTCACTTCCTCAATATCTGCCGCTTCATCACCGGTTCCCGACGACTTGAAGTTGATCCTGCTGACGGTCCAGTCGTCGACTTCACTGGCGCATAATGTCACCGGCAGTATGACAAATTTTTTCTCTTCATTGATCTGGCTGGCGCAGTAAACCCTTTTGTCCTCAGTTCCGGAAACCGTCAACATAAGCTCTTCGAAATGGGCGGTGGCAATTTTATCTCTATCCATAGTGACGCCAACTATTAAATCTTTCCCGGATGCATCGCCGGTCCACTCTTTGAAGAACCATCCTTGCTCCTGGTTGGGCACTGCCATAAGATTAACGTGCGCTCCTTTGTTATAGCGGTGGGAACCCGGCGCGGGAATGGTGCTGCATCCTGCCTCTGCCGCTTCGGGCGGTTCAACAGCCATGGTCAGGTCAACTTTCTGCGGCTCATGAGGCGGATAAACCACGATCTCGGTCAATTTCGTTCCCTTGCTGCCCTCGGTGGATTGCTGGTATTTTGGACCATTATTGACAACGGCATAGGTTTTGGGTTCGTCGCCAAAACTTTTTAGCAGCGAGTTGCTCGAAAAAGCGGGCGTTCGGGTAAACAGCGTAATCTCAACCGGCTCCGGCATTGCGGCGGAAGGCCCGGGGAAGAACTCTTGTAAGGAAGCATCCCAGCGATAGGAAATCATCGAGCCAGCGTCCGGCAGGGCGGCGAAAACATAACCGCGAAAATAGGCAATGTCGGCGAGGGGCGAATCTAAAAACGGGCTGGCTTTGATCCTTGCCGGATTGGCCGGATCGCTGACATCAAAAACTTCGATCAGACCATCACTGCCCGATGAGCCGCCGGTGAACAGCAGGTTGCCGGCAGGATGCAGGTTATGAATTTTATTTCCGACAGCGATTTGCTGATCCGACAATAACACCGGATTTGCTGCATCACTTACATCGATGACTTGGAAATAACCCTGCTCATTGCCGGAACCATCGCCATTATTGGAAGCAACAAAAAGTGTGTTGCTGTTTTCCGACAGCGACAAGGCCGTTCCGGGATAGAATAATGTGAAGGTAGTTATTTCGGACGGCGCAGCCGGATTGCCGTAATCGACGATTTTTAGATCCGTGGAATTGTAGAGCGCAAGATAAAGCGTGTTATTTCGCGTCGCCGCATCCATAACCGGCGCTCCGGCATCGAAGCTCCCTACTAATTGAAGCGAGGCGTCGTAAATGTTTAACAAATTGTCTCTGTCGCATACAAACAAATAGTTCCCATCGTTAAAAATCTTATCTGCCTTTGCAATATCAATCGAGCTGTTAAAGATGGGGACACCGGTTTCATCAACATCATAAACCCATAGCTTATCATTGCCAACCGAGTAGAGCTTATTGTCGAAAGCCGTGTTGCCGCGAATGATTGATGGCTCGAATACGCCTAATGCTATTGATGGTGCGGCAGGGATGGTGTAATCCACTTCATAAAGCGAACCAGAGTCAGTTAGAAACAATGAATTGGCATAATAGCCCGAGAACTTGAAATTTCCCACGCCGTCAGGATTAAAATTAGCAAGCTCTGCCGGTGTAAGCGGGTTGCTAATATCAACAGCAACAATATCAAAGTCGGTTGTTTTCAGAAAAGCCGTTGGATTATTTGAAAGCAGCATATCGTCATAAAAACTATATACCCCATTTCCGAAAGCAGCAGCTTCAAACGGCGACTGCGGATCTGAGATATCAATAACTTTTAATCCTTGCAAGTTAGTACAGGCGACATAAGCGTAATCTCCGGCTACGGTAATCTTTTCCAAATCCGCTATGGCTATACTTCCCCTTTCGATAAAGGAATTGTTGCTTATCTCATATACGGTTAATTTTTGTTGCGGAGTTTTGAGCAATACATAAACATAATTTCCGGCAGCGGCAATGTCCACAATATCGGCTGACAACTCGGATTTGTATACCAGGGAACCAGGAGATGGAAGCTCAAATAACAGGATTTTTTCAAGCGCTCCCCAACTCGTACTTTGCTGGGTAAGGACTATCAAAAAATCACCACCCCCGGCAACAGAGCTAACAGCCAATTTCATAATACCCCTTGACAAGATCCTGGTCGTTGTGTACCAACCGGCAATAAACGGTCTGTCTTTGTTTGAAACATTGATAAATTCGATTCTTTTGTTAAAATTTTCATTCTGCCCGGGATAATAAAGGTAGAGAAAATCATTAAAGACTAATCCGTTTTGCGGCTCTGAAGGCAGCAGCCTGGAGGATCGTTTTCGTTTGTTATCCGCCAGATCAAGTATGTTCAGGTCGTGTGCCCGGAATTCGTACAAAAAATTATTCTCCACCATCGCACGATGAAGCCATCCGCCTATCGAAGCTCTATTCTGAAGCAGGATTCTATCCGGCAGCGGCGTGCCGGTGATGTCCACAAAAAGAATCGAATTGGTCTTCTGCTCCACCGCCACGGCGATGATTTTACCCGGGTAATCAGGATGGTTGTCGATTATCTCCAATCCGCCGGACAAACAGCTATCCGGTCGCGCCAGCGCCGCGGTTACATCGATGGTGTGATAAATGAGTCCGTCCCAGACATTGACTTGTGAAAGCCGGAACTGACCGTAGCTCCAGGGTTCGGCAAACCACAGGTAAGGATCCTGCGCTCCGGTGAAGCGGTCGAAAGCCAGACCATAAGGTTTAGCGTAGCTGACGGGATTGGGCAGCGAAAATATGGTTGCGCCAGTGGCGGGATCGATTCGCAGCACCGGGCCTGCTGAACCGTTGGCTGACCAGATTACATTATCCACCGCATCATAAGCCAATCCCCGGTGAATTGCGTTTTGGGTATTGGTAATCGAACCGGTTATCTGGAACGTATTAGGATCAATTTTTTTGATGGTATTGTCCTCGCTCGCCAGGATGGAGCTGCCGTCAAACGCCAGGTCTCGGAAGCCCAAGCCGGTAGTCGATCCCTGCGGAAAAGACTGCACCAATGTGCCGTCAAAATTGTAAACATAGAATTTGTTGTCAACGACGTCAGCGGAATCCTCGCCGACGGAAACGATGACTTTATCACCGACCACGGTGACGCCCACCGTACCATCCTTATCAGTCGTAAACGAGTATAGAATATCGCCGGCTTGGAGCGTGTAATTCAAGGCGTAGATGTTTCTGTCCTCTTTTTGTGAAAAACTCGAACGATAATTTTCTTCTGAACTGTCCATCGCTCCGGAGAATGAGAACAATAACATCCCCATCGATAAACAAGCGATAAGTGTTCTTCCAAAGGTGATTTGGCGTTTCATGATGGCCTCCTTGATTGATTGAAAATAACCTTCCATCTTGATCGATTTTAATAGCACACGGATAACGCGGATGACACAGATTTTCGCGGATTGTAATCTGCGTTTATCCGCATAATCCGTGTAATCTACGTTCTTTAAATTATTTCCTGTCATTGCTAAAAATCTTTCTTTTAAACTCTGCCTTTCTGCCGAAATTGAGCAACAGACCAACCTCGATTTTGGTGGCTTTCAGATAGTTAATCAATTGTGCTTCATGCTCCTCACAAAGGCTCTCGCAAGCCTTTAATTCCACAATCACCAATCTCTCTACTAATAAATCCGCGTAGTAATCTCCTACTTCTTCACTCTCATAGTAAACTCTGATATTTTTTTGTTGCTGAACGTCGCATCCCATCTTGCGTAATTCAACTACCATGGCATTCTCATAAACTTTTTCCAGGAATCCAAAACCGAGTGTGTTATTCACCTTGTAAAATGCATTTATTATCTTTTCTGTCAAATCTGAATATAGCATTTCCGTTCCTACAAGAATGTTTGCCTCGATTTTAATATCTCGGATAACGTGGATGACACAGATTTTCGCGGTTTTTATCCGTGCGCATCCGCGTAATCCGTGTTATCCGCGTTCCATAGTCACAGGTCATCATTTATTTTAAAACCACCATCTTTTTAATCGACTGAAAATAATCTCCCATCTTTATCCGGTAAAAATACAAGCCAGATGGTATATTAACGGCGCTGAATTTCACCTTGTATTGGCCCGGCAAATATTCGCCATTGACCAGTTCGGCTGTTTTCCTGCCGGTAACATCATATACTATTATTTCAACCAGGCAGGATTTTGCCACGTGAAAATCAATGGTCGTTTCCGGATTAAATGGATTTGGGTAATTTTGAAAGACAGCAAACTCGGACGGGATTTGGGCAATTTTTTCCGGTTCGACAGCCGTCACAGTGGCAATGATGACAATCGCCGTATCGTTCACTTGTGCATCGTATAAATCGGCCACGCTCACCCAAAAGCTGCCCGTATCGCTGCCGGCGATGTATTGGCCGTTGCTGTCTATATCTCCACCCGTTGCCTGCCAAAAAGGAAAGACTTCAACCTCGTTGCCGACAGTATCTTTTCCGATAGCTGCAAATTGTTGCACAGCGCCGGGCTTGACTTGAAGCGAGTCAGGAGAAATTTCAATATCGGATAGTAAAGGAAGAACGCGAGCTATGGCCGAATCGGACAAGCCGCTCACCGGCTCTTTTGCTATGATCGAATATCTGCCGGGATCAACGTTCGCATAATACATGCCGTTCTCATCGATTGTGCCACCATTTGTGCTCCAGTCGACCACCACATCGACCGGCGATTGCAGCGAATCATATCCGGAGACAGAAAACTGTTGGCTTTGCCCGGCACGCAAAACAGCGGAATCCGGAGCAACAGTGATCGAGGCCAGGGTGGAATTGTAGGTGATCACGTAAAAAGAATCCGCATCAACAAGGGTTGGATCCGCCTGGGAAACGGCAGATATTTTTACTTTGTTAAGAACGCCGGATGGAGCGTTAGCGGGCGTCGAAAAAGTAATGACGGTATCGGCGCCCATGCTGTCTTTGAGCGCGACGGCCATTTCCGTTGGGCATGTGATCCAGCTTGATGAATCGGCGGTTATGGTCACATTGACCACATCTTCCAGGTTACTCCAATTTTGAAAAGAACAGAAAACCGAATCATCCTGTCCGCTGGCGAGGAAAAAGGTATCGGTTGCCGCCGACACGACCAAAGAAACAGCCTGATCGCGCCAGTTGGCGAAATTAACATTTGTGCTGACCTCATCGCCAGAACCGGGGCCGGCGCCACCGGGACCGGAGGGATCACCCCACCAATTGTCACTGGCGTCAACGGTGATTTCCGCATCGAGATTGTTGACACCCATGCCGCTGTTATCATAAATATTGTTTTTTTTGATAACCGGGTTGCTGTTCTCAAGCTTGATAGCATCACCCGCATCACCGTGAATGATATTGCCTGTAATCGTCGACGTGGAGTTTTTCAGATGAATCCCGGTAAAAAGACACCAGCTATTATAAATATGGTTGTTGATTAATTTATTGTTTGTTGTGTCCCCGACGATGCCTTGACAATTGTACCAAACGCGGTTATTTGAAATAGTATTATCAAAACTGGCCACCAGGTTAATGCCGGTATAATTTGCCAGATCAATTTTGCCGGAGAATTCGGTGCCAATATAATTATTGGTAATTATATTATCACGAACATGCTGAATATAAATAGCATTGGCTTCATTTCCGGAAATAAGATTTCTTTTATTTCCATAACCGCCAATAAAATTTCCATCGGCTCCTGATAAAATACCGATGCCGCTCTTATTAGGCAGTTTTACTACGCCGTCCCAACTTGTTCCGACATAGTTCCCCCAAATTTCATTTCCGGAGCTTCCTCTGCCATTTATGATTAGACCATAACCTTTATTTCCCGAAATGATGTTTTTTCCATCTTTATTCCAGTCGTTTCCAATTGTATTATTTTTTGCACCATCTCCAATCCATATACCATGCCATGCATTAGCAAGAGGACGGCTGCCGTACAAATCGGTTCCAATGTAATTTCCCTCTACGGAATTATATTCTGTCCCTATTCCGGTTAATATTATTCCGGTCCCCCCGTTCCCGGAAATCAGGTTCCCTTCCGGAAATCCTGTTCCGCCAATCTGGTTAAGGACTGCCGAATTCTGGATAAATACTCCAGAACTGTTTGGCAATTCCTTATCTCCATTCACATTGGTTCCGATAAAATTACCAACAACAAGGTTTTCCATCGCGCCGTCAATGTTTACGCCTGCCCTATTATTTCCAGAAATGATATTTTTTTTACCAAAATAGCTTAAAGGGTCTTTCCCCTTGATCCCAATTTGGTTTCTACCGGCGCTATTGCGGATAACCACGCCATCCAATTTATTCGGCACAGACGACTGCCCATTGATATCTGTTCCGATGTAATTACCAAATACATAATTTTCATCTGTGCCGCTGCCCTCAATAAGCACTCCCGCCTGTGTATTTCCGGAAATAATATTCCGTTCATTACTTTCAAAAACCTCTGTTTCAGCACCGATGATATTGTTTTTTGCGCCATTTCTTATGCATATTCCGTTTTCATTTGCCAGAGCGGTTCCATCCGATTTTAACCCGATATAGTTTCCTTTAATTCGATTGCGTTCGCTTCCTGCGCCATCGATGAGAACACCGCATTCAGTATTCCCGGAAATGATATTCATTTTCCCGGAGCCGTTATGCCAGCCGATATCATTTATTGTCGAGGCGGATTTTATGTAGATTCCATTCTGGTTGCCCAGCGCCGACAAGCCCTCCTTATCCGTGCCAATGTAATTCCCCCAGATTTTAATCGAGTTCGATTCTATGATTTTGATTCCGGCTCCAGTGTTCCCCGAAATGATATTTCTCTCATTGTCATTTTCTCCGCCTATCAGCAAAGATTCAACATTGAGCTCCATATGAATACCATCCTGGTTGCCCAAACCGCTATCACTTTCTTCATTGGTTCCAATGAAATTGCCGGAAATCTTGTTGTCTTTGCTTTCCTTATTATAAATCCCGATTCCGCTTATGCTGCCGGCAATTACATTCCCTTTGCCGTTTCCCTGGCTATCGATGCCAATGTAATTATTGGAAGCGCCATTTTTCATTATGATTCCTACCCCATTCCCTAACCGTGTTTTCCCATCGCCCGAGGTGCCTATATAATTGCCCCAAATTTTGTTTTCATTCGTTCCATTTCCAACGATGTAAATTCCAAAGAGATTATTGCCGGAAATGATATTTCTTTCATTTGCCCCAACACCGCCAATGATATTTGACGTGGCTTTATTGCGAATGACAATGCCGTAAAAATTCGGGTTTTCTACCGATCCGCCTTGTGATGTGCCAATATAGTTTCCCCATGCCCTATTATCTTGCGTTCCTTCTCCTTCAATCAATATGCCGATTGAATCATTACCCGCGATCGTATTCCCTTCGCCTATACTGGTATCTTTCACTTTATTGAGAATATGAATTCCGTACTTGTTGCCAAGCGTCCCTCCCCCAAACCATTTGGTTCCGATGTGATTGCCGGAAATTATCGTATTGTCCGTTCTTTCCTGTTCAATTCGAATGCCGCTTTCGGCATTGCCGGAAATCACGTTACCGTTACCGCCCTCGTAATCGCCAATCACATTTGATTTTGCTCCTTCCCGGAGATAAATACCCCACTTGTTGGGAATTTTTTCTTCGCCTGTTTCATCGGTTCCAATCTTGTTTCTATAGAATTTGTTTTTTCCCGAGCCTTCGATGAGGATGCCGGCATTTTCATTTCCGGAGATTAAATTACCCTGTCCGTATGCAAGCCCGCCTACGATGTGTTGCCCGCCATCATTCAAAAAGTAAAGCCCATTGCCGTTGTTTTTGATCGCTTTAGTTCCCGTCCGGTTTGTTCCGATACGATTGCCCCGGATGACGTTGCCTTTTGTGTCTGTTCCATCAATCTGGATGCCATGTTCCTTATTTCCCGAAATTACATTTCCGAGCCAGGACCCAATTTCAAAACCGCCCACTGTATCCGCGCTTGCGCCGCCGGAAAATCGAACCCCTATTTTATTGCCAATTTCCAGCTCGCCTTCCGTATCTGTACCGATATGGTTACCGAGCACGGCATTATTCATTGTCCCTGCTCCATCCAAGCGGATGCCGCATTCTTTATTACCGGAAATAACATTCATAGTTAAACTATTGAAACCAATTCTATTTGATTTTGCCTGTTGGTGAATAATAATACCATTCGTATTGCCGATTGTCTTGTTATGCTCTTTGTTAGTGCCGATGTAATTGCCAATAATACTATTGTTATCTGTATCTTCACCTTCCAGCATAATGCCCGATTCGGTGTTACCGCAGATTATATTTGCTCGAACGCCCGAGATATCTTCACCGATTGTATTTTCCTTTGAACCATTAAGAAGATAAATACCGATCCTGTTTGCCAAAACTGTCGAGCCATCTTCGGCGAGACCGATTCTATTTCCCCAAATTTTATTGGTTTTGGATGCGGTCCCCTCAATTTTTATTCCGGTCCTTAAATTACCTGAAATGATATTTTCTTCAATCACATTGGATTCTCCGTCCTTAATATGAATCCCATCCCAGTTTCCTGTTATGAAATTTTTCTTGATTGTACAATTCTTTATGACACTTCCACCGATGTAAATGCCACTGCTGAAGTCAATGGCGTTTTTAATGGTGAATCCTTCAATGGTGACATCATCGCTTTTGAGCTCAAAAGACGGGGCGCTGGGATTCAATGCAAAAATGGTCGTCTCGGTATATCCTTTAGTGGATTTAATTGTCAATGGTTTGTCCACCACAATATTTTCCCGGTATTCACCTGCACAGACCATGATCACATTGTTGTCGTCTGCTTGATTTACGGCATCCTGAATCGTCTTGTAGAATTCTTCTTTGGCTAAATTCTGGATACATCCTAATTGAACGGGAGGGCTAACGGCAGACCCAATGACTTTTCCGTTTGCATAGCTTTGTGGATTTGCGATAACCTGTGCATCGGAAAGAGAGATACTGTATTCGTAATACGGCGGGCAATCTTTATCCAAGGGATCCTGGCATTGCGCACATTTTGTGTTCTCCGGATCATATTGGTAGTATACTGAAAAATATTCCGTATTGCCCGCGCTGACAGAAACAGGATATTGGAAGGTAACCGTATTTCCGTGACCGGGGTAGGGTTGTTCCGCAACTTTCGCTGCGTTCCAATAAAGAATTACTTTGGTTATCTCCTGCTTGTATTCCTCGCTGCCGTTTACTTGAAATGAGAGAGAAGATACATCCCAGCCGCTCAAATTGCTGGCGGCTATATTAAAATTCAAGACATTCACTTCTTCGGCTTCACTGAAACACAATTTCTGTTCTTCGCCCGAACCGGCTGCCAATCCCAATAGCGGCAGATGCCATTCGGCAATGGCTGTGCAACCATCCTGGCAGGCAACTTGTGTTACCATGAGTCTGCCTGATGCGCATTGCTGCCATTGATAAAAATTCCAGCCATAATCTCTGCAATACGGCGGCTTGTCGATTGCGGATATTATTACCATTTCGTCGGGTTCACAAATTACTTCTCCGGTAGGCATGGTAATGCAGGAATGAGATGGCTGAAAATCCTGAATATTCGGCGGCAGCGGCGCCATGAATCGTTGCGAAACGGAAATTGATGCTTTTTCTTTTCTGGGAACTTTGAATGTCTGCCAGGGAACGCCCTTATCGCCGCTTTTATCTTTGTCTTTGTAGTAGCCGTAACCATCACGGGATGCCACGGTTCCGGTAGCCGATCCCCCGGGCGTAACGGCTGTCGTAGGTCCGGTCGTTATTTGCGTCGTTCCCGGGGATGGGCACTTTTTCATTATTACCAAAGGGTTCTTTGAAAGGACAATGATACTCTGACCGTGCACACCGGCGAACAGGGCCTCTTCGACAATCTTTATATCCCAGACGGCGCCGGTTCCGGTCACCTGGTCTAATTTGATCGGTAGATTTGGATTGCCAATGTCAAATTTTTCGATCGCCCAGGTCGCATTGGGCTCTTCGCCGGAATTGCTGCCGACAAGAGCCAGGCTATCATCAAGGGCAATGGTCATCGGCATGCCGGATGTTTGTATCGTACGAACCAGGGTCGGGTTTGAGGGAGTCGTAATATCGAGAATCTGCAGCCCTTTGTCGTTTTCACCCTTAAAATACGCGGCAAGAACAAGCGTTTTATCTGAAGACACTAAAATGGCGCGACCTTCTCCCGGCAAATTAACAGCGCCGATTCGGTTTGGACTGGTCAAAGTCGATATGTCGATTATTTCAACCCGGTCAACAGCATCGGCGACGAGAAGGTAGATAAAACTCTCATCCACAAACATCTCTTGTGGCTCCCCCGAAGCCGGTTGATAAAAAGACAGTTGGGTTATATTGGCGATAAATGAAATATCCAGGATAACCACCCGGCCATCCTTAAAACCGAACAAGGTGTTATTAACGACCGACATGCGATCCAGGGCGCTCCATCGAGGATCGGTAGACAGCATCTTTGGCGAGGCAGGATTTGCGGCGTCATAGACCCAGAATTTTTCCGATCCGCTGACTAATAATGTATCGCCGGCAAAAAGAATGTTAAAGACAAGGTAGGGCGTTTCAAAAGCTTTATCCAGGACGAGATTAGCCGGATTGGAAATATTCACAGCCTGAAAACCCTTAATATCCCAGGAAGATGCAATGTAAGCATACGGACTCGCAATGTGCAAAGATGCTACCCGGCCCCATTCAGATTCACTGGTTTTAATATATCCGGATTGGCTTGGATTTGCCGGATTGCTGACATTAAAGGAAAACAGGTATATGCTGCCGCCGCAAGCAATGTATGCATGATTCCCATCAACATCAACTTTCAGGGGATATTTTAGATTGGTATTCGCCTGGCATGGCACAAATCCGGCAAGAGCGGGATTTAGCGGATTGGCAATGTCCAATATCTGCAGCCCAAAGCTCGGTTTTGAAACGGCGAAATAGGCGTAATTTCCCTGAACAGCAATGTCCTCCGGTCGAGGAACAAAAGTGTCGGTTTTTTTAATCGGATTTGAAGGAACAGAAACATCGATGACGTGGACTCTTTCCATATTTCCATCAACTACAAAAGCATAATTGCCGGATACGGCGACATCTTTGAATTCTGTAATCGCTTTGTAGGAGCCAACAACTAGCGGATTAAAGGGATTGGAAATATCAATTATTTTCAAGCCTTCCGTCCCGGTAGCGGCGTAAACATAGTCGCCTGTCAAAAAGAGTCCGGCGCGGACAATGAATCCCTTACTGGTAGGAAGCCCTGTCATATTTGCCGCAATAACAGGATTAAGCGGATCCGAAACATCGATGACCTGAAAGCACGTGTCGCTGTTGACATAGCAATACAAATAGTTTCCCGAGATAGCAAAGTCGATTCCTTGGCCCTGCAGCAGCAAAGTGGAAATTTGCCTGAATTCCGTTCCGTTGATTTCCAGGATGGTTAAATAATCGCCCTGCGCCAGATAAGCGTAATTTCCCTGCACAACAGCGCATTGGGTTTGACCGCCGATGTGACCGGCATGCTCGATGGAATAATCTTCCAGTTGAGAATAACTAATTGCAGGAGTGAGCAAAAGAACCAAAACTACTGCGACAGCCGAAATCCCCCTGCACAACAACAAATTTTTTGAATTCATTTTACTATCCTTTCAGCAATGGTACTTTTCTGTAACTCTAACAGAGTTTAATTATTTAGTGTCTTATTTTGTACCATTTTGATTTAAAAGATATATTTCAAATTTTTTGATAAATTGACAAGTGTTTCATGGCATCCTCCTTGAAAAACAAATTTCATTGGATTTTAAAAACTTTCAGATTTTGGAAATCTGAAATTGTAAGTGATCACAGGCTAAATATAGTTAAACCGAAACTCCGGAGTTAATCCGTAAGGATTTTATTTTTCACCCCGAACATAAAAGGCTCACGCCTTAACTCCATATATCCCAGTGATCGGTTACCTGAAATTCTATTTAAATTATCAATTGATAATTGCCAATTTAAAACTACTGCAACAGCACCATCTTGCGCACCGCCACAAAACTCTGTCCTGAGCCAGTCGAAGGATGCTTCATGCGGACGCGGTAGAAATAGACGCCGGTTGCCAGATTGCCCGCATTAAAACTGACCGGATATAATCCCGGTTGGAAAATCAGCTCTATCGAACATTTCAGTTGTCTGCTGTCTTGTTGTTCGCCTCATACGCATGAAGAAGCTAAACTCCGGCGCCGGCTCATACGCTCCTTCTAATAACGTCACGATTACGAACCCCTGAACCGGCCGCTATTTTTGTCGTCGCAGCGAAACCGGGGCCAGGGTGAGCTGGCATAACCGTGACTGCCAATCAACACTGCGGTAAACTGTCCGCTATAATTTTCGCCATAGCCCATCCCTCCGATCAGGAGTGTGCCGTCCGTTAAAATAGCCGGTGACGACCAATTGACACCGTTGGCAACCTCATGTTTCCATGCCAACGTGCCGTCCGGCTGCAGGGCATAAAGATAACCGCTTTCCGCGCCGAAGTAAATCATGCCGTCGTCGCCAATGGACGGCGTGCTGTAACTGTCATCGCCGGTGATGTGCACGCCTTCGAGGACGTAATGCCATTGTTTGTGTCCCGAAGGAGAAAGTGCGATCAAACGCGCGTTGCGATCCGCACCGCCAGCCTTGGTGGTCATATACAGTGTTCCGTCTTGCCCGATGGTGATCGACGCCCGCACGTAACGGTCGTCTTCAATCCGGTATTTCCATTCCAGGGCGCCGTCTTCATTGATGGCATATACATAGGCGCCAGCGCTGTAACTTTCGGAAGGAATGTATATCATTCCATCCGCAGCCAGCGTCGGATCGGCAAATGACAACTCATGATCATGAGCAAATCCGAATGTCCATTTCACCGAGCCGTCGGCGCGGATGGCATAGAGGCTGTCCTGACCGATGACCACATAGATCACGCCGTCGCGGCCTATAACCGGCGAGGCGATGCATTCTTTTGTGGGATTACTCCGGCGTGGGACATGCCATAGCCGGTTTCCGTTCGCTGCATCCAGCGCATACAATCCATCAGCGCCGACATAGACGGTGCCATCGGTTCCGATCGCGGGTGTTCGTTGTCCCATGTCCCGTTTCACAAACCCGGGAAAAGAAAAATCATGGAATGTCCACAACAGCGCGCCGTCCGGCGAGAAAGCGTACACCGTATAGGTGCGATCCATGATAAAAATATTTCCGTTCAAGCCGATAGCCGGAGAAAATAAAGCCTCGCCGATAGAACGCGACCATTTTAAGGTTCCGTCGGGATTCAGGGCATACAGAATGCCGGGCGACCACCCTTGATCGAGCGTATAAAGTCCGCTGCCGAAATATATTGCGCCGTCGTCGCCGACCGCCGCAGATGAATAATAGACTGAATGCGGCGTGGAAAACCGCCAGAGAATTCGGCGATCGGCTGTCGCCTGTAATTCATGGTCACTATCCATTACAACGCTACCTTCCGCTGGGATGGCTTGTTCGTCCAGGGTAACAGTGAGATCGAAAAAATCAGGCAGGGCGCGGTAACCGTAATTGACGCTACAGTCTGGTGCATATTGATATGATCCGCTGGGAGGAAATCCCTCGACGGCTTCCTCCATAAAGACGGTCAATGTGTACTCGGTATCGGGTTCCGGTTCAACCGGTTTTTTATTTGAACAGCCTGATACCAATAAGCCGACGCCCACTAAAATCAACATGAGCCTCGAAACAACTTCTTCCCTACACATGCCATCATCCTCCTTCCTAATAAAAACAGAAGACTATCCCTTGTTGAAACGCATTCGTCTTCCGCCATGCTATAAAGCCACTCATCTGGCTGCATCACAATTTTATCTGTTCAAAATTTTTAAAAATCAAAAAAGAACAGCTATTGAACAGCTCAGACAACAGATGATGTTTCATAATCCCGGGTATTAACTATTTTTAACTTGATTCCAGATTAACGGATAAGAAATTAATGTTGAATCTTAATTTAACAAGTATTTAAATTTACGTTGTTTTTTTGTTTTGATTGACGTCAACATTTTCTTTTAGCTTATCTGTTAATTTGGGTTGATGAAACATAATTCGTAACAGTTCACCTGTCATTCCGGCTGGAGCGAAGCGGAATGCCGGAATCTCAATAATAGAACTTTTAAATATTAATTTGCACATATATTCAGGAGATTCCGGCTAAAAACATGCCGGAATGACATTATTAGTTAAGAGTGCTGAACTATTACCATAATTCTTATACAATACAGTCAATCGCTATTCAGGAAGAGAAAGGAATGGAAAAAATAGGCGACAGTGTAAATTCGACGGGGATTCGGGTTCCTTTCTTTGGTCAATAAAAGTTGTGCAATCTGATTATTGCTGCTCTTTAATCCGCGGATTATTCCGGTGAAAAGAAACTGTTAATGCTTTCAGAGACATTATATTGCAACATCATTCTTTTGAAACAGGACCCATTCAAAATCTAATTCTAGTATCGATAATTGACGTGGTTATAAATGGTTTGCTCATTCATTCATTTCAATTTATAAAACTATATTTAATAAATCAAGGGTTTTTTTTTTACAGGAAAATTTCATCAGCGAAAACCTCCCAGCCGAAAACCCGAATCAGCTATTTAGAATCAACTCCATTTTTTTTAGTTGATCGACTGATTTTTCGATTGGATTTCAATACGAAAATTAGCTGTGCAGCAGGATTTGATATCAGGGATCTGTGTCGGAAGTGTCTTGACAACACAAGTTTCTCGCAGATCGCGCTGATAAAATAGCTGTATCTAAACTGTCTTTACAACGCAATGATCCATATTTATTCTAATAAAAATCTAATCTTGCATTTTTTTGCAACAAGGTTTTAGAGCAATTTTTGATATTAAATACACCAATTGCACCAATAATTCAATTGACCTTATAAATGCAATTTGATACTTGAAACTTTTTACAAGCTCACACAATATCACCTTTACGGGGTTAGATCGGGCTTAGGTTGTTCGCTTTCTATAAACATTTCACCCCGCCCATGCGAATTGGCGTCAACCTAACGCAAATTGAGAATAATTTTTGAATTGCCACGACCTTCAGGTCGTGGATTTTGGAATATCATACCGGATTTCGGGGTTTTAACCCCGAATATTTTACTAACCCAGGGTTAAAACCCCGTAAAAATCTGGCAATATCTCAATCCACGAGATAAATCTCTGTCTCTTATACACATCTCCGAGCCCACGAGACCGTACTAGATCTCGTATGCCGTCTTCTGCTTGAAA
>OMKS01001430.1_pt1 | contig 21153 bp, 18 predicted proteins | sample 1674721 | NCBI WGS metagenome assembly OMKS01 (sample SAMN06264996, study PRJEB25208) | sediment metagenome | isolation source: hot spring sediment | place: USA: California | collected 2014-09-02
GTGTTGAATAGAGATTTTGTTCATCCAGTAACAGTCTGATATATTGTGATTTGGAGTGATGTAGATAATTTATGAAATATGAAATTGATGACAAACCAAAAGAAGAGTGCGCAGTAGTGGGGGTTTATAACCATCCTCGATCCGCCAATTTAGCCTATTTGGGATTGTATTCGCTGCAACATCGCGGACAGGAAAGTTCAGGAATCGTTACCAATAATAACAGTAAATTTTATAAACATGTTAGCATGGGGTTGGTAGCGGACGTTTTTTCAAAAAAAACCGATTTGGAGAAATTGCAAGGCGACTCGGCTGTCGGACACAATCGTTACTCCACCACGGGAAGCACCAAGCTGGTAAACGCTCAGCCGCTGGTTGTCAGTTCAAAATTTGGGCCGCTGGCAATTTCTCATAACGGCAATTTTGTCAACGCCGGATCGCTGCATGAGCAATTGGAAAATGAAGGCGCTATTTTTCAGACTACAACCGATACCGAAATTCTTTTGCATCTTGCCGCCCGGTCAAAAAAAACAACGCTTGTCGAAAAACTAATTGACGCGCTGAATCAAATTAAAGGAGCCTTCTCTATCGCAATCTTGACGCGGGATAAATTAATTGCGCTCCGCGATCCTCGGGGTTTTCGCCCGCTTTGTTTTGGTAAGAAAGACGATGGTTACATTGTTGCATCAGAATCCTGCGCCTTTGATATTGTTGACGCTGAGTACGTTCGCGAAATCGAACCGGGCGAGGTCATGGTTTTTAGCAGTGAAGGCGTGACTTCATATTACCTTGACAAAAAAACTGAAAAGCGTTATTGCATTTTTGAGTATATTTACTTTTCCCGTCCTGACAGCCGAATTTTTGGTGAAAAGGTGGATAAGGCGCGGCGCAAGCTGGGAAAAACTTTGGCATTGCAAGCGCCAGTGGAGGTTGACCGGATCATTTCTGTTCCTGATTCCAGCAACACCGCCGCCCTCGGTTATGCTCAGGAGTCTGGGGTCCGCTTTGAAATTGGATTGATTCGCAATCACTATATCGGACGAACGTTCATCCATCCTGATCAAACGATGCGGGATTTCAATGTGCGGATTAAATTCAATCCGGTGAAGGGTGTGTTAAAAAACAAACGCATCGTGATCGTGGAGGATTCCATCGTGCGAGGAACCACGCTGCGGCATTTGGTGAGAATGGTGCGTAAGGCGGGAGCCAGTGAAATTCATGTTCGCGTATCATCGCCGCCCATTCGTTTTCCGTGTTATTACGGTATGGATTTTCCGACCAAGGAAGAGTTGATCGCATCACGAATGTCGGTGGAAGAAATCAGGAAATATCTGGATGCAGATAGTTTACACTATTTATCAATAGGCGGGTTGCTACAATCGGTTCCTCAAGAGAATTGTGGCTATTGTACAGCCTGTTTCAGCGGTGATTATCCGATCGTTCCGGAAAAGACGCAGGAAAAATTTCACCTCGAAAATGGTATCGTAACCGAATAAGGTGATCGAATGTCCAAAGCCATTAAATATCTGGATTATTTTTTCGTGATGCGACCGACGCTGTTCTTTCCTGTTTGGACAGTTTTTTTGGCGAATTATCACGCCAACCTCCATTTCATCGAGATGGGCGCTGGCGCCGGAAAAAACAACTCTTTGGGCAGCGATGGGATAGTTTCGTTGGTGTTGTTATCTTTGATGATGGGAGCGGTTTTTGTTTTTAATCAAATTGTGGATCGCGAATCTGACGCTAAAAATCAAAAGCTGTTTTTTATCGCCCGAGGTATCATCCCGCAGCATGTTGCAATGGTGCAAGCCGGGCTGCTAACGATTTTTCCGGTAGCCGGTGCTTTTTTTCTGGATATTGAATTGGGGGCGATTTTTATTGTAACGTTTTTTTTTACCGGCATTATTTATAGCTTTCCAGCATTCAGTTGGAAGGATAAGCCGATTCTGGGAATCATAGCCAATTTTTTTGGCGGCTGGTCAGTTGCAGCCTGCGGCTGGATTGCAGCGGGCGCGGAAAATTGGGATTTTGCTATTCATGCTTTGCCATACGCTATTGGGTTGGTTGCGGTCTATTTTTTAACGACCATTCCGGACATTCCCGGTGACCGCGAGTTCGGAAAAATAACCTTTGGCGTAAAATATGGCAAACGATTGACTACTTATTGGGCAGCAGCATTTGAATTTGTTGCAGTAGTTATTTCTTTTGTGCTGAAGGACTTTGTAATATTTTTTCCGGCGCTGGCGGCGTTGCCGTTGTTTGTGATTGCAGTAGTGCGGCAGCGGCTCGAAGATGTTTTGCGGGCTATTAAATTTACAGTGTTGTTTGCTTCGTTGGCGGTGTGTGTGGTTTATCCATTGTACTTTTTTGTTTTGGTGATCAATTATTTTTTCTCTAAATGGTATTACAGAAAGCGGTTTGATCTTGAGTATCCAAAATTTGCGGCTTAATTGATGAAAGGCAGAGATGATCGCGTTGAAAATGGATCTGTGTGATTTTTGTGGTAGCTGTGTTTCGGTCTGTCTCGAAGATGCCATCGAGTTGTTCGAAGCTCGGCTTGAAATTGACCATGATAAATGTACTGAATGTTTGCGTTGCATAAAAGTTTGTCCTTTCAGGGCGCTGGAGGTCAAGCAATGAAACAATTTTATGATGTAATCGTTGTCGGGGCTGGCCCGGCTGGTTCCACCGCAGCCAGAGTCGCTGCAGAAAATGGCGCGACCGTTTTGATGTTGGAAAAAGATCGGGAAGTCGGCATTCCGGTGCGATGCGCTGAGGCTGTCGGAGAAAGGGGAATCCTTAAGGTGGTAAAAATTAAGCCGGAATGGATTTCGACAAAGATCAAAGCAGTGAGGCTTTTTGCACCCAATGGCGCCATGATCAGTGTCCAACATGACGATATCGGCTATGTGTTGGATCGAAAACGATTTGACTATGACCTTGCGATGATGGCAGCGAAGCAAGGCGTTGATGTTATGACCAGAGCTTATGCTTACGGATTGCTGGAAAAAGATGGGTTCGTTGCCGGGGTAAAGTTTCGTCATTTGAATTATGATTATCAAATAGGCGCAAAATTAGTTGTTGGCGCTGATGGGCTTGAATCGCGAGTTGGGAGATGGGCTGGGTTGAAAACGCATTTAAAATTGCAGGACATAGAGACCTGTGCTCAGATGACGCTGACTAACCTGGATTTGTCATCAAGCCACTGTGATTTTTATTTTTCGAAGCAATGGGCGCCGGGTGGCTACGTTTGGGTTTTTCCAAAAAACAAAAACAGCGCCAATGTCGGATTGGGAATTTCTGGCGAACATGCTGCTTACAAGGCGCCGATTGAATATTTGAGGGAGTTTATCGAGACTCATTTCTCTGGCGCCTCAGCTTTGACCACTGTCGCCGGCGGCGTTCCCTGCGCCCCCCTTATGGAGAAGATTGTTGCCAATGGATTGATGCTGGTGGGAGATGCCGCTCATCAAGCCAATCCGATTTCAGGTGGCGGTATTGTGACGGGAATGATCGCGGCAAAAATTGCCGGAGAGGTGGCGGCAAGGGCAGTCAATGAAAACAATGTAACTGAGAAGCGATTAACGGAATATAGCAAATTGTGGGAGAAAAACGGCGGTAACGTTCATCGTCGGGCTTACCGATTAAAGGAAGCCGTCTATAAGTTGAGCGACCACGACCTTAATCGGACGGCTGCATCGCTTTTAAAAAAAACGCCAGAGAAACATACGATTGTGAATATTTTCAAAACAGCGCTAATGCAGCATCCAAAGCTAATCCCGGATGTCCTGAAAGTTTTTCTCGGATAAAATTTTTACAATGTTCCCAGGGAGGAAAATATTATGAAACCAAATCAGGCTTTTTTAGCATTCGTAGCGATCCTTTTTCTAATAATAACATGCCACCAAGCAGTGGCTCAACAACCAGTTAGAGCAGAGCGATCAGATCAGCTCACTCGAATTGCTGTGAAATTGTATCAAGAAAAAAAGTTTGATCAAGCAAAAGAAAGGTTGATCGAAGCAGTTCGGCTGAATGATCGCAATGTTAAAGCGCATGAGATGTTATCATTAATCTACTATCAGGAACGTGATTTTAAACAGGCTACCGAACATGCGCGCAAAGCAATCGCAATTAATAAAAATACCGCTGGTGCGTACTATGTACTGGGCATGATGAGCTACCAAAACGGAGACACTGAAAGCGCCAGAACAGAGCTGAATTATGCGGTAAAGTTTTTAAAAAATGGAGAGCGCCGTGCTCATGCACAACGAATTTTGAACCAAATACGGGATCAGTTGCCGGAGGGTCGCCGACCATTAATCAGGGAGAGGATTAAACAGTTTCGCGAGGGCGAAACGGGTGTCAATGTTGATGTTGATGCCTATCAACCATATATCGCAGTGTTTACGTTTGAGGAATCCGGCTCACGATCGCAATCTACCGGTTTGGGGCAAACTGTTACCGAGATGGTGATCACTGCCCTGATTCAGGAAGGGCGCTTTGCGGTGATGGAGCGAGGACAATTGCAAAAGATACTTGCGGAACAGTCGCTGTCCCAATCGGGTGTAATAGATACAGAATCAGCGATTGCTGTTGGAAAGTTAGCAGGTTTAGAAGCCGTTGTTTTGGGTAGCGTCAGCCGTCTTAAATCCGCAATCGAAGCTGATGTGCGATTAATAGAAATCGAAACCGGCAAAGCGCTTGCAGCAGCTAATAGCAAAGTTACAGATGTGGATAATATCAGGAATCTTGCCGTTAAATTGGCGGCTCAGCTGGGGGATAAGGCAAATTTGATTGAACCCAGGATTGAAAAACCGGACTCATCAGACAAAAAGTTCGAACAGTAAAGTAGAAACTTCAGACAGGATGTGAAAATGGTAAAAACACTCAAGCAAAAATTGAGCAAAACCCGAGCAGGATTCATCGGGAAAGTTAATGCGCTTATTCGGTCGCAGCAGGACATTAATGATGATTTATTCGATTCGTTGGAGGAGATAATGATCAGCGGCGATCTCGGCGTTGATTTTAGCTTGAAGCTGATCGAAGATGTTCGTAAAAAAGTGGATGAGTTGGGAATCAAAAAATCGGAAAACATTGTGCGGTTTATCAAAAGCGCCATGGTCAAGACACTGAATTCAAACTGCCAGAGTAGCGTGTCTGATCCCGGGGCACTGCTGAAATCGGAAATAAAGCCCTACGTATTGATGATCGTTGGCGTTAACGGAACCGGAAAAACCACTTCCATTGGCAAGCTTGCCGCGATGTATAAAAAGACTGGCAAGACGGTTTTACTGTCTGCGGCGGACACCTTTCGGGCAGCGGCGTTAGAGCAACTTGAAATATGGGCTGAAAGAGCGCAAGTAGAAATTATTCGCAATCAACCTGGCGCGGACCCGGCTTCGGTGGCGTTTGATTCTCTGAAAGCTGCAATCAGCAGAAACGTTGATGTGTTAATCGTTGACACTGCCGGACGGTTGCATACCAAATCCAATCTGATGGAAGAGTTGAAAAAAATTCGGCGTGTTTTGGCAAAGCTTTTACTTGAGGCGCCGCATGAGACCTTACTAATTATGGATGCGACGACCGGACAAAATGGGCTGAATCAAGCCCGACAATTTGCTCAGGCGGTGGGAGTCACTGGAATTGTTTTGACAAAGCTGGATGGAACCGCCAGAGGTGGCATCGTTTTTTCAATTGTCAAAGAGTTGGGAATCCCGGTAAAATTTATTGGCATCGGTGAGAAATTGGAAGATTTAGAAGCGTTTAATGCTAACGACTTTGTCGAGGCGTTGTTTGCATGAAAATTGGTTTGATTACTTTGGGATGTCCCAAAAATGTGGTTGACAGCGAGGTGTTAAAAGGTCAATTGACGGGCAAGGATGTGGCCTTTGTTTCAAATCCTGAACAGGCAGATGCGATCATCATCAATACCTGCGCCTTTATTTTGCCGGCTCGCGAAGAGGCTGTGGATACTATTCTGGAGGCGGTTGAGTTAAAAAAAAACGGCAAGCTACGTGAAATATTTGTCACCGGTTGTTTGCCCCAGATTTATATCAATGAGTTGAAAGATGAAATCCCAGAGGTCGATCGCTTTTTTTCAGAAAAAGATTTTCAGTGGATTGGCAGACAAATTGCGGCGTCATTGAACATTCAGCCCGGGGGCAATGGATTGTATCGGTTTCATGAGACGCCGGCGCATTATGCTTATTTGAAAATTTCAGACGGTTGTGACAACCGATGTCATTATTGCACCATCCCCCTTATTAAAGGGAAATATCGCAGCCGTCCGTCTCAACAAATTTTGGCTGAAGCGCATCAGTTGGTAAATCAAGGTGTAAAAGAACTGATTATCGTGGCGCAGGATACAACCTATTACGGCTGGGACATTGGGGACCGAGGGGCACTGAAAAAGTTGATTCAGGAGCTGGCGAAAATCGACCATATCCGTTGGATTCGGATCTTGTATGCTCATCCGGCACATTTTGATAACGATCTGATCGAAGTGTTTCAAACGCAGCCAAAATTATGTCGTTACATTGATCTGCCCATTCAACATATTTCGGATAAAATTCTCAGCGCCATGGGGAGAAAGGTCACAGAACGGGAGACGAGAGCTCTTATTCAGCGACTGAGAAGTAAAATACCTGATATCGCTATCCGTACCACAATTATGGTCGGTTATCCCGGAGAGAATGATAATGATTTTAATTTACTGAAGGAATTTGTTACTGAAATAGAGTTTGACCGGCTGGGAATTTTCAAGTTCATAGCCGAGCATGGGACGCCGGCGGAAAACCTTCCCGATCAGATTGATGAAGCGCTCAAGGAAGATCGTTTACAAGAATTGGCTGAATTACAGCTAACTATTTCATATAATAAAAACCAACAATTAGTGGGGAAAACACTGCCGGTGATCGTGGATCAGAAAGATCAGAAAGTTGATAATTATCTGGGCAGAAGCCAATTCGACAGCCCATTGATTGACAATACTATTCACATTAAAGGTGACGTTTATGAAGGGGAGATTTACGATGTAATAATAAATCGCACTGACGCTTACGATTTGTGGGGCGAAGCGCTCAGTCGAACAAAAAAATAAAAAATTACCCCAAGTTCAAGCTGGGGTAGGAGGTTTTTTCATGTTAATTAAAAAAATAATCGCTCACAATCTAAAAATAGGCTTTCTATTAATTCTGTTTTGCATCTGTTTTATTATGCTGCGGGCAGATGTTGTTTATTCTCAACAATTTGGTTCTCCGGTATTTTATTGGGATATCGTCGCAGTCAATTCCCCTGATGAAGGTATGAGTCGGATTTACCTCTATTTTAAATCTTCGTTCGATGCTCTAACATTCGTCCGGGATGAGGATGCTTTTATAGCCAGATATGAGATTTCAGTGGTGATCAATGATGATGACGGTTACCAGGTCGATGGAAAAGTCTGGCAGGAGGAGATAGTCGCTGACAGCTATGGAAATACAAAATCACGTAGTATGTTTTCGATCACTTATGAGAAATTTGATCTTCCGGCACAGCAATATAATGTTTCAGTAAAATTCATGGACAAGGAAACCGGCCAGACCAGAGAGGAAGATATTAAAGTAATGCTCAGGGATTTTCAAAAACAACCTCTTGCGATAAGCGATCTGGCGGTGGTTCGTAATTTGAAAACGGATTCGCTGGGCGTTAAGTCGTTTATGCCGGATGTTGGAAATTTTATTGTTGATATTTCCAAAGATTTGTTTGGCTATTTTGAAATTTACAATCGGTCGAAATCTGACGACAATTATGACATCTCGTATTCGATTGTTAACGCCAAGGGAAAGACGGTTTATAAGACCAAATATAAACGAGAGTTCGATGGGCCGCGAACCTTAGACTATTTTCTGATTCCGACAGCAGATTTGTCTCAAGGCGTTTACACATTAAAGATGAGGGTGAAACAAGGTTCCGAAAAGCAAGAGATCGCTAAGCGACTGGCGGTTCGTTGGATCGACTTGCCAGCGACCATAGAGGATGTGGATTTGGCAATTCAACAGGTCAAATATATTGCGGATAAAAATGAGTGGAACCGGTTGAAAAAAGCCGACGACGATGAAAAATTAGACGAATTTAAGGCCTTTTGGAAAAAACGCGATCCAAGCCCCGGAACGCGGGAAAATGAATGGATGGATGAATATTATCGGCGCATTACTTATGCTAACGCCAAATTCGGAGGATTCCGTGAGGGATGGAAAAGCGACATGGGAATGATTTTTATCATCTTTGGTCCGCCTTCAGATATCGAAAGACATCCATTTGATAGCGGCTCCAAGCCGTATGAGATTTGGTACTATTATTCGATTAACAAGCAGTTTGTTTTTATGGACGAAACCGGCTTTGGTGAATATCGGTTATTAACTCGTTCCTGGGAGGATTGGCGACATCTCATTCGTCATTAGCAGGTCATTTTTGAAACAAAATAATATCGTAGAACATGTTCAACTGAGAGTGGAGAATCAAATCAATGGTTGAAACCAGGCTATTAAAGCCAAAACCAGTGAAGCAGGGCGCGACGATTGGCGTTGTCTCTCCGGCAAGTCGTCCGCCAGATGACGAAAAATATAAATCTGGAATAGAATATTTACGAAAATTGGGCTACCGCGTTGTTGAGAGCCGGCATGTGCTCGACCAGCATGGTTATCTCGCAGGGAAAGATCAGGATCGCGTTCAGGATTTGAACTTGATGTTTCAAGATGACCAAATTGACGCCATCATCTGTTCGCGCGGCGGATATGGTACGCCCAGAATTATCGACCAGGTAGATTTTAATTTAATTAATAGCCATCCCAAAGTATTCGTCGGATATAGCGACATTACCAGCCTGAGTCTGGCAATTTGGCAAACAACCGGTCTGATCACTTTTTCCGGCCCCATGGTTGCTGTCGAAATGGGCAAGGGAATCCAACCATTCACCGAAGAAAGTTTCTGGAAAGCGCTGACATCTGTTGAACCAATCGGCAAACTGAAAAATCCTGACAACGCTCCGCTAAAAGTTATCGTTCCTGGTAAAGCGCGCGGAAGGCTGCTGGGAGGATGTCTTTCACTGATTAATGTTTTGATGGGCACGCCCTACTTGCCTGATTTTGAGGAAGCGATTCTCTTTATTGAAGATATTGATGAGCAACCATATGGCGTGGATCGCTATTTAGCGCAAATGAAAATGGCGGGAGTGTTAGATCAGATTTCCGGGGTGGTGTTGGGACAATTTGTCGATTGCACGCCGACTGATCCGGAAAAACCGAGCCTGAAACTTGAGCAGATTTTTGAGCATTATTTCAGCGACTTGAAAATACCGGTGCTGGCTAATTTTGCTTATGGGCATGTGCCTGTTAAAAATACCCTGCCAATTGGCGCTATGGCGGAATTGGATACGGAAAACGGCGGTCTTTTTATTACTGAAGCTGTGGTTCAAAATGACGCGACATAGATGAGGTCAGTTATGGACAAACTCCGCATAGGCGTTTTGGCTTCGGGAAGGGGTTCAAATTTTGAAGCAATTTTGCGCAATATTCAAAGCGGATATTTAAATGCGATAATCGTCGCTGTGATCAGCAACAAGAAAAATGCCGGGGCATTGGAGATCGCCAGAGAAAATGATATCCCGGCGTATTTTGTTTCAGCAAAACAATATCCTGATTCGCATCAGTTTGACGCACAAATTTTGCGGCTTCTGAAACAGCATGACGCCAATTTCGTGGTTCTTGCCGGTTATTTGAAAATGCTTGGAAAAAATGTGATTCGCAATTTTAAGAACAGAATTTTGAACATTCATCCCGCACTATTGCCATCGTTCGGTGGAAAGGGGATGTATGGCCATTTCGTGCATGAGGCGGTTATTAGTTATGGTTGTAAAGTGTCTGGTGTCACCGTTCATTTAGTGGATGAGGAGTATGATACGGGACCGCCAGTGGTGCAAAAATGTGTTTCGGTTTTGGATGACGACACTCCGCAATCACTGGCTGCGCGGGTGCTGGAAGTTGAACACCAGGCATTTTCGGAAGCGCTGAAGTTTTTTGCTGAAAACAGAGTGGAAATTCATAACCGGCGAGTGCGAATTAAACCGAACTAACTGCACATTCAAACATTTATCCTTATTGAGGTGGAATATGCGAAGCAGATTTTTCATGCTTTATTTGGTTTTTTTTATTACATTCGGCTGGCTCTCAGTTGCGGCTGCTAACGATGATCCGGATCTGGTAGATATGTCGCAACTCGATTCTACCATCGTTATTGATCTGCGGTACGCTACTGCTGATAATTTTTTGGGAGATACTTTATATTCGGCGAATATTTGCCTGCTGAGAAGGTCTGTGGCGGAACGATTGGTTAAAGTTCACCGTGATTTACAAAAGATGGGGTTGGGATTAAAAATTTGGGATGCTTATCGTCCGTTGTCAGTGCAAAAAAAAATGTGGGAAAAATTGCCCGATTCCCGATATGTAGCCAATCCGGATAAGGGATCAAATCACAATCGCGGCGCTGCTGTCGATGTCACTCTTGTTGATAAATCAGGGAACGAATTGGAGATGCCCACCGTGTTTGATGATTTCAGCGAGAAAGCCGGCAGTCATTATCCTGATGTAAGCGAAGCTGCTAACAAGAACCGCTCAATTTTGCACGAGGCGATGAAACGTCATGGATTTCAACCGATTAATTCTGAATGGTGGCATTTTAACGACAAGGATATTTATCAATATGATGTGTTAGATTTTCCGCTGGACTATTTTTTAAATAAAAACCATGAGGACCGATTGAAGTAATGAAAAAGATCAAACGAGTTTTAATCAGTGTATATGATAAAGAAGGCGTTGTCGAGTTTGCCGGGAAGCTGGTTGATTTCGGAGCGTCCATCATTTCAACAGGCGGTACGGCAAGGCTGCTGAAGGAAAATAACATTGAGTGCACGCTGGTTTCAGATTTGACCGGTGCAGCTGAAATTTTGGATGGTAGGGTGAAAACGCTGCATCCGAAAATTCACGGTGCCATACTTGCGAAGCGGCAAAATCCAGCTCACCTGCAGCAGCTTAATGCTATGCAAATTGAACCGATCGATATGGTAGTGATCAGTTTATATCCGTTTTTTGATGTCATTTCCCGAGCAGAAACCACGCTGGAGCAGGCGTTGGAAAATATTGATATTGGCGGTCCGACATTGGTTCGAGCCGCGGCGAAAAATTTTCCTGATGTTGCAGTGGTAACTTCACCGACACAGTATCAATGGTTGATTCGTGAAATGGATGAAACCGGTGGCGCGCTTTCATCTGAAACCCGCAGGAAACTCGCAATAACAGCTTTTCGGGAAACCTATCAATATGATGGTATTGTTACAAGTTACTTAAGTGATATCGAGACACAGGTGGAGTATCCAGATTATCTTGTGATAGGATTTAAAAAGATACAGGATTTGCGCTACGGAGAAAATCCACATCAGAGCGCAGCTTTTTATAAAGAGTTGAATCACCCTGAAAAGGGTATTGCAGCGCTGGAACAGTTGCATGGAAAACAGCTTTCTTACAATAATATTATAGATCTGGACGCGGTTGTCAAAATGGTAACTTCGTTCGAGGCACCCTGTTCGGTAATCGTAAAACATAGCAATCCTTGCGGCGTGGGTGTTGGCAACAATCTTTTGGAAGCGTTTACGAAAGCCATTGCCACCGATGCGGTATCTGCATTTGGCGGTATCTTTGGATTTAATCGGAAGTTGGATCTGAACACGGCGCAACAATTGCATAAAATATTTATCGAGGTTATCGCAGCGCCGGATTTCGAACCGGATGCGCTGCAACTCCTGACCAAGAAAAAAAATGTGCGGATTTTGAAATTGAATTCAAATGAGCTGCTTGACGCCGAGCTCAATCTGCGCAAAGTCGCCGGAGGATTATTAGTACAGGATGAGGATATTTTGAGCCTCAGTGAATCAGAGTTGCAAGTGGTCTCCAGACGACAACCGACAACCGATGAAATGCAAGCCATGAAATTTGCATGGAAAGTTGTCAAATGGGTGAAATCCAATGCAGTTGTTTTTTGCCGAAAAGACAGGACAATCGGTATTGGCGCCGGACAGATGTCGCGGGTCGATTCGTCGCAGTTCGCTGTTGAAAAAGCCGGGAAAGCCGGATTGAGCCTGCTGGGAACAGTGGCGGCGTCGGATGCGTTTTTTCCGTTTCGCGACGGAGTGGATGCCGCAGCTAAAGCGGGCGCTACGGCAATTATTCAACCCGGGGGTTCAGTTCGTGACGAAGAGGTGATTCAAGCGGCAGATGAACATGAAATGGCGATGGTCTTCACTGGTATTCGCCATTTTCGACATTAACAAAACATGATTTTTGCAATTCTGACAGGAATCAGTTCAAACAACTGGTTGATAAATCAAAACTGAAAAACTGGTGTGTTCGACAATTCAGTTTCAAATTTGTTCGGTGATGATATTGCCACGCCTTCGGGCTTGGCTGAAGTTGAAAAAGCTGCTCTGCTAAATTTAGCAGAACATTTAAGCGGACATGAAGTTAAACAGGTTGATGAATCAATTGCTACGGTTTGACGTCAGCATGATGTTGTTCAGTTTTATAATCCACGCTTCCGGCTGGAGGTATGTTCATTAATTTTTTTTGGAGAGGAGTAAAAGGTGCATTCAAAATTATTTCAAATCGGTCCGTTAGAAATTCACAGCTATGGATTAATGTTGGCATTATCTTTCCTGGTCGGAATATATTTTTCGATGTACCGGGCAAAAAAGCAAGCAATCGATCCCAACAAGATCGCTGATCTGGCTATAATAATCGTTATTAGCGCAATTTTAGGAGCGCGGTTTTTATATGTAATTTTTCATCTGGAAGAATTCAGCGGACATTGGTTGGATATGATTAATCCGTTTCAAAGTTCAGGCCAGGTCGGCATCGCTGGTTTGACAATGCTTGGCGGATTTGTTGCTGCCGTGGTTTTTGGTATTCTCTATTTGAAAATTAAAAAACTGCCAACATTAAAAATAACAGACATTACCATCCCGGCGGTAGCAATTGGTATATTTTTAACTCGAATCGGTTGCTATTTAAATGGCTGTTGTTTCGGACTTCCCACAGAGTCAGCCCTGGGGGTGGTTTTTCCCAGTGAGAGCCCGGCTGGCTTTTGTTTTCCAGATCAACATATTCATCCGGCGCAATTGTATTCGTCATTTTACGGATTGGCAATCTTTTTGCTCCTGATGTTTTTTGAGCGCCATAAAAAGTTCGATGGTTTTTTATTGTACCTGTTTTTCATATTATATGGCGTTTCCCGATTGGTGGTCGATTTTTATCGATATTATGAAAATAACATGGTAATAATTCAGTTGGGAAATTTACCGATATCAGTGAATCAAGGTATCAGCGTGTTGATGATTTTGGTCGGCGCCGGACTAATCACTTACAATTTGAAGTGGAAACCTAAAACATCCGATGCTGGATGATTCGGTTTCGGGTATGAAACCTAAAATCTTCTGTTATGATGAGTCAGGGTAAGCATAATTTCTAATGATTTTTTAGAGCGGAATCTATTTGGGACAATAACAGGTGAATTAGCTGTCGCAAAAAAAAACAATGTTTCCATCTCGTTTTGAGTGCAGCGCCCTTAAAATATAAATTTTGATATCGGGGACGATGCTTTTTTACATTTTTGAAAAAATTCAAGCATAATATAATTGAATAATTGGTAGTTTTTGTAACTTATTTTTGAAAAATAAAAAAACAACTTGACTTTTTAATTAAATTTTGATAAATTTTTACTAATAAGTTCATCAAAGTCTATTAGTTATGGCAGAGGAGGGTTGGTTTGAAAACAAAAACGATGACAATTAGCCTTGTATGCGTGTTGTTGGTTCTCTCAAACCTGGGCTTTGGTGGGGGAGAAGTGACAAACCTGGGTATCGGCTTTAAAGCCGGCCTGAACAGATTGGAAGGTGATATTAGCAATCTACCGTTTAAGCCGTTTGTCTATGGTAGTTTAGATTACAACTTGTTTTGGTTTCTTTCAGTCGGCGCTGAAGCTGGTTATTCGATTGTAGGAGGGAAAATTCCCAACGATCTGGCGGAAAATGAGTTTAAAACAGTAATTATCCCTTATGAGGGACATATGAAATTTTCGTTTCTCCCGTTGGGAAAAGTAAATCCCTATGTAATCATCGGAGGTGGTGGATTTTATTGGAATTATACGATAAATGACACCACGCCAAGGTACGCAACTACCGGAAGGTTGAAAAAAGGATATGATTCATTTTTTAAAAGTGGCGCTGGTGTTGAAATTGCACTGAACAGAAATCATTCGATCTATTTTAATTTGGGTGCAACTTTTCGCTATTCGCTAACTGACATGTTAGATGATGTCCACTCTGATGAATTAGGACACCGGAAAGGACTGAATGATGGTCTGTTCGATTTTCATGGTGGTTTTACTTTTTATTTTCGCACCAGTACCCGGGGTGACCGAGATAACGACGGCGTCCCAGACGAATTGGATCTGGCAATAGATATCAAGGAGGACCCAGACGGCTATATGGATCACGATGGTAAACCCGAAGATAATCCGCTGCGATTTTCAAGGGATATGGCCGGCAAAACCATCGAGAGCGTAGAGGATGATGTCGATCCACCCATTGTCATCCATTATCCTGTCAGAAGAGTGGAAGAAGGACAGGATATTGTTATTAAAACCGACATTTACGAGAATTTTAAATTAAAAACGGCGTCGATTATTTATCGTCCGATTGGACTTGGAGCCTGGAAGGTCGGACAGTTGCGACCCAAATACGGGGCTTTGTATGAGGGCATAATTCCGGGGCGCTATGTTCGTAAGCAGGGTGTTGAATACTGCGTAATTGCCATTGACGAAGCGATAAGTGGAGTTGGTTATAGCGGTTTGCCTAAGCTGCCCATCAGAGTTGAAGTTATTTCAAATCCGAAAGCATGGAGAATTATAAGTGGCGCCGCAGCGTTAATCGGTTGGGGTGGAGCCGGGTATTTAATGTTAAAAAATCAAAATTAATCTTTGAAAGGGGATCAAAATGAGCTCATCAAAGTTATTGTTAATCGTGACGATTTCTCTGGGAATGGTAATCGTCTTTGGGTGTAGCTCCCACCAACCCGTGATTGATACACAAGAAGGTATGTTTGAAGGTGCTGACAATCAATCCGAGATTGATGAGTTGTTTAGGATAATAAATCAGAGTGAATCACAAAAAGACGATAGAGCTGCAGAAGATGAAGTCTTTGAGTTGTTGGGAATCCAAAAGGAGCAAAAAGAGCAAGCAGCAGTTGGCGATCAAGCCACTTCTGATCAACAGCTGAAAAAAGAAATTGAGCTACTGGAACAGCGACTGGCTGATAAAGAAGCAGAAATTTCCGAATTGCGGACGAGTATCGAAACGAAAGATAAAGAAATCGATAAGATGGAATCCGGCGCAGTGAGAACAGCCCAACCAGCCAGTGCTCAGATCACAGGCAATTTCAAACAAGATTATCAGCTGGCTTTAGAGGAATACAACAGGCGAAATTATAAAAAAGCCATCCAAATGTTTCAGGATTTATTGTTGATCGATCGAAACAACTCTTTGTCCGATAATTGTCAGTACTGGATCGGAGAGAGCTATTATGGTTTGGGTAATTATAATCAGGCGATTATCGAATTTACCAAAGTTTTTTCCTTTGCCAGGTCCAACAAAATGGATGATGCCCAGTTAAAACTCGGCTTGTGTTATTGGAGATTGGGAGATAACCAGCGAGCAATTCAGGAATTGGAAAGGCTTCTTACGGATTATCCTGACAGCGAATATCAAGCAAAAGCCCAACAGTTTCTGAGTCGTTTACAATAAGGATCAGTTTGGCAGGGATTAGATTTAAGGGGTCGGAGAAATTATGTTCTTCGACCTCTGTTTTATGGTTAGCTTTTTGTTGTCTTGCCTGATTTTGGTGGTTCACAAAATTCTGATTTTGAAGATGCGGTTACCATGTTAGAAGCAAAAGATGTTAATGCAATAAGGATTGCCATTTTAGACGGCGTTCTATACATCAGAAGCAATTCGAAGATGCACCAGTTTATTACGAACCCATATAAGAATTATAATATTATGAGTGCGTTGGTGTTAAGAGAATTTTTGTTTCAGGTTTAAGATGGAGTTAAAATACTCAAATAAAAAATCTGAACAGGAAATATTTGACAGTATTCCTGATATTGAGTTGGAACAAATCAACTCCAGTCAAAGCCAGAATTTGCTTATTCAGGCTGATAATTTAGTTGCATTAAAGCAGCTAATAATCAAGCATCATTTGGAAAGTAAAGTTGATCTAATTTACATTGATCCACCGTTTGCCACAAATAATATTTTTACAATCACCAAAGGTCGTGCAAATACGATTAGCAATAACGCGAATGGAACAGTGGCATACAAAGATAATTTAAAAGGCGCTGATTTCATAGAGTTTTTACGTGAACGTCTGGTTTTACTAAAAATTTTGCTTTCTAACAAAGGCTCCATTTATCTTCACATTGATTATAAAATAGGGCATTATGTCAAAATTATGATGGATGAAATTTTTGGAATTGAAAATTTTAGAAACGACATTACACGTATCAAATGCAACCCTAAAAACTTTACTCGAAAAGGTTACGGCAATATTAAAGATCTTATTTTATTTTACTCAAAATCTGAAGACCTTGTTTGGAATGAGCCGAAAATTCCTTATACCGAAGAGGACAGAATAAAACTTTTCCCAAAAATTGATAAGGACGGAAGACGATACACAACAATCCCCTTACATGCGCCAGGAGAAACCCAAAACGGCAAAACTTCGAAAATCTTTAAAGGAATTCTGCCTCCTAAAGGAAGACATTGGAGAAGTGCCATCTCAGTATTAGAGCAATGGGATAAAGAGGGTCTTATTGAATGGAGCGACAGCGGGAACCCGAGAAAGAAAATATTTTTTGACAAACAGGAAGGCAAACGAATGCAGGACATTTGGGAGTTCAAAGACCCACAATATCCTGTTTATCCGACTGAAAAAAATCCTTACTTATTGAATTTCATCATAAAAACATCTTCAAAAGAGGGTAGTATTGTTTTAGACTGTTTTGCTGGTTCAGGAACAACTTTAAAAGCTGCACATGTTGGCGGCAGACAATGGATTGGTATTGACCGATCAGATGAAGCGATCAAAGTAATAATAAAAAAACTCGACTCTGTAGAGGGCAATTTGTTTGTTTCTAAATCAGATTACAAACTATTAAAAGAAAAAAGATTAAAACAAAAATCGGTTTGGTATAAAGCCGCGGATGTGATCAAACTATCTTGAGAGCTTTAAATAACTTTAAGTGTGTTGCCTGCAATTTTTGATTCCCAAAACCGTCAATTCAACAAGACATTGCCGAGTGAGAATTATAATATTAACACAAAAGTAAGGCAAGTTTGGCTAATAGGTCTGTATCTCATCTTAATTACGTTTAGTGTATATCGCTCAGCACAAAAATAACATCAACCATTATTGCTGATTTTTAAGAAGCGATCCATAATCAAATTTTTCGATCGAGGCAAGAATGCAGCAACCTTTGAAAATATTATTTGTTTCCTCTGAAGTGGCTCCTTTCGCTAAAACCGGTGGCTTGGCAGATGTGTCCGCAGCGTTGCCCAAGGTGTTAAAAGATATGGACCATGATGTTCGCATTGTAATGCCAAAATATGGATCGATAAACGAACGGCGTTACACCTTGAGAGAAGTCATTAGATTGAAAGAAATTAGTGTTTCTGTGGGAGGTAAAGTTGTCCATGCAAATGTAAAGTCTTCATTTCTTCCGGACTCTAAAGTTCAGGCCTATTTTGTTGGAAGCAACGAATATTTCAATCGACCAGGTTTTTATGTTGATCCGGAAACTAACCAAGATTATCCTGATAATGCGGAGCGCTTCAGTTTTTTCAGTCGTTCAGCGCTTGAAATTCTGAAAAAGCTCCATTGGCAACCGGACATTATCCATTGTAACGATTGGCAAACCGCACTTATCCCTTATTTTATAAAGAAGTTATACAAAGAAAACAGTTTTTTTGTTGGCACCAAAACCTTGCTGACGATCCATAATGTTGCCTTTCAAGGCATTTTTGACCAAAAGGCGCTGCCTTTGGTATATGTAACAAAAGATGAGTTTACTTCTAATTGTGCTTTTCACTTTTGGGGTAAGGTTAATTTTCTCAAAGCTGGAATTTTATATGCGGACTTGTTGAATACGGTGAGTAAAACCTATGCCAAAGAGATTCAGAGTTGTGATGAGTTTGGTTTTGGTCTGCAAACTGTTATCAAAAAAAGAAGCAGATATCTGTTCGGGATTTTAAATGGAATTGATGACCAACATTGGGACCCGGAAACGGATAAGTTTATTCCTGTTCAATATTCAAAAAGTGATCTATCGGGAAAAATGGACAACAAGCGTGCTCTGGTCGAATCACAAGGATTAGTGTTCCAGCCTGAGGTTCCGGTTATTGGGATGGTTTCTCGGTTGACAGATCAGAAGGGATTGGACATTGTTTCCAAAGTGTTGGATGACATTTTAAACCTAGATGTTCAGATGGTTGTTTTAGGAGTGGGAGAAAAAAAATATCACGAACGACTTCAAAAAGCCACAACAAAATACCCTAAAAAATTAGCGGTTAATTTTTGTTTTGATAACGAGTTGGCGCATTTAATCGAAGCCGGCGCGGACATGTTTCTGATGCCATCGCACTACGAGCCGTGCGGATTGACTCAATTATATAGTTTAAAATACGGCACGATACCGATCGTTTTCTCAACAGGTGGATTAGCAGATACTATTAAGCATTTTTCTCCGGACACACCTCGCGGCTACGGATTTGTTTTTAATGAATACACAGCAGAAAATTTAATTAAAACGATCGAGTCGGCTATTGATGTCTTTCAAGATAAAGAGACCTGGAAAAAAATTATGAACCGGGCAATGAAACTGGATTTTTCCTGGCATAAAGCCGCAGAAAAGTATGTCGACTTGTATTATCGACTAAAGACATAAACCACTGATTTCGCAACACAAGATTGTTTTTTTATAAGATCATACTAAACTAACCTTCTTTAACTCCGTTAAAAATCTTTAGTTACAATGTTACAGGTTGGAACATTGTTTCGCCTCAAAACAAGCCTTCCTTTCAAATTTGAATTAAATATTTTTGTTAATTGTTTGTTTTCTTTGAAAGTGGTTATATGATTGGTATCCAATTTTAATGGCATTGATTTTGCTATCGTGTTGTTGATTATTATAATGGGAACCATCGTCATTTTATTAATCCCCTGATTACAGCATTTAATAACATCCTCAATCGATGGGCAATAACCATTTAAACAAGAAAAGGAAATTAGTACAAAATGAATGATCGCCTGTACAATAGCCAGTCAAATTTGGATCACCAAACACTATTTTATGAGTTATTATGCAGGGACTAGACTTAAAAATGACCCAAACTGGCGCAATTGGTGATATTGCGTTGATGAAAATTAAAGGTTATCTGGATACGACAACCTCGAGTGAAGTTTCCGCGAAACTGAGAGAAATCATCAACAACCAAAGCTACCGACTCATCATTGATTTGGGTAAAGTCAATTACGTGAGCAGCGCCGGCTGGGGGGTGTTCGTTGGCGAAATTCGGAATATCCGTGAAAATGGGGGCGATCTGAAAATTGTTCAAATGACGCCTGATGTATATGAAGTTTTCGAAATGTTGGAGTTTGATAAAATTTTGGACTATTATGACACCATAGAAGAATCAATCACTGATTTTGATTTAAGCGCAGGCATCGACATCACTCAATCCAATCAAAAGAACATTACCAACACTTCAGAATTTGAAAACGATGTTGAAACTCCACTGGTCAAGGAAGTTGCATCGAAAACCGTATTATCTGAAAAAAAATCTCTAAAATCAAAATATGCATTTAAAAAACCACAGGTAGATGAAGCAAAATTGCCCGTGGCTGAAAAAATAAAGCTAATTGTCATTGATAATCCCAATGACGGCGCCATTAAGATCAAAAAGAAATTGAATACGCAGCGGTTCGGTTTTGAAAAGGTCGGTATTTTAAAAGTGCTCGAGCTATTAAAAGCTTATAATCTGGACAGTAAAGAAAAGCGTTATCGATATTATCGTTCAAGATGATCGAGATAGATTTACCAATAGCTTGAAATATTTGGCTGTTTGAAAATTATTAAAAAAAATGAGGAAGGCGGTTGATTGAAAATGTTAATCCTGAAAAAGAAATGTTTAACCAAAGTTGTGGTTATAACTTTTTTGATTATGTTGGTGTTGCAGCATGTTGGCGCGCCCCATGTTTTTTCTCAAACAAATCTCAATAAAAAGAATGAATTTTTTCCTGGCGATGCGATGCGGGTAAGTTTTATCGATATTTATAAAAGAACAGATCGCGGCGGTGCATCTCTTGATATCGGAGGTGATTATACGATTGATGGTCGTGGATACATCATGCTTCCGTTGGTAGGCCAGTTTAAAGTGATTGGATATGATCGATATACATTGGCTGAAAAATTAGCAGAAATATATAAGCCATATTTTACCGAACCCTATGTCGCAATAACGCCATTAATTCGATTGACAATTATGGGGCCTTTTTTCAGGCCTGGTTCCTATCGAATCAGTTCTGAAAGTTCGCTCTGGGAATTGATAGAGAGAGCTGGTGGACCTCAGGTAAATTGCGATCTGAACAGTATAAAAGTTGTTCGCAATGATGAAATCGTCATTGAAAATTTGTTAGCAAGTTTTGAAAAAGGATATTCACTGGAGGATATTGGGGTGAAAACCGGTGATCAGATTATCGCCAGGAACAAACGAGATTTTGGGTTTCGTCAAGTGATGGAATATGTGAGATTTGGAATGAGTCTTGCGTCGCTTTATTTGCTCATTCTCCGTTGGGAGAAATACAAAAATTAAAGCACGTGATTTTAAAATAAGGTAACAGTTCAGCCACCAAGACTTCAAAGCACCAAGGAACACAAAAAAAAGAAGTTTGTAAAATTATCGCTTTCTTGAAGGCTGTAATTTTCTAATAAAGAATGTAAATTTTCCTTGAGTTATAT
>OMKS01001431.1_pt1 | contig 21147 bp, 15 predicted proteins | sample 1674721 | NCBI WGS metagenome assembly OMKS01 (sample SAMN06264996, study PRJEB25208) | sediment metagenome | isolation source: hot spring sediment | place: USA: California | collected 2014-09-02
GGGTTTCTCGGTGATCTTATTGTCGTACTCGGGCTCTCAACGGCCGTGATCCTTTTGTTCATGCGTATCCGGCTCCCGGCGATCGTGGGCTTCCTGCTTACCGGGGTGCTCGCGGGTCCGCACGGGTTCAAGCTCATCAAAGGCATCGCCGAGGTGGAGACCCTGGCCGAGATCGGTGTGATCCTCCTGCTGTTTTCGATCGGCATCGAGTTCTCCCTGAAAGATCTTCTCCAGGCCAGGCGCAACGTGCTCCTGGGAGGGCTGGTCCAGGTGGGGTCCACCCTGGCCATCACCTATGCCGTGAGCAGGGTCCTCGGGCTCGGGGTTCCCGAATCCCTCCTGATCGGGTTCATCATCTCCATGAGCTCCACCGCCATTGTCCTGAAGCTCCTCGCCGAACGTGCCGAGATCACGAGCCCCCAGGGGAAAAATGCACTCTCGATTCTCATCTTCCAGGATCTCATCGTGGTGCCGATCATGCTCCTCATCCCGCTCCTGTCCGGCGATGTGGAACACATCAGGGACTCGCCCCTCGTATTTCTCTTCAAAGGATCCAGCCTGATCGTGCTCTTTTTCCTGAGCTACAAGTGGATCGTGCCCACGCTCCTGTACCAGATCGCTCGCACGAAGAGCCGGGAACTCTTCCTGATCAGCGTCGTTCTCATCTGTTTCGCCGTGGCGTGGCTCACCTCGCTCATGGGCCTCTCCCTGGCCCTCGGGGCATTTCTCGCAGGACTCATCATCTCCGAGTCCGAGTATGCCCAGGAGGCCCTCGGGAGAATCCTGCCCTTCAGGGACATCTTCGTGAGCTTCTTCTTCGTTTCCATCGGCATGCTGCTGAACCTCTCCTTCCTCATGGAGCACCTCTGGCTCATCCTCCTTGTCGTGGCGCTCATCATCGTCATCAAGACCATCACGGGAGGAATCGCCACACTCATCCTCGGCTACCCGCTGCGCATCGCCGTGATAACAGGGCTCTGTCTCGCACAGGTGGGGGAGTTTTCGTTCATCCTGAGCACATCGGGGCTGCAGCACGGTATCCTGGACCCCGACATCTACCAGCTGTGCCTGGACACCTCTCTGCTCACCATGGCTGCCGCACCCTTTCTCATAAACGCATCAGGCCGTATCGCCGATGCGGTCATGGTCCTCCCGGTTCCCCAGAAGATCAGGTGTGGACTGAGACCCCTGGAGATAACACCCTTCTCGGACGGCATGCCGAGCATGGAAGACCACCTCATCGTCATCGGGTATGGCATCAACGGCAGGAATGTCTCCAGGGCGGCCCGGTTTGCAGGGATCCCCTACCTCATCCTCGAGATGAATCCTGAAACCGTGCGGTCGGAGAGGGCAAAGGAAAGGCCCATCTATTACGGGGATGCAACCCAGCACGCCATCCTCGAACACGTGGGTGTCAGAAAAGCCCGGGTGCTGGTGATCGCGATTCCCGATGCCGCGGCAGTCAGGAGAATCACCGCCACTGCAAGGGGCCTGAACGGGGCGCTCCACATCATTGCACGCACACGGTATGTCTCGGAAGTGGACCCGCTCTACCAGCTCGGTGCGGACGAAGTCATCCCGGAAGAATTCGAGACCTCCATCGAGATCTTCTCGAGGGCCCTTGCCGAATACCTGATCCCCCGTGATGATATCGAACGCCTCATCGCCGACCTGCGCTCGGGCGGGTACAAGATGCTCCGAAGCCTTTCCCTTGAAGCGACCACCTTCCACCGCCTCAAACAGGAACTCCCTGACTTCAAGATATGGACGTTCAAGGTCCATCAGAACAGTGCCGTGACGGGCAGAACCCTCCAGGATCTCGCGCTGAGGAAGAAGTACCGGGTCAGTGTCCTGGCGATCCGGCGTGAAGGGAAGACCGTCATGAATCCCGGGGGTGATGATCTCCTCCTGGGAGGCGATGTCCTGGTGGTCTCGGGCCAGGTTCAGCACATCCTGAACATCATTCCGCTCCTGAGAGAACACGTGACCGGCATGGAACCGGTAGTCCCATGATCGAACCATGCTTCTTCATCCTCAGGAATGGTGCTCCTCATCGCAGGGGCCGGGCTCCTCGTGAAGGAGACCTCTTTCCGTGTGGACGCCTTGTCGCGGGGGCCGGGATCCTCGTTAAGGAGACCTCTTCCCGTGTGGACACATCATCGCAGGGGCCAGGCTCCTCGTGAAGGAGGACTCTCCCCGTGTGAATACCTTCACAGCAAAGCCTTGCTCTGGTAGTATGGAGGTTTGCATGAAACAGGGCCAGCAGGAGGAGCATGATGATCCGGGATACTGAAAGACGAACACAACCGGGTATCCTCCTCCGGGAGAGACCCCAGGCATGAACTCGCTTGTCCGGGTTCTGCTCATCCTCACCCTCTGCCTGATCCTGGCACTTGCGGCTGCTGCCACAGGTGTCCACCTCTACCTCAGGACCGAGCAGGGAGGGGCCCGGGCACTGGCCGCCCTCAACGATCTCCTTCCCGGAACCTTCGAGGCCCACTCGGTGTCCCTGTCCCTGTTCCGCCAGAAGGTGACGCTTTCTTCCGTGGTTCTGAGGGAGCCTTTCGGGACCGAGGTGATCAGGGCCGACGAGATCACGGTGCGCATCGACCTCTTTGCCCTGCTGCATCAGAAGGTGCTCCTCACGGGCATCCACCTGGGAAAACCGCTTGTCACCCTGGCATACGACAGCAACGGGAACCTCACCCTGATCAGCTCCTTCGTGGGTACGGGGACGCCGGAGGCCGCGCCGGGACAAAAGCCCGAACAGAAGCCCGAACAGGAGTCAGAACAAAAGTCCGAAGACAAGGCGGAACAGGAAGCGGAACCCCCCCGGGAACCCCCTTCCGAAGCTGCCTGGTCTGTTGTGATTGAGGGGTTCACCTGTTCCGAGGGAAGACTCGTCTCACAGATCGGGCCCGGGGGGCTCAGGGTCGTGATGGAGAAACTGGACCTGAGCGCCGGTGCCGATTTCTCGGAAATGGACCTGTGGTGGAAGGCACGCGCCGCTTCAGGAGAGATAACCCTGCCGGACCAGGTGGTCCTGGTGAACGAAACCTCGGTGCAGGGACGACTGCACGGCGAATCCCTCACAGACCTCGTGCTCTCCATGGAAACAGGGCTCTCCCGGGTCACGGTCACGGGCGACATCCGGGACCTCACCGGAGACCTCCGCCTTGATCTGGCCTCGGAACTGTCCCTTGCCAGCCAGGACCTGGGGTGGGTCCCCGGACTTCCCGATCCCCTGACAGGGAGCCTAAAGGCCGAACTCACTATCCGGGGCTCCCCGGACAACCCGGATCTGACACTCGCTGCAGCGTACACGGGCGGCCTGGTGGCTGACTGGTCCCTCGGCTCGACAGCGCTGAAGCTCGCGCTCAAAGACAGGGTGCTCCAGGTGCATGCCCTCGAGACAGGTATCGCCTCGGGCACGATCGGGCTCACAGGAAAAGCCGACTTGTCCCCGGCCATTCCCGATGGGTTCTTCTCGAATTTCGAAGATCTCTCGGGCGTGATCTTCGATGCGCGGCTCACCTTCAGCGAGCTCGATCTCGCCGAGCTGAACCCCGGTGACACACTAATTAAAGGCACCACCACCGGGAGTGCCTGGATCTCGGGGAAGGGAATCTCCCCGGAATCTGTCACGGCGCGCGCAGGGGTGGCGCTCTCTGCCCAAGACATGGCTGCCGATGATGCCATGAAGCCCCTGGCTGTCACATTCGAGGCCGAAGGGAGCATCGACGGCGAACGAATACGCATCGAGAACTCCTTCATCCGGCTTCTGGACATGGAACTGTCCGCCACGGGAACCACGAACCTCTCCACGAAGCGGCTCGACGCGGTGGTGTCCCTTTCTTCGGGCAACATCGGCAGGGCCCTGGCACAGGCCTCCCTGACGGGGCGCGGCAGCCTGCGATCCCACGCGCGGCTCTCCGGTACCTGGGATCGGCCGGAGGCAGCCATCACCCTTGATTCGGACAGCCTCGTGCTGGAGGATATCCTGCTGGGGTCTGTGCGTGCCGCAGCATCCCTGGGGCCCGATGGCACCCTGGCCGTGCAGGACCTCACGCTTATCAACAAAACCTCGCAGGTCAGGGCTTCGGGCAGCATCACCCTCTTCGATGGCTTTCCCGGGATCAGCGCCACGCTCCCTGCCATGATCGATGTCGCCCTCATCACGGTGCAGCCGGCACACTTCATGGAGGAGGCTGCCATCTCGGGGGTTGTGGACGGAAGCGTGGCCATAATTGGCAGCCTCACAGACCCGACGGCACACCTCTCCCTTGTGGCAGGGGACCTCAGGGCAGCAGACTTCACCCTTGACACGGTGCAGCTGAAGGGACTGTTTTCTGAAGGTGCCCTGTCCCTGGAGGACCTGAACATCGCGAGCAAGGGTTCATCGATGAATGCCCGGGGAACCATCCGGATCATGGAGCCTGGGACCGTTACCATTCTGGATGAGCCTTCGATTACCCTTGACGTGCGTTCAGAGACCATCCTCCTGGAGGACTTCACCACCCTGGCACAGGGGACCTGCAGTTTGCAGGGCTTCCTCGAAGGCTCGCTGCTGCGTCCTTCGGGCAGGATGGAGCTCCGGGGAGAGAACCTGCTGGTCTCCGGGCAGCACCTCTCGTCCGTCGAGGTGAGGGCGTCTTCCGACGGGCAGCGGGTCGTGGTTTCACCGGTACTCGTCGTCCTGAAGGAGAACGAGACCCTCTCGGGCCAGGGATGGATCTCCTTTGATGAGACTTTCTCGTTTCGCCTGGACTCCACGGGCATCCCGCTCAACTCCCTGGTCTTTCTCGACGACCCGGACCTCATCGAGGGTCTCGCCGTGTTCGAGGCATCCGGCTCGGGCAGCATTGCCCGGCCCGAGATCACGGCACGGCTCGCCATCAGGGACGTGACGCTTCGCCGTGTCTCCCAGCCCGACTGGCACCTCGACATCCTCCTCCGCGACCGGACCATCCGTGCCGCCGGGAGCCTCAATTTCGTGCTCGACGCCACCTATGAACTGGACGAAGAACGCTTCACAGCATCGGCCCTCTTCAGCGCCACCGAGCTCTCCCCCTACTTTGCCCTGGCCGGAAGGAAGGACCTCACGGGAACGGTTTCCGGAACACTCGAGGCCCGGGGAAGCACCCGGGACGTGCAGGGGATCACGATGCAGATGGACCTCGCCTCCATCGATGTGTTCTTCGGTGCGAACGAACTGGTGCGTGCCAGTGACCTGAAGGCCTCGTTTCAGGACGGCATCCTGGTGCTGCCCTCTTCCCGCATCATCCTTGGCAGCCAGGGGTGGATGGACATCCAGGGAGTCGGCAGGACAGATCTCACCCTGGACATCTCTGCCCACGGCATCCTTCCCCTGGTGGTGCTCGGTGCCTTTGTGGAGGACTTCACCGAGGCCGGCGGCTCCATCCACTTCGCTTCACAGATCAGGGGGACGTTCGCGGAGCCCGATCTCTCCCTGCTCCTGGAACTCCAGGATCTCTCTGTTCCCCTGGTCGCAACAGGGCAGAGGATCCGGAACCTGGGCGGCACCGTCAGGATCTCGGAAAGTGAACTCCTCCTGGAGAAGATTTCCGGGACCATCGAGGCAGGGACGTTCACCCTCGAAGGTGCCGTGACGCTTGAGGGACTCTCCCCGAAGCTCTTCGATCTGCAGCTCGCTGCCCAATCACTGCCCCTGGAGATCCCGAACACCCTGGAGGTGTCCATCGACGCTGCCGCAAGCATCCGGGGAACTCCCGGGGCATCGCTGCTGGCCGGGGAGATCGTCCTCCTGGAAGCCACCTACTACCGCGATGTGAGGATCAACCTCCTCACCGGGGTGAGCCGGCTGCTGACCCCGGAACGAAAAACCCCGGTTATGACCCGGCGGCTCATGCCCGAGATCCTGCAGAACATGGCGCTGCAGGTGACGCTGCGGCGCCGGGGAACGGTTGCCATCGACAACAACATCGCCTATCTCGAGATCAACCCCGATCTGCTCCTGCGGGGAACGGTCTCGAACCCGGTGCTCACCGGCAGGACCACCATCATGGACGGGTCAGTCACCTACCAGAAGAAGGAGTTCGTGGTCACCCGCGGGGCCATCGACTTCCTCAACCCCTTCCGGACCGAGGCCACCATCGGCATCTCGGGCGAGGTGCTCGTCCGCCAGTGGACGATCTTCCTGAGCATCACCGGCACGATGGACGAGATGATCTTTTCGTTGAGGTCGGACCCCCCCGAAGAAGACGCGGCCATCCTCTCGCTGCTGGCCTTCGGCAAGACGACCCGGGAGTTCATCACTGGCGAGGGGGGAACCATGACGAGTGCAACGGGCATGATGGCGGAACTCCTGGCCTCCACCTTTGGCGAAGACATCAAGAAGGCCACAGCCCTGGACATCTTCGAAGTGGAAACCACCCGTGACTCCACGGCAACGGACAATGCCGAGGGCCTGCGGCTCATCCTGGGCAAGGAACTCTCGCGGCGCATGACCATCAAGTATGAGATGGAGACCAGGAGCAGCCTGATCACCCAGCGGGCCATCGCAGAGTACAAGCTGCTGGAAAACCTCCTCCTCAACGGGTTCCAGGACACCAGGGGGATCTTCGGTGCCGATGTTCAGCTTAGGGTTGACTTCAGGTAGGTCATGATGAAACAGGCAGACCCCCTCTTCCTGCGCAGTGCCCTCCTTGCCCTGGCAGTCCTGGTGATTTTTTCGAGTGCCGCCCGTGCGGTGAATCCCCTGATCACGGGCGACCTTGCCGAACTGCCCGAAGGCACCCTCATCGAAGAGATCGTTATCGTGATAGCGGGCGCACACGCCAAGCAGAGGGTGCTCACAAACCTCGCGGCAGACCTCATCGTTCTGAAACAGGGGCACCCCCTGGACAGGGCCCTGCTCGAGGAATCCCTCGATGCCCTGGCACTGAGCACGGCCTTTGCAGAGATCCGCGTGCAGAGCACTCCCACCGAGAAGGGGCATGCCATCACCTTCACCCTGGAGCCCCTGTGGCTCATCAGGAGGATCCATGTCTCGGGGCAGTTTCCCCTCTTCGAGAAGGAGATCCTTAACGCCATGACCGTATCCACGGGAGACAGCCTCGACATGGAGATGCTCCAGACCCAGGAGACCCTCATCGAGGAGCTGTACCGGCGCGAAGGGTTCATCTCGCCGAAGGTCACCATCACGCCCCGCAAGGACAGGGACCGCTCAGAGATGGATCTCTCCATCCGGATCGAGAGGGGGCCCTTCTACGCCATTTCTCCGCTCACCATCAGGGGAAATCGGGCCTTTGGGGATTCCACCCTGCTCTACAAGATGGACACCTGGTGGATGTCCCTGATGCCAGGAACCACCCCCCGGTTCAGGGAAGCCATGCTCAGGAGCGACATCCGCTCCCTGACGGAGTTCTACTGGAAACAGGGCTATCCCGAGTGCGACATCGACTACACTCTCACCAGGATCGACGATGAACAGCGTGCGGCAGTGGAGCTCTCCATCAGCGAGGGGCCCCGCTACGAGGTCAGCTTCTCGGGAAACAGCGCGTTCTCAGACAGGGCCCTGACCAGGGACCTCCTGTTCTTCTCCGAAGGAAACCGGAGGGACCGGATGCTCAGGAGGAGCATCGATGAGATCCGCGGGCGCTACCACGCCGCCGGCTACCCCGACGTGTCCGTGGAGCTCGGGGACAGCACCGCCACCGAGGAAGGGACGCGGGTTCGCCGCCTCGAGTTCACTATCACCGAGGGAGAGCGCACGGTCGTGGAATCGGTGGAGATCGTTGGAAACGAAGCCTTCTCCGAGAGGTCCATCGGCAAGCAGATCCTCACCCGGCCCCCGGGGTTCTTACGGAAGGGACGCTTCGTGGAGGAAACGCTCATCGAGGATCTCTACGCCGTCAAAACCCTGTACCTCAGACACGGATATGCTGAAGCGCTCATCGAGGAAGACCTCTCCTTCAGCCCCGAGCGGGACCGGGTGCGGGTGAGCATTACCATTACGGAAGGCCCGCAGACCCTCATATCCGCGGTCAATTTCGAGGGGCTCACCGTGATCTCCGAAGACGAGGCACGCGCTGCCCTCATGATGAAAGAAGGCGACCCCCTGCAGGAATACCTCATCAGGAGCGAAGAAAACACCCTCTCGACTCTCATCTCCGAGAAGGGCTACCCCTATGTGCAGGTTCGCTCCCAGGTCGTGCACAGCCAGGACCGCACCAGCGCCGAGCTGTTCTACCGCATCGAAGAAAACAGCTTCGTGACCATGGGAAACATCTACTACCGGGGCAATTTCAAGACCAGTCGGTCAATTCTCGATCAGGAAATCGCCATGGAGCCAGGGGAGCCCTTTTCCCTCAAGGGGATGCTCGAAGGCCAGAAGAGCATCCGCGACATGGAGATTTTCAATTCCGTCCGGTTCAAGACCCTGGGACTCAGGGAACAGGCGGAGAGCATCACGCTGCTGGCAGACCTGGAGGAGATCAAGCCCTACTACCTCCGGTCCGGCTTCGGCTATGAGAGTGACCGCGGCTTCTACGCCCAGGGCCGCGTCGGCGACCGGAACATCTTCGGCAGGAACAAGAGCGCCTGGGTCGGCGGCGAGATCAGCCAGATCGGCTACCGGGCGGAGTCCGGCATCACCGAACCGCGGCTCTTCGGCTACCGCATGCTCGGAACCCTCGGGGTCTTCAGGGAAAAGCGCCAGGAATTCAACCAGGAGTTCGGAACCACGGTGACCGGCTCGACCCTGAACATCACCAAGCCCTTCGAGCCCTACGTGCGAACCGCCCTGGGGCTTCGCTTCGAACGCAGGAACCAGTTCATGAGCAGCCGATACACCGCCCCCGAACCCCGGGATGACGATGACTCCTTCAAGGCACGGAGCGTGCTGGTGACGACCCCCGCCATCACGTACGACACCAGGGATTCCTTTGTGAGGCCGAGCAAGGGGTTCTTCTCTTCGCTCTCCGTCGACATCTCCCGGGGACTGGAAAATTCCCTGGACAATTTCTTCAGGTATTCTTTTGACCTGAGGTACTACGTGAGCCCCGTGGAGCGGGTCACCCTGGCCTGGCTCGGCAGGGTCGGGTACATCGACCCCTACGGTTCGCGCACCACCATCCCCGACGACCAGCTCTTCTATCTCGGGGGCACCCTCGACGTGCGGGGGTTCGATGAGAACACGCTCCGCCTCGATTCCCTGGGCTCGCCTGCAGGGGGTCGCTACATCCTGGTCTCCAGTGTCGAGGCGCGGATCGAGCTGCGCTACAACTTCGAACTCACCTGCTTCTTCGACACCGGGAGCGTGAGAAAACCCGTCATCGAGAACATCTCCGAGGACTTCCGGTCATCCGTGGGGGCGGGGCTGCGCTACATCACGCCCATCGGCCCCATCGGGTTCCTCTACGGCTACAAGCTGGACCGCGAACCCTCCGAGAGCCCGGGCCGGTTCCATTTTTCCGTGGGCTACACCTTCTGAATCAAGGGCATACCTTCATTGACGACATGTTCGGGATGATCGGGCCCTGTAGGAGCCCCTTCAGGGGCGACCAGTCGGGCTGAAGCCCCTCCTACGAAAAAACCAAACAAGAACTCAATCAAAAAAACGGGGGCCCTCCCCTTTATTCCCGGTGATTCGGGATTACTATGTAAAATGAGATGATGTTTTGTCAAAGGAGGAGGGGTCCATGAATCTCAGGCCGGCGTTTGAACCAAGGACCATGGCTGTCATCGGGGTGTCCACCACGAACCTGAAGCACCCTGCCAACGAGATCTTCCACAAGAACTTATTCCGCTATCCCGTGCGCGTGTTCGCGGTGAACCCCAAGGGCGGGATCCTGGACGGGGAACCCGTGTATTCGAAGATTTCCGAGGTCCCTAAACCCCTCGACCTGGCAGTGATCGCGGCCCGTGCCGATCTTGTCCCCGAGATCCTGCACGACTGCATCTCCTCGGGCGTCGGTGCCGCGGCAATCATCTCCGGCGGGTTCAAGGAGGTGGGCAGGGACGATCTCCAGGAAAAGATCACCGCCCTGGCCAAAGAGGCTGACTTTCCCTTCATCGGGCCGAACTGCCTGGGGATCTATGTCCCCTCGGTGGTGGACACCTTCTTCCTGCCCGTGGAGCGCATGGTGAAGCCTGAGCCGGGAAACGTCTCCTTCGTGAGCCAGAGCGGCGGCATCCTCGTGGACATGATGATCAAGTTTGCCAGTGAACGGGTCGGTCTCGCCAAGGCCGTGAGCATCGGGAACAAGGCCGTCATCCGGGAGCTGGACCTCCTGAAATACTTCTGCGAAGATCCCTCCACCGGGGTGATCGCCTTCTACATCGAGGGGTTCGAACAGGGCGAGGGCAGAGACTTTGTGCAGTTTGCCCAGGGGTGCTCGAAACCGGTGATCGCCCTGAAGTCCGGCAAGACCCCCGAGGGGAGCAAGGCGGTCTCCAGCCACACCGCTTCCATGGCAGGAGACTATTTGAGCTTCTCGTCCGCCCTCTCCCAGCACGGGATCCTCGAGGCAAAAAGCGAGCAGGAGTTCGTGTCTTTCTGCGAATCGTTGAGCGCCTACAGAAAACCCATCGACGGCAGGGTGGGCATCGTCACGGGCAGCGGCGGTCACGGCGCCGTTGCGGTTGATGTGTGCTCAGCCCACGGCATCGACGTGCCCTCCCTCACGGATGCCTCCCGTGAGGAGCTCCGGAGCAGGGTGACTCCCAGCGTTTCGTCCATCCTGTCTGCGGGCAACCCCATCGATCTCACGGGAAGCGCCGTCGACGACGACTTCATTGCAGCGGCCGAGGTGCTCTCTTCCCTCGACGAGATCGACTGCATCCTGGTGCTCCTGCTTCCCTACCTGCCCGGCATCACCTCGGACCTCGGCTCCAAGCTCAGTTCGCTCTCCAGGCGGTTTAAGAAACCCATGATTGCCTACGTGCCGCACGTGGACAAGTACGATATGCTCATCGAGGGCTTTGAACTCAACGGCGTCCCGGTCTCGCCTTCCATCGAGGGGGCGGTGCTCATGGTCAAGGCCATAAGGAGAATGTGATGGGTGAGAACATTCCGGAAATCGACGAAATCCTCAGTTCGAGCATGGACACCGGCTGGGTTCTGGAACCCGACGCCAAGAGAATCTTCAAGCTCGCCGGCCTCGATGTCCCCCGCTCAACCGTTGCCACGAACCTGGATCAGGCCCTGCACTTTGCCCATGAGATCGGGTATCCGGTGGTGGCAAAGATCGTCTCGCCGGCGATCATCCACAAATCCGATGTCAAGGGCGTGGTGGTGGGCATCAGGGACTACGACGAACTGGTGAAGACCTACCAGCGGCTGAGTCGGCTCGAGGGGTGTGTCGGGGTGCTGGTGGAGGAGATGGTCACGGGGATCGAGCTCATCGTGGGGGCCAAGATCGACTACCAGTTCGGGCCCATGATCCTCCTGGGCATGGGCGGCACCGGAGTGGAGATCTACCAGGACATCAGCCTGCGCATGGCCCCGCTGACACAGAAGGACGGGCAGGCCATGGTGGACGGGCTCAAGGCCCACCGGCTGCTGAAGGGATACCGGGGCTCAGAGCCGGTCAACCTGCAGATGATCACCGACACGCTGATAAGGTTTTCAACCCTGGTGATGGAGTATGAGCACCTCGTGGAGTCCATCGACCTGAACCCCCTCATGTGCAGCGCACAGCGGTGCGTGATCGCTGATGCGAGGATCATCCTGAGAGAGGAGCGTTCCTGAACAGGCTACCGGGAGAGGGTATCACCGGGGCGGGGAGAACCTCGTGCTCCGCAGATCCCCGAACAGGGTCATGAGCGTGGTGAGCGAGGCCACAAATAAGCCCAGGGCCGCGAAGAGGTGGTTTCGGCTGGCGGCTGAGTTGAACCCGTCTACAAAGGCATTGATCTCGTCGACGAGCCCGCCGGAGTCTTCAGGGGACTGCAGACTACCCTGGGGGGATCGATAGTCCCGCCTGATGAGTGCGACCTTTCTGCGCGCCGCTCGCAGGTGCAGGTATCCCAGAAAGAACTTCACGAGGAAAAACCCCAGCCACAGCGCGATCACCACCCTCCTGCTGAACAGATTCCCTGCGTTCATGGTCACCTCCTGGATATCCTGTTTCCCTCTCTTGTAACAATACCCGAGAAGCACCCCAGGTCAACCCCCTAATTGGAGCATCCCCTTAATTGTGTCCCCTTGATTGCCCTATCCCTTTCATGGTGTACTGTTTCATTACTCTTGACACATGTAGCGTAGTAGATTATGCTACCTTTCTACTCCACAGGAGGTGACAGTATGGGGACAACAACTGTTCGAATACCAGAAGAAAAACGAGATGCCTTGAAGATCATAGCGAGCATTGAAAAGAGAGATATGCAGGAGATTCTTTCTGAACTGATCGACAGCTACCTTTCCCAACACCAGGAAACCCTGGATCTTCTCTCTCGTCCGGAATGGGTAACCCTGATACAGAAGGGAAAAGATGAAATCAAAAAGGCTGTTATCGGAAAGAAGTTGCATGAGCTGGACGATTGAGCTGAAGCCCTCCGCTGTGAAGTCCTACGGAAAACTGGGAAAGGTTGAGAAACGGAGGGTTCGGGAACGACTGATGCAGCTTGAACAGTCAGACGATCCCCTTCATCACACCGATGTGAAGGCGCTAGTCGGTCCATTGAAGGGCGATTACCGTTTACGTATAGGAGGCTGGAGGATACTGTTTACCCCGAATCTCACGCAGAAGATGATCCATGTCTATGCCATCATTCCACGAGGAGATGCATACAAGTAGGAGGGGTTTCAGCCGCGACATTTTCGGCCTTGAAGGGCCTCCTACCGTGTAGCACCCACGATATCGCACACACAATGTAGGAGGGGCTACAGCCGCGACCTTATCGGCCGTAAACAGCCTCCTACCGTGTGATGATTCAAATAATTACGGGGACGCCTTACTTAATTATCTTTTGTTATTACAATTAGTTGCAAATAATTACGTATGGTGTCCCCTTAATTTCCTATGGATGCTGTCCTCTTAAATTCCCTTAATTTGGTCATTACTTCCTTGAATATTCGAACTTGACATTAGAATATTCAAGGATAATAGTGTTCACATGATTCAACGCCCGCGTCCATTACAGAGGATTATCGAAACGCTGAACATCCACCCGATCGCTGCTCTCCTGGGACCACGTCAATGCGGAAAAACAACGCTTGCTCGGATTCTCGAAAAAGAAAGGCCAAGCACCTATTTCGATCTCGAGAATCCTGTTGACGTCCGTCGATTGTCTGTGCCGATGAAAACACTGGAAGATCTTTCTGGACTGGTCATTATCGATGAAGTTCAGCGGAAGCCAGACCTGTTCAATCTTTTGAGAGTTCTCGTTGATCGACCGGAAAACACCGCCAGATTCCTCCTCCTGGGCTCCGCCTCACCCCAGTTGGTAAAAGGGGTCTCTGAATCTCTTGCCGGACGTGTCGGGTTCATTGATCTCTCGGGGTTCACCATCACCGAGGTCGGCACAGATCAGTGGAAGCACCTGTGGGTGGCTGGTGGTCTCCCCAGGTCATTCCTGGCCCCTGATGAGTCTGCCAGCATCGCATGGAGAGATGCCTTTATTCGCACCTTTCTCGAACGAGATATCCCGCAACTGGGCATATCGATCCCATCTGAAACCCTGAGACGCTTTTGGACCATGATTGCGCACTATCATGGCCAGATCTGGAACGCATCACAATTTGGAAGATCTCTCGGCACTTCTGAAAACACGGCACGACGGTATCTCGATATCCTTTCTGCCGCGTATATGGTCAGAATCCTCCCACCCTGGTTCGAGAATATTCGGAAACGTCAAGTGAAAGCCCCCAAAATCTACATACGAGACAGTGGTCTGCTCCATGCCCTGCTCCAGATTCACACGCTTGAGGATGTACAGTCGCACCCCAAGCTCGGCGCATCATGGGAGGGGTTTGCGTTAGAACAACTTATCGCGTTGCTTGAAACGCGGGATGCATACTACTGGGCAACCTATGCTGGTGCTGAGCTCGATCTGTTGGTGCATGCAGGCAGAAGGCGATACGGGTTCGAATTCAAATATGCCGATGATCCAGGTACAAGCCGCTCCATGCACAGCGCTGTCCACGATTTGTATTTAGAGCACCTGTGGGTGATCTATCCTGGCGCGCAGGAGTATGTGCTGGACGAAAAGGTAACTGTTCTGCCGTTGAGTTCCATACAAAACCTCGTAGATATCATTTCATGACGATGAACGGTGCCGTATCGGCCCTGAAGGGCCTCCTACCGTGTGATGATTCGATTTTGTAGGAGGGGCCCCGACATTCTCGGCCCTGAAGGGCCTCCTACAGCCGCGACCTTATCGGCCGTAAACGGCTTCCTACACAGGAAATCGCCTTGTATTACCTTGGAGAAAGGCCTTCAGTCCCTGCCTCTCATTTTAACATTGACAGGTTCTCATTACCTTGAGTAATATTACTCAGCATATTGAGTAAATTGATAACTGCTTAATTACAATCATGTTTAAACGACGAATGTACGCCACGTTAGCGCAACGTATCCGGGAACCTCGGCGGTTTATCCAGGTGCTGCGGGGTCCCAGGCAGACCGGGAAGACCACACTCGCCAGACAACTCATTGACACCACAGAGGTTCAATGCCACTACGCTTCGGCAGATGAACCCGCGCTGAAAGGCCGCGAGTGGATTCTCCAGCAATGGGATCTTGCCAGGATAAAAGCTCGAAAAGAAAAATCTGTTTTGATCCTCGATGAGATACAAAAGATACCGGGTTGGTCAGAGGTGGTAAAACATCTCTGGGATGAAGATACTGCCAGTGGCACCCCCCTGCATACGATCATCCTGGGATCTTCCCCCTTGTTGATGCAGGGCGGATTGACTGAGAGCTTAGCGGGAAGGTTTGAAGTCATACCGATTACTCACTGGTCTTTCACGGAAATGCAGCAGGCATTTTCATGGGATCTTGATCAGTATGTCTTTTTTGGCGGTTATCCCGGTGCTGCAGATCTGATTGAGGACCACACAAGATGGGAAAATTACATAAAGAATTCCCTGATAGAGACAACGGTGTCCCGCGATATCCTCCTCATGAAGCGCGTAGATAAGCCCGCGTTGCTGCGGCGTCTTTTTGAACTTGGCTGCACGTATTCCGGTCAGGTTCTTTCCTATCAGAAGATGCTGGGACAACTTGCCGACGCCGGGAATACAACTACCCTGGCTCATTATCTGGATCTGCTCAATGGCGCAGGGCTACTAACCGGCCTGAGCAAATTCAGCGGGCAGACGGTGCGACAGAGAGCCTCCAGCCCCAAACTTGTTGTGCAGAATACAGCGCTGATGACGTCGCTCTCACAGAAGACATTCCAGGAAGCCATGTCCGATCCCGAATACTGGGGCAGGCTTGTCGAATCAGCCATTGGGAGTTCCCTTATAAATGAAACCAGGGGGACACAGATTGAGCTGTTCTACTGGTCAGGCAGAAACCGCGAGGTAGATTTCGTATTGAAAAGGGCAGAGTCGATTATCGCAATCGAAGTAAAGAGCACCTCACGCAAGACATCGCTTCCCGGGATTGAAGCCTTTGCAAAAGAATTTTCTGTGGACAAGAGACTGCTTGTCGGCCCACACGGGATATCGTTGAGAGAGTTTCTCACAACACCTCCGGAGCAGTGGTTTTGATTGTTTGAATCACATTCTCGGCCCTGAAGGGCCTCCTACAGAAAGATGATTCCGGGCTTGACGCCCCCTTCATCGCCGCTGAAAAATTTCTTCGAATGTCTTCCGGAAATTCCCTTCCTGGGGTTCAGAGGATCGGTCGAATTCATCGAGCCAGGACCGAATGTATGCGCTGTCCAGGTCCTCATTGCGGATGAGGATCGATCTCACATCTTCCAGGTCGCGCGGCCTTCCTGCGAAAATCTTGTGGATGACCACATCCTCCGGCGATGCAAACCATATCCCCACACCCTGTATCTGTATCCTGTTCGCCCGCTCAATTGCCTGGGTTTCATAGGGGGTGAAGGAAAAGATGAAGTCTACCCTGATCCCTGTTTCCTCGTGCAGGCACGGGAGCACCATGGTCTGGTGAACAAACGTCCTGGTGTCGCCAGGCAGAATGCTGAGCGAGACCTCCCGGGCAAGCGCAATCACCTCGTCGAGGCGATCGGCGTCGATCCCGAGGGTGATGTCGATATCTCTGGTAAGGCGCGGCTCACCATAGAGCAAGACGGCCTGACCGCCGATGATCATGTAGGGAACCGAGCGCTGCTCGAGGGCCCGGCCTACAGCTGCGATGATTTCTTCGAACATGAGTTCAGCACCCGCGCAACCCGGATATCGACATCGATTCCCGCGAGGGGATCAGTTCCCGGAAACACACCCAGGGTCCTTCCCTCCTGCCAGAGCGCCGTGACGATCTTCATCCCCCGGTCATATGGCACCCTCCCCTCGTTCCGGGCGTGCTCATCCTGAAATCTTTCAACGATATCCGGTCGCTTCATCATACTCGAATCCTCGCACGTTTCAGGGTATTCCGCACCCTGTCAGTGAATTAGGGGGACACCATACCTAATTATTTTTAACACCTCGTATTTATTAAAGTTAATTACGGTGACACCATACCTAATTATTCTTTGTAATTACAGTGAGTTGCAAATAATTGAGTAAGGTGTCCCCTTATTTCCCATATTCAATTCCCCTTCATTTCTCTCTCAATACTCTCGGCAAGATACATCTTCACGAGAGATTGGTAGGGGACGTCTCGCTTGTTGGCAAGGACTTTCAGGTTTTCCAACATCGACTCAGGCAAACGTAGCGAGATTTTCCTGAGCGAGGGTTTCAGGTTCGGCAACACAGCCCTTTTCGCTTTTTTCCAGTCGATATATTCACTCGAATCTGCGGTGGCCCAAAATTCTCTTTCCTCATCTTCAGTTTTGAACTGGGGGATTTGTTTTTTCATAACTCCTGATACACCTTCCTTTCGCTTCTCTTCATATCTCTTGAAGATATCACGCGAATAAGACCATCCCTGATCGTGAAAACGACGAACAGAAATCTTCCGACATCGGTTTGACCCAAGGCATAGTACCGTTGTTCTCTCTCGGAGTGTTTCTCATCCTCTCGGGTCATAAGAGGTCTATTGAAAAAGATCTGTTCACACTCTGAAGCAGTCACTCCATGTTTTTTCCAATTTTTCCGGTAATTCCCTGTGTCCCATTGAAACCCAGTGCAATTCTCAATGAAATCGAGTTCATCCATGGTTTTTGTATATCTCATATATATACACTTCGTCAAGAATCAGAGCGAGAAGCAGTGGCGCTATTTCGAGAATGAATTCTCTGGATCAATACTCCCTTCTGAACCAGGAGTGAAAATTCATTGAAAGAAACGCTGGAGCGCATATAATGACTAGACTGGCTAGACAGATAAGAGGTGATGAACATGAAGGGAAATTGGAGTTTGCAGGATGCAAAAAATAAGTTCAGTCAAGTTGTTGATGAGGCGCACAAGTGTGGCCCGCAGATTGTTACGAAACGGGGAGTTGAGTCAGTTGTGATCATGTCAATTGAAGATTATAAACAGCTTACCAGACCGACTACCAGCTTGACTGATTTTTTTCAAAAATCTCCTCTGCATGGAATTGATCTTGTGGAATTAGGGGGACACCTTACTTAATTATTTTTAACACCCCGTATTTATAAAAGATAATTACGGTGACACCATACCTAATTATTCTTCGTAATTACAGCAAGTTGCAAATAATTAAGTAAGGTGTCCCCTTAATTGCTGATTCGGTGTGCGAAACTTCAGTAATATCATATAATCATTTTTTACATTACACACAAGCATCTTGAACACCTACTTCGTTCCTGCTGACTAATTGTGCTTCGCCCCTGTGGGACTCGCTATGACGAGAAATGGCTCAGTCGGAGGGGCTTCAGCCGCGACCTTTTCGGCTTTGAGCACCGACATTTTCGGCCCTGAAGGGCCCCCTACAGAGGGGTGCGGTCCTGATGGGGCCACCAACCGGGCCTCCTGCTCCTCCTCATTCTTTTTCTTGCCTCCCCGCTCAATTCCGGCTAGCGTTGGGCCGATAGACGAAGTAGCGCGCCGGCATTGCTACATAAACCGCCATTGTGGCCAGCACCACCGACAGCGCGATCGCTGCCTGAGTCAACGCCACCGCGATCGTTGCCCAAGCCGCCATCGTGACCAGCATCGCCGACGCTGCCAGCGCCTTGTGCTTCATCGGCGCGTGCACAGTGATCACACGAGGAGGCTTTGATGAAGATATGCATGATCGGCACCGGCTACGTGGGCCTGGTCACCGGCGCCTGCTTTGCGGAAATGGGCAACACCGTGATCTGCGTGGACAAGGACGAGGAGCGGATCGAAACCCTGAACCACGGCGGCATCCCCATCTACGAGCCCGGTCTCAAGGAGATCATCTCCCGCAACGTCGAGGGCGACCGCCTGAGCTTCACCTCTGACTTCACAACCGCGGTTTCCGCCTGCCGCATCTGCATCATCGCGGTGGGAACCCCCCAGGAGGAAGACGGCTCTGCCGACCTCAGCCACGTGCTGGGCGTTGCCACCCAGATCGGCCGGATCATGACCGAGTACAAGATCATCGTGAACAAGTCCACGGTGCCCGTGGGCACGGCTGACAAGGTGCGCTCCGTCATCCAGGCCGAGCTCGAGGCCCGGGGCCTGGGCCAGGTGGAGTTCGACGTGGTCTCCAACCCCGAATTCCTCAAAGAAGGAAACGCGCTCCAGGACTTCATGCGGCCAGAGCGCGTGGTGGTGGGCACCGACAACGTCCGCACCGCAGCACTCTTCAGGGAGCTCTACGATCCCTTCGTGCGCACCACCAACAACCCGGTTCTCGTCATGGACATCAGGAGCGCCGAGCTCACCAAGTATGCCTCCAACGCCTTCCTGGCCACCAAGGTCTCCTTCATCAACGAGCTCGCCATCCTGTGCGACAAGGTGGGGGCAGACATTTCCCTCGTGCGCGAAGGCATGGGCACCGACTCCCGCATCGGCCCCCGCTTCCTGCTGGCAGGCCCGGGCTACGGCGGCTCCTGCTTCCCCAAGGATGTGCGCGCGCTCATCCAGAGCGCCAAGGACTTCGGGCTCTCCCTCGAGATCTGCCAGGCCACCAACCGTGCAAACCAGCGGCAGAAGAGCTACTTTGCCGGCAAGATCATCAGCTATTACGAATCCATCAAGGCCGACCCCTCCAGCACCGTGATCGCCCTCTGGGGACTGACCTTCAAACCCAAGACCGACGACATCCGCGAGGCCCCTGCCCTGGACGTGATCGGCCAGCTCCTGGACAAAGGCTTCACCGTGCGCGTCTTCGACCCCGTGGGAATGGACAACGCCCGCGCCGTGCTCGGGGACAAGGTCACCTACGCACACGACAACTACGAGGTGCTCGAGGGTGTCGACGGGCTTGCCATTGTCACGGAGTGGAACCTCTTCAAGAGCCCGGACATCGCCCGCATGAAGACCCTGATGAGAAGCCCCGTGATCTTCGACGGCCGCAACATCCTCAACGTCAGCGACCTCAAGTCCCAGGGCTTCACCTATTTCGGCATCGGCCAGAATTAGGGGGACACCTTACCTAATTATTCTCTGTAATTACATAGTGTTGCAAATAATTGAGTAAGGTGTCCCCTTATTTCCCACCTTTTTTGTAAATAGCGATTTACAATTATGATGCCATGATGTAAAGCTGGATTTACATTTAAAGGATACGCTATGGAGACTTTTTTCGCAGAGCAGTCCAGACTGATCAAAATAATAGGTAACAGAAAACGCTATCTCTACGATGCAATCGATACAGATCTACGTTGTATCGGGATCCTCGGCGCCCGGGGAACAGGGAAAACAACTTTGATGCTGCAAATGATCAAAGAGCAGTTTTATCACAGCGATAAGGCTTTGTATATTTCCGTTGACAGCCCTTACTTTCAGGCCCACGACCTGTTTGAATTTGCTCAGACGTTTCATCAGCATGGCGGGGAAATCCTTTTTATTGATGAAGTCCACAAATATCCCGATTGGTCAATCCACATCAAATCGATTTATGATGCAATCCCCGGACTGAAGATCGTATTTTCAGGCTCCAGTCTGCTCAAAATTGCCAGACAAAAGGGCGACCTGAGCCGTAGGGCCGTTATTTATTATCTCCATGGAATGTCGTTTCGGGAGTATGTTAATTTCACTCGGCATACGAATTTTTCTTCTTCGTCACTTGATGATCTACTGAAGAATCATCAGACTATGGCACTGGATATCTGCAATGATCTTAAAATCCTGCGTCTCTTCAAACAGTATCTTCAGACCGGCTATTACCCATTCTTCCTTGAAGGAGAAACCTCTTACCGGCTTAAAGTGAGGGAAATCATCAACCATATCCTTGAGGTGGATTTACCATATATCAGTGGGATCGAGATCCGGCAGATAGGCAAGATTAAGAAGCTCCTTTATATGCTTGCCGTAAATCTTCCTTTTGTTCCCAACATCGTCAAACTATCGGAGGCGACCGAGATTTCTCGGCCAAAACTCTATGAGTATCTTGAGCACCTCCAGGATGCCAAACTTCTCAATCTTCTGAGACAGCGCGGCAAGGGCTATGCGATTCTCACCAAGCCCGACAAGATCTACCTTGAAAACAGCAACTTGATGTTGGCAATCGCAGAAGAGATACATACCGGGACATTGCGTGAACTTTTCTTTGTGAACCAGATTCGTAATGCCTTTTCCATACATCGACCTATTGTTGATGCCACAGTTGAGCTTACCGGCCAGGGCGACTTCTTAGTGAAAACTCTCTATACGTTTGAAATAGGGGGGAAATCCAAATCCTATGACCAGATCAGGGATGTAAGCGACAGTTTCATTGCTGCTGATGATATCGAAACCGGGTTCGGCAACAAAATACCCTTGTGGCTCTTTGGTTTTCTCTATTGATGAGGCTCTTTTTTTACCCCAACTACGAGGTGCTCGAAGGCGCAGACGACCTGGCAATCGTCACTGAGTAGGAGGGGCTTCAGACGGTATGTAAGAAAGTTGAGATTGCCTGAGAGAATCATGGCAACCTCCCTCTTATTATTGAG
>OMKS01001432.1_pt1 | contig 21142 bp, 18 predicted proteins | sample 1674721 | NCBI WGS metagenome assembly OMKS01 (sample SAMN06264996, study PRJEB25208) | sediment metagenome | isolation source: hot spring sediment | place: USA: California | collected 2014-09-02
TTCTCTGCTCTGCCAAAGTCAATTTGATCAATTATCAAAGAACTGCGCATAACTACCGCGGAGCGGTTTCGTTCAACATATAGTTATACCTTTTATCCGTGTTTACTTATTATTTTAGACAGCGCTAACCTATTGATTAACTGCCAATATCATCTATTTCGATATGGCTACATTTAGGAAAAAATGTCTATATTTAGGCAAATAATTTTAATTTGCCTAATATTAGGAAAATCATTTTCCTAATAGTGGACATTTTTTTAGTTGGGTCTTTATTATGCTTTTTCCTAATATTAGACATAATGCTATTTTGTTGTAACTATTCTATTTTCTAATCCTAAATCCACTGCTTCTTTATAAGGCAATTCCCAGAGCTTTATGTTGGGATTCCATTTTCCACCTGCTGCTTTTATTAATCGGCCGATATGAACTTCCCCGTATTTTACTCGCAATCCAATCAGTTTATTGGCAGGTATTCGATTATGGTCTATCTCCCATGGCTCATCTTCTACCACCAGCTCGACAGTTTTTATCTTTCGTTTCTTTTCTGAATCATATTTGTATCTCACACAAGTCAAAGCATCACCATATTTCTGCAACCACTTTTTAGTACCAGGCTGCCCTACAACAAGAGTCTTTTTGGTAATAACACTCATGAATTTCTTATTTTATTATACAGATCCTTTGAAGAAATTACTTCATTTAATCATTTGATCTCATAAAACTATAAATTATCTGCAGGACTTTTTACGCCCATTCCTTTAATCACGTGAGTATAAATTTCAGTCGTTTTAACATCCTTGTGGCCCATCAACTCCTGCACGGTGCGAATATCGTATCCATCTTGAAGCAAATGTGTTGCGAATGAATGTCGGAATGTATGGCAGGAACCATGTTTCGTGATATCAGCTTTCTGTCTCGCTTGCTTCACCGCTTTTTGAAGTACTGTTTCGTAGATATGATGGCGACGTCTTATCCCACTTCTCGGATCAGTTGAAATCTGTGTAGCAGGAAATACAAATTGCCAGCCGAATTCCTTTGCAGCGTTTGGATATTTTCTTTCCAAAGCATAAGGAAGATAAACCGATCCAAAGCCATCCTTCAAATCTTTTTCATGTAATTTCTTAACGGTTGTTAAATGTTCTTGAAGTGGCTGTTTTACAACTTGCGGAAGCACTGTGATTCGATCCTTATTTCCTTTAGAATCTCTTACTGTAATCTGATTATATTCAAAATCAATATCTTTTACCCGTAATTGCAGACATTCGGTCAGCCGAAGTCCAGCGCCATAGAGCAGATTGGCCATGATCCAATTCATATCTGAAAGATGCGCTAATACCGCTTTGGTCTCGGTTTTGGTGAAGACCACTGGCTCGGTTTCCCGCTTTTTCGCCCAGACAATATTTCCAAAATCACCCAACTCAATTTTTAGTACATGCTTGTAAAGAAAAACAATGGCGCATAAGGCTTGATTTTGGGTGGATGCCGAGACCTTCTCATTAACTGCCAGATGAGTAATGAATTGATTGATCTCTTTTTCGCCCATCTCCCTGGGATGGCGTTTATTATGAAATAGAATGAATCGCTTTATCCAGTGGACGTAAGCTTCCTCGGTCTTCATGCTGTAATGTTTGGTGCGGATAGCATTCCTCACCGCATCCAATAATTTTGGTTTTCTAACAATAGCAGGATTTTGGCTGTCATGAGACATGATTGCTCCATCACTTTAATAAATGATGTATTCCTCTCTGCTCAATCGCGGTGCCTGGTGAAAATCGGGAGGGGATTCGCTTGTATTTGCAGAGCCATTATAACATATTTTTACTAAAAAGTCAAGAACAATTTTAAAATTTAAGCGAGCTGTTACACGCGAAAAGAGCTCATACAGGCAACGAATAATCGATCAATTGCTAAATAATATATTTGTCGGCGTACTCAAAATAGTGAGCCAGTTTGGTATATTGGTATGGCGGTCCTTATGCTGGTGAACTGCGATTTCACCATCAATTAAAACTGTTTGGATGGGTGGGAAATCATAAGGTTACAATTTTTTGTTTCACAAAAGCTTATAAACTGAACGGGCATAAGCGCCGCCTAAAAACATGCCTCTGGCATCAACCAGCCGTCTTCGACTTCGAGCTAACCGGCACTGATAAACATCGGACGCGTAGCGCACAGCGCCACCACCGCATGAGCGCCGACCGACAGGTCGTTCGGCAGTCGATGGTCCGTCAAAATATCCTTTAGTTAGTTTGATGTAGCTAAACTTAGCTAAGCCAGCACCTAAAAAATTATTGCTCTCGGAATTGAAATTCACCAGCGCCGAATCTGCCTCTGGCATGATTGCTCAGAAAAAAGATAATTTTTATCTGGGATTGAATTTTTCGATCTCCTTCTCCAGAAAATAACTGACCACGGTTCGGATCACCACGATACCTCCCAGAAAAGCAATATCTTTCAACGTCGGATGCGTGAAGGTGGCGACAATATCTGCCGCAATCATGAACTCGAGCGCCAGCAGCAAATACGAGCCAAACTGATGGCGCAGCGATTCTCGCTCACGATAGATCGATACCTGACGTAGGCGCTTGATTTCCAGCTTGAGCAGCCTGAATACCGTCAAAATCACCCCCCAGATGATGACAACCACACCGATGCTTCCTATAACAACGGATATGATGTGCAAGATTTTAATCATTGCCTGAGCCTAATTGATAATTGATTTGATTACAAACCCGCCCGCTCCAGCCAGTACAGCAACAGAAAAATCAGCACTGCCATCGGAACCACGAAAACCCAGTCATTGACTTTGAACAACCGCGGCAAAGTCACATCGCCAAAATCTCCCTTGCTCAGAATTCCCTGGTTGAGTCGGGGATAGAGTGCGGCAAAAAGTCCGGCGACGATCAAAATGCCGGCCAGCCCACCTACCAGAGCGTCCAGATAGCCGTTGCCGATTGCACCGGCAATGGTGCCGGGACAATAGCCGAGCACGGCAAAGCCGATCCCAAAAATCAGCCCGCCGATGATGTTCTTGCCCACCGAACCGTATTTGGGATAAAGCTCCACCCAGCCCAGGGTTTTCATGGCATAGATGCCGATCATCCCTGTCAGCACTGCTGAAAGCATGATTTTCAGCACGGTGAAATCGGTGAGCAGCAGTTGCCCGATAATCACATCATATTTTGTGGCGCCGCCTTTTTGGAGCAGAAAGCCGAACACAATCCCAAACGCCAACCCCCAGAGCAGGGGAGATCTGTCATTTTTGGGTTTTATCTCTGAATTTTTCGTCTGCATGTTTCCCTCCTGTTAACCGATTATTTTGAAGATAATGTGCGCCATCACAATCCCGCCGATGAAAAAGCAGAATGCCGAGATCCAGCTTGAAACGGCAAGCTGCAGAGCGCCGCTGATACCATGCCCGCTGGTGCATCCGCCTGACCAGCGTGCGCCAAACCCGATGCAAACACCGCCAACCAGCGCAACGATAACTCGTAATGTTGGATCGCTGCCGAAAGCCGATGCCCAGATCGAAGGAACCCACTGCCAGTGAAAATCACCGGACATCAGCGCTGAAATCAGTGAACCGATGACAATGCCCACCACCAGCATCCATTGCCAGTCCACAGCAAGTTTTACTTTCTGGTAGTAAGGTTTCAATTCTACCTTTTTCCCCCGAAACAGCTTTTCGATCATGCCGCTGGTTTTGGCAAAGGTCGTGGAACAGGCGATCGGCTTTCGGGAAATCAGAAAGCTGAACCAGCTCAAAATGCCGATGCCGATCCCCACCGCATAAGGCGACCAGCGCATTTCAGTTAAAATTTCCATCAGATTGCCCTCCGTTGGTTATTCTACATCCCAGTGCTTTTTCACTTCGCTGAAATTGGTAAAGAATCTCGACCCGTGAGGATTAACACAGGCATGGCACTCCCGGGCATAGCCGGCAGCGCTGTAGCCGGTCATTCCGCCGGCAACATTGTAAATATCTTTGAAACCATGCTGTTTGAGAATACTGGCTCCAAGACTGGAACGATTGCCCGAGCTGCAGACGAGCACGGTTGTCTTGTCCTTGTTCAACTCATTGTAGCGGGTTCGCAGATCCGCCACCGGGATATTGATGGCGCCTTTGATATGGTTATCCTCATATTCCAGTGGCGCACGGATGTCCAGCAACACAAAATCGTTGCTGCCGGTAATCATATCGTGCAAGTCTTCGGCTGCAATCAACTCGATGTGACTGGTCCTGAATCCTGCCACAGCCCAGGTGACCATGCCGCCATCCAGATAACCCACAATTCGATCCACACCCACCCGGCGAGACCAGGTATTTGCTTCCAGCGCTTTCTTGTAATCATCCGCCACCAGCAAAATATCTTTATCCGTGGGCAGAACCCAGCCGGCAAAGGTGGGGAAATTGCCGTTGAGATCGAGGTGCCAGGCGCCGGCAATGTGCTGACTGGCAAAGGCGTGATAACTGCGGGTATCCAGCAACACGATATCGGGGTCGCTCGCTCGCTTTTTAAACTCTGCCGCACTCAATTCTTCCATAACAGGAAGATCGGCGAGCCGGGCCGGTCCCTGCCGGTTGATGTCGCTGCAGCGACTGAAATGATCCGGCGCTGGCGGCATATCCTCGGTAAGCGATTTGATAAACTCGGATTTGTCCTTGATCTGCAAGGCGCTGTTGAAATTTCGCTCATAGCCGATGGTGCTGCGCCATTTAGCGGCCATAGCCCGACCGCACAATGAACCCGCACCATGCGCCGGATAGACTTCAACATAATCGGGCAGCTTTAACAGCTTATCGTGCAGGCTGTGGTAGAGTTTCCCTGCCAGCTCCTGTGCGATGTCCGGAAACAGGTCGGGTCTGCCCACATCGCCGACGAAAAGCGTATCGCCCACGAAGGCACCGACCGGACTGTCCGATCGCGATTTGTCGATCACCACATAGCTGAGGTGCTCCGGCGTATGGCCCGGCGTTTCCAGCACCTTTAGCTCCATATCTTCCAATTCGATGGAATCGCCTTCCGAGAGAGGGACATGGTCGAAAGTGCACTCTGCCGATTTCGCCACATAAATTTTCGCCCCGGTCTTTTTCGCCAGATCGATATGTCCCGAAATGAAATCGGCGTGGAGATGGGTTTGAAGGATGTGGGTAATATCCACACCCATGGCCCGGGCTTCGGTGATGTAGACATCCACATCCCGCTGGGGATCGATTACGGCGCAGCTATTCTTGCCGGCGAGGATGTAGGAACTGTGAGCAATTTTTTCGATGAAAAAGTGTTTGAGTAGCATGAAATTTCTCCTTTGAAATTTTTAGTCGTTAATCAATTCATTTCTTGCCCAAAGAGTAAAAATAAAAACTCTGGCCGTCAGGTTAAAAATACCAATTTAATCCGGAATGGTGTTTTTTCTATGTTTAAATTTTATCGAGGAAGAACCACCAACTTATTTATTTTTGGGTCATTTATGACCATGTTTTGTTCCACCAGCCCCTGGTTTTCCTTCCATAACATTGTTGTAAAATCGGGTTGTTGGATAAGCAAAATCAATATCATCATTGGCAGTGAACTGTCGCAAAATGGCTTCCCAAATCGCTTGTTCGGTTCCTCGTCGTTTTCGGGGATTGCTCAAATAGCGAATCGTTAAAAGCACGCCACAATCTCTCGCCGCAGTCCAGACAATGGGCGTGAGCTTGGTGTAAAATATCATAAATCTTTTCGCGGCTTTCAGGAGCTGTTTTTTCAGCATCGGCAGAAATATGTTCGGCATGTTGGTTGGCAATTTTTAGCAAAATTTCCTTAGCTTTTTCCCAATTGCTTTCAAACGTGACCAGCACAGGGATTTCATTCCAGATGTAATAAAATCCCTGGGAATAATTTGCCAATGGATTTTTAAAAATCATGCCATTGGGTAGATGAATCACCCGTCCTGTGGATTGGTCAGCATCCACCCATTTCCCGATTTCCATCAGCGTGAACATGAACAGCCGTTTGTCAATCACATCGCCGGCATGACCACCAATCTCAATTCGATCCCCGACATCGAAAGGACGACGCCACATAATAATGAAGAACCAGCCAGCAAGATTGACGAGCAGATCCTGTAGTGCAATGGCAACTCCGGCGGCAAAAATTCCCAAAAAAGTTGCTGCTGATTGAAAGCCCTGAAACCAGATGCGTCCGATCAGAAAGATGCTCAGAAATGTCAAAACATACGTGATGCTCTTGCGCCAGTGATAGCGTCGGCGAACATCTTTGATCTGACGGTGCAGCAAGAATAGAATAAGATAGCGCAACAGTATGATGATCAGGATGACAAGCAGGGTGTTAATCAGGTGTCGCTGCGCATTGATCAGAATCAGCAGCGTGTTTTGGATCCAGTGGCTATATTTATCAATATGTTGCATAAAAACTCAGATGTCTGTTATCAAAAAAAAGCAAAGCACTGAAAACTTCGCATGGATTTTATTCTTTCTTGCAACTAATTTAAAAACATTTTCTTAATAGCCAATAATTTTTTTTAATTTAGGATAAAATATCATTTTTTCCTTAAGAGAACATAGCTTCGCAAATTGATTTAATGAAAAACAACCACAGAGTCCGCTGATTTCACAGATCAAAATCAAAGAAATCGGTGTCATCTGTGAATTCTTTGGTTAATTTTTTATTGCGAAAACTTTCAAATTTCGATACAATGAATTAAAAAGCTATTGTTTTGAGCGGGATCAGCAACGAAGCAGAGTAGCGCAAAAAATGCCAATGACCATCAATACGAGTTGTGGTCAGAAAGCGAATCCCACCAAAAAAGGGGAATTGCAGTATGGCGAAAAACTCCTCGTTTTGAAAAAGAATATCCACGATCCCTTGCTTCAGGATTCCCCCAACCAATAATTCAACATTCTGAATGGGCATAATTGACAGCCCGGTCTTCACGCGAGCTTGTTCAAAATATTGGATATCATCGTTCCAGGCAGCTTCAGCCAGAATTTTGAATCGCTGACTGAACAGCTTTATACCAAATCCGGCTGAATATTCTCTCTGAAACTGATAGTTTTCGATAACGGGTTCATTCAAATCCCTGGCGTGAGCTGCCAGGGACAAGAAGGACGCTGGCTGGAAAATTAGTCCGACATCGACACTGAATACCTGTTTGGTTCGATCCGACGATTGGACTTCAATAATTTTGTTTGCTGTGCCAATGGAGAGCACTTTTCCACCCACCGAAAGCCCTAATTTATATGCTCGCATAAAATCGTGATCAGTATGGTTGTCCAATGAAAATTGTTGCACCGCAAAAGCCAGATTATTCATCGTTAATGCAAAATTAATCTCATCCTGCTCGCCTGGTTTCAAAAAGTTATAATTGAAAAACGCGCCATCATCATTGGGGAAAAGGCTCAATCCAGCCGCATTGCCTATCATCGCGGTCATCCCATGAACTTCAGTGTTGAAAGACAGACGCTGAAGCTCTGAGACAGGAATATCCTTGATTTGTCCCCAAACCGGGTTTACCAGATTAGTCAAAATTATCAAAATGAATATCTTTTTCATAAGCTCCCCTATTTTTAATAGAGTCGGGTGCCAACGTGTAAATTGAAACTGTTGTAGTCGCTTTCACCGAAAATAAAGTGAATATTAAACGACAGTCCCGCCTTCCAATTCTGGCCCAATGACCATTCCATTCCGATTCTGCTGCCCAGTCCCAATCGAAAATCCGTCGTTCGTTCCTCGGAATCTAACGAAGGAAATGAAGGATAGGTCTTTTTCAGCGTTTTATAAATTAAATGTGTCTCCATTTGTGGCGCAAGAAAAAACTCATAAGCAGATCCTTCTGTTGGATACAAATGGACCGGCATTCCGACTCCCAACGTTGTAATGACAGCAGCGCCGACGGCTTCGATTTGACCGGGCACACTGGTTGTGGAAATAACATTTTTATTTAAACTAAAAACGCCCAAAGTCAGGTTGCCAGCCGCATTTAAAGAAAAGGACTTGAAGGTTTTAAGATTATACCGATTTTCGTATCCAATAACACCGCCAGTCGCGTAATTGGGTCCAAACTGTGAAGAATAGCCAGCCTGGAATGTGTCCTGGCGTCGCTGAAGCGGCGCGGCAGCCAACGGCAAGAGAGCTGTGGTGGCAAATTCTTTTTTCAAGTCAGGTCGGCGAATTTTGATAGAAGTGCCGTACTCGATGCTTCGCAGATCTTTTTTATCTATGGTTAATCTGCCCATGTCAGTGATGAGGGTTAATACATTTCGATCTTCACTGTATAAATAGCCATCAATTCTATTGCCGGTCGTCAGCGTGAGTCTCACGGCTTCACCGCGTTCAGCGAACGGCTCCGACACATATTCAACCAGCTTAACATCCTGCTTGGGAACAGTGAAACGCCCCAAATCTGCCTGCACCATGATCATGGTTGGGCTTTTGGCGATCAACAAACCATCAATCACTTCGCCATTTTTAAGGTGAACGACCACATGATCGTTCAAGGGTTGGCGCAACAGGCTATCGGCAAGGTCAGTCATATTCGGTAGCGGGCTGTAATAGATTTTTTCTACCTCCATGCGACGAATTTTAACCTCGCCTAGGTCATTGGCCAGCGTTATTGAGTCATTGGTCTCCTGTATGATTCTTCCTTCAAGAGACTTCCCATTTTTCAAAAACAACGCGGCGTTTTGTGAATAAAGTAGGGTTGAGTTAACCGCAAAAATAAAGAATGCGAAAGCAAGGATGAAGCTTTGAATGTTTAATGTTGTCCTGTTCATAATAAAACTCCAAAGATAATCGTTTGATTTGAATTTATCTGACGAAAAACGTCCAGATCAAACTGCGCGAATTTATATCCGGCGTTATTTTGATATTTTTATCGACAATTAATGTATCGTTTTTGCTGTAAGCAGCAACCCACCAATAATAAACCGATCCAGGATTGAAACTTGATCCCTGGTAAATAGCTGTGGTGTCGATTGATTTTTGAGATGTCCAGATCGTATCTGCCAGCGGCGATTTAGCGACAAAAACTTTATACCCCCTTGCATGTTCCACCGATTTCCAGGTGAATACATAAGGCGGTGTGAATTCAATGCGATTGCTGGGGTTGGTCAATTCGACTTTTTCCATAATTCGATCACCAGCAGCCGCGCTAGGCAGGCTGGATTTCAGCCCCAGATCGACACTGGTGACTCTGTAATAAAAAAGATCCCCAGGTTTGACATTGCGATCAAAATAGATGCCAACTGTCGTGGAGTCGATAAGCGATGTCGAGTCAGCTCGAAAAAAGGGATCAGTTCCACGATAAATGCGAAACATCATTAGATCGCTCACACTGGGCGGCGTCCAGGTGATAACAAACTCAACCTGGTTGAGATTCGGATAATTGTGACCATAAACAGTGACGTTCGTTGGACTCGCTGGCGACGAGATGTTGATCGGACGAACATCAATAACGCCTGTTGGCGCGCTTTCATTTCCAGCAAAATCAATGGCAGTCAGATAATAGTAATAAACCAGATCATAGGAAAGAAAAACATCGACAAATTCGGTTTGTTTTGTTTCGCCGATTCTAACAAAATCATTCATGTCGCCAACTGACCGATACAAGATGTATTTATCAAAATCTGGTTCCGTATTTTTTGACCAGCGGAAATGCGCCTGTCCATCGCCGCCGCCAATTAGTGTGAAATTCGCTGGCATGGCTGGCGGCTCAATGTCAGCCGGAGCAGTAATTTTGCCACAGGAATTGAAAAAAAGCGACAGGCTAATCATGAGTAAAATTATGAAGAACCTTGTTGCTGCTGATGTAAGAGAATGGGAAAAATATTTCATAAATTTTTCACTCCGTTGCTGATAAAATCGAGTTCACTATTTTTTTTGATAATTTTTAAAAGCTCCTCTGTTGTCAACACTCCAGAATATCGGCGAATTAACTTGCCCTTTTTGAACAACAATAGGGTTGGCACCCCATAAACATTTAGCTTCTCCGACAGTTTCCGTTGCGAATCCCAATCGGTTTTAAATATCTGTACCTTGTTGCCGGCACGAGAGAGGATTTCACACAGATGTTTAGATACGCTTTGGCATTCGTCGCACCAGGATGTCCAAAAGTTGAGCAGGATTAAACCCTGACTATTTAGCACTTTTCTGGTAAAGTCCCAGTCGTGAACTTTTTCAAACATAAACCTGTATTCCAATTTAGTTTTGTTAATTATCATAACTGTTAATACAAATCCAATGCCAGCATTTTTTTAGGCAATTTGATTTTAAAACGGATAAATGGGAGTTTATTAGATGCGTTAAAATGACAGCGGATAACTATGTTAAATTTATGAGAGATGAATATACTGCTGATTTCGGATCCATCGAACCGATCCTGATAAATTTGGATGGGCGACCTGGATTGATAATTTACAGGACTGTTGCATGCAACACACTTGTTGCAACACTTTTGTTGCAATTTCAGCAACACAAATAAAAAGCAACCAATCGGGAAAAGCCAGAACGAGTCAACTCCTGAACTGTGAATTATGCCAATTAATACAATTTCGCTAAACCGCCAGGGCCGACAACTGACATCAGATCAACCTGGATAAGCCAGTTAGAACGAAGTGGAAATCCCGTTTTCGGGGAACCAAAAAGAAAAATTAGCTCACAAAAACTGAACGAACACAAAATTGAATCCCAAAAGACTTATTTTTGTGTCGTGTTCCGTTTTTGTGTCTGAAATATTGTTGCTCGTTGGGCAAGAAAACAACTTTTTATGAACTAATTACCGAGTTACCTATTTGCCTATTTAACCAATACCCAATTTTCCAATCACCTTATAATGCCAAATTCTTTCATTTTTCGCCAGAGGGTGGTGCGATGCATTCCCAGGCTTTGGGCGGCGCGGGAAACATTCCATTAAAACGCCGCCAGGGCGCGCCGAATATCTTCTTCTTCCGTATTTAGATCAGCTTCTGACGGCGGGGGAGGCGTCCCATTCTGTCGGGTGTGACGAATTTCAGGGGGCAGACAATTCGATTCGATAATTTTTCTGTGTGATAATGCCAGCGCATGTTCGATGGCATTTTCTAACTCCCGCACATTGCCAGCCCAGGGATATTGCAATAGCAATTCTTTTGCTGCCGGAGATAATCCGATGAGTTTCCGATTATAAAGCATGTTGAATCTCTCCACAAAATGATCGGCAAGAAGTGGAATGTCCTGACGTCGTTCTCGTAGCGGAGGCAGATTGATTTGAAATACTTTGAGCCGATAATAGAGATCTTCTCGAAACTCCCCTCTGGCAATCAGTTCGGTGAGGACTCGATTGGTTGCAGAGATAATCCGGACATTTACTGGAATAATTTCAGAGCTGCCAACTCGTTCGATCACCCGCTCCTGAATCGTCCGCAACAGTTTCACCTGAATATCCAGCGACAGTGTTCCGATCTCATCTAAAAAAATAGTTCCGCGGTTAGCCATTTCAAACCGGCCCTGGCGATCTTTGATTGCGCCAGTGAAAGCGCCTTTGACGTGTCCGAACAACTCGCTCTCCAGTAAGGTACTGCTCAAAGCAGAACAGCTAACGGGTATGAATGGCATATTGGCGCGATGGCTGCGTTCGTGAATTGTGCGGGCAACGATCTCTTTTCCCGTACCAGTTTCGCCATAGATCAATACCGTGGTATCGTACTGGGCGACAGTTTCAATGAGCGAATAGACCTCTTTCATCGCCGGGCTCGCGCCGATCAAAGCGCCAAAGCTGTGAAGCAACATCGCCGTCTTCCGCAGGCGGGTGACCTCTGAAATATCATGAAGCACCAAAACAATGCCAAATTCTGCCTCGTCTGATGGGTTCGTAAGAGCCGTGCTTACCAGATAGGTCCGCACTTCGGCGTTTTGATCTTCTATTTCCAGGGTAAAATTTTTCACGGGACGCCGGTTCTGGATCGTCTCTTCGATTAATTTTAAAATACCCGGAAAATGAGATTCGAAAATTCCTTCCGCGTTTTTGCCGATTATTGAATGGGTATTCGAGCCCAGAATTGCACTGGCAGTTCTGTTGATCGTGGCAATATTCAAGTTTGGATCAAGGATCGCGAATACACCGGTGGGCATTGAATCAAAAATGACAGATAGCTCATTGAATTTTTGCACATATTCCTGCAGCGACAGTGATGGCTGCGGGGTATTCCCTCTTTTTGATTTTAGCATAATTATGAACCTCAATACTTTGAAACGTTCAAGTTTTTTTTAAATGCACTCATAAATGAGTCTACTCTGAAAACTGCGAATTACCTAATTTCGCTAATATTAGGGAGCTTAATTTCGATAAAGCCAATTCGCGTTAATTGGCGGAATTAACGGTTTTAAGCCTTTTTATAGTAAACTCATAAATAAAAAAAATAAAACACCATCACCACCACCAAGAAATCACCGTCATTCCGCCGTCGGCTTTGAAATAATCGGCGTTGCGATAGCCGTCGAATGACATCAGCAGCGCATTGACCTGGTGCGTGTGCAAAATAAAGGAATTTGCCGCACACATACCGCTGCCATCAACGCCAGAGGACGGGGATCGAGCCCGCTGATTTGAGCCATGCTCATCACCAGCGGCGCCAGCACCACAATGGCGCAAAGAAAATAGAGAGAGGCAACCCCCCAGGCAGCAAAAATTCCCAGGAATGTGGCGGCTGATTGAAAGCCCTGAAACCAGATGTGTCTGTTTTACAAAAGTTTTGAATCCAAACTGCTGTTTATTATGGCGAGCGACTGATCATAGACAGAATCGCAGAGCAAGCAGGTGGTTTGTCCTGCGCTTCTAAAAATACATCCGCACAATCAACAACACAAACGCTACAATCAAACCCGCCTCTAATAAAAAGAATCCCCATTCCAACTGTCGCTGTTTTTCCATAATAGTGCTTTTGCAAATTTGTTGAATATTTTCCGGTGAATGCAGGTAGAGGACTAATTTTTGGGTCATTACCATCTGCACGCAACAATTGAGAGCGGTTAGCCAGATGAGTAGCGGCATAATAAACAGACATTTGCCCCAGATTGACCAGTTTTCGGGGATGAATTCAGCAAAGCCCAAAATACCGAAATAGATCGCCTTGATCACACCCAGCGCAGAAATCAGCGATGAGGCTGCCGACCGCACCCCGGATAGCGAGCCCGTGTGACCATTTTCCGACCCTGTTCCAGCCAGAACGCATCGTCGGGCGCCGAAGCCGGGCTGTCGTAAATAATATCGTTTTGATCGGACATGGATTTTGTTCCTTTTTTATTTTTAGACATCCCCTTGAATCCTCCCGCCAGCCGGCGAGGGGACTTTCCTGGATTCCTCTTTTCGAAGGGGGGATGTTAAATTCACACCAATCCTACCCCAAATCTCCCTGCCTCAGCCGAAAATCCTCTATCATCTGCCACGTAACGATCACATCCGCAGGACAGCATTTGCAGCGCAGAACGTACCGCTCCTGCAGTTGGCTGGGCTGCGGCGGCTGGCCCTGTTGGCGGCACGAGTGATAACGACGCCAGTGAGCAGTTTGTCCAGATCGACTTCGTTTGTGTGTTTATTCGCGCTGTTGCAACGGACTTTGATGGTGTTTGGCATGGTTTAGGTCTTTTATTTTTTGTGGAGTGTGGTCCCGCCAAAACGCATTGGCGTTAAGTTAAGCAATATGCAATTATCAAGATTCGACAGATTAATTTTATAATATAATAATATTTTCTTGATTTTTTTGCAAATATGATGTATAATTAAGAAAAAGGTTACTATTCAGCATTGAGCTGCCATTCCTGCGGATGCAGTAATCCCCTCAGATATCCGTTTAACTAAATCATTGTATAAGTGTTTCAATTCTGAATTCATGTTTTGAATGACATTTTCCTTATATTCCCGCTTCCATTTTTGTATTCTTTTTTAATGAGCTATCGCGGCTATTAAATCATTTGTGTGGTACAGTTTCAACTGCCCAGTGGTGGTACATTTTGAAGTGCACGGTGACAGAGCGCCAGGTCTATCATTTTGACCAGTAATCGACCGTTCAACGATTGGCTGACTATATTTCCCGATCCTGTAATCGCCAACGCCATTCAGGATCGGTTAGCCCATCATTCTCATCATATTTTGATCAAAGGAGAATCGTATCGAAAAAAAATTAGTCCCAAAGTAATACCTTAGTCATCGGTGGAGACGCAGACTGATGCCATCGCTTTATTTGTAACAATATTAAAAATAGGTAGCTTTATATAAAAATTTTATCATCTGTCAAATAATCAGATCATCAAGCGATGGCATCAGTATTCCACCTGTAAGTGAGGTGATACGTCCCAAATTTGAAAACGCTTGACTTTGTAAATTAATCTTTTTATTATTCCCTTAATTCACAAAACAAGTGGGGAATATCATGAACCTGGGACTGGGGAATATGATGGACTTTGACATTTTTCGGTGTTTTATTTTGCGGTTTCGCCACGCTGGGTAATGTGATAAAACAAATTTGTCAGACTGCAGTTTTAGTATTTTTGATATACTTTGAAATTCCGATACAACCGGTTTGATATAAATTTGTCAATGCTGCAAAAACGCCATTATTTTTTACTAAAAAAAATCAACTCAACCACCTCATCCACCTTATCCACCAGATGAAAGCACATGTCATTTTTAATAACCTCAGGCAGTTCAACCAGATCATTCTCATTTTTTTTTGGCAGCACGACTTGCTTAACACCGGCGCGCCTGGCGGCGAGGATTTTTTCTTTTATCCCGCCGACAGGCAATATTTTTCCGCGCAGCGTGATCTCACCGGTCATGGCAATTTTTTGTTTGATTTTCTGTTTGGTGAGCAAAGAAATCAGCGCTATCGCCATGGTGATGCCTGCCGAAGGTCCGTCTTTGGGAATCGAACCGGCGGGCACATGAATATGAATTTGGCCGCTCTCAATTTTTTTGGGGGCAATGCCAAACGTCTTTGCCTTTGTCTTTACATAAGTCAACGCCGCTTGTGCTGACTCTTTCATGACATTACCCATCTGCCCGGTCAAAATCAATCCCTTTCCAGCGGACAGCTCGGTGCATTCCACAAATAAGATGTCTCCGCCGTAAGGGGTCCAGGCCAAGCCGGTTGCGATTCCGATATCAGTCATTCTGTCAGCGATCTCTGAGTAGAATTTTTCAGGTCCCAAAAATTCAGTGAGATTTTTGGCAGAGATAACGATTTTTTCGGGATTGCCGCTGGCAATGGTTTTGGCTGCCCGCCGGCAAATTTTAGCGATCTCCCGTTCCAGATTTCGCAGTCCGGCTTCACGGGTAAAATCGCTGATCATTTTTCGTACCGCGCTTTTGTGAATGGAAATTTGCGGTTTTTTCAACCCGTTTTCCGTGATCTGTTTTGGGATGAGATATTGAAAAGCAATGTCCAATTTTTCCTCGGCGGTGTAACCGGGCAATTCAATCACTTCCATACGGTCCAGCAGCGGCGATGGGATGGGATCTATATAATTTGCTGTAGTGATGAAAAAAACTTTGGACAAATTAAAAGGCACGTCGAGATAATGGTCCGAAAAGGAAAAGTTTTGCTCAGGATCGAGCACTTCAAGAAGCGCCGAGGCTGGGTCACCGCGAAAATCTGTGCCAATTTTGTCAACTTCATCGAGCATAAAAACCGGATTGTTGTAGCCAGCGTTTTTTATCCCCTGGATAATCCTGCCGGGCAGCGCGCCGATATAAGTGCGGCGATGCCCGCGAATCTCGGCTTCATCTTTGACGCCGCCCAATGAAATTCGCACAAATTTCCGGCTCATAGCGCGGGCAATGGAACGGCCTAATGAAGTTTTCCCCACTCCGGGAGGCCCCACAAAGCACAGGATCGGTCCTCTGGTATCCTGTTTAAGTTTGCGGACGGCGAGGTATTCTAATATTCGCTCTTTTACTTTAATCAGATTATAATGATCCTGGTTGAGGATGCGTTCGGCGTCTTCGAGCTGAAGATTATCATTACTTGACTTGTTCCAGGGAAGGCGGATCATCCAATCCAGATAAGTCCGCGATACTGTATATTCAGCAGCGCCAGGCGGCATTTTCGAAAGCCGCTCCAATTCGCGAACTGCCTCTTTTTTTGCCGGCGATGGCATTTTGGCTTTTTCGATTTTACGCCGAAGTTCATTGATCTCAGATGCTCGCTCGTCGCCTTCACCGAGCTCCTGCTGAATGGCTTTTAATTGTTCTCTGAGATAGAATTCACGCTGATTTTTTCCGATTTCAAATTGAACCTGGGTTTGGATTTTGGAGCCCATTTCCAAAACCTGCAGTTCGCGGTTGATAAATATCGTCAGTTTGGTTAGCCGATCCCTGATGTTTAGAGCTTCTAAAATTTGCTGCTTTTCAAATAGGGTCAAATTTAGATGGGTAACCAACAAATCCGCCAATCTTCCCGGGTCTTGCATGTTCATAACTGCAATCTGTAATTCATCAGGAAGATAAGGAACCAGGGTCATGATTTTTTGAAATTGTAGCGAAATGTTTCGCATGAGCGCTTCAATTTCAATGCCCTTGCCTGCCATTTCACGGACTTGTTTTACCTGCGCCATAAAATAGGGTTCGCGTTGAATATATTTTTTAATTTTAATTCGCGATAATCCTTGAACCAAAATCCGGGTGCTGTTGTCGGGGAAGTTTACTTTTTTGATAACATGCGCCGTTGTGCCAAGCTTGAACAGGTCGTTCGCATCAGGGGATTCGTTTTCAGGTTCCTTTTGGGCGACCAGCCCCAATAGCTTGTGGCTCTCCATCACATCATCGACCATTTTCAATGATTTGGAGCGGGCAATAATCAATGGTGAAACCATGTGCGGAAAGATAATAAAATCACGCAGCGGTAATATCGGTAAAATATCCGGTATGAGAATGGGATCGGATTCATCGACATCTTTTAGTCCGCTAATATAGTCATCTTGCATTCAACAACTCCCTAAAAACAGAACTGTTTCCAAAGTAAGCTAATTTGAACCCCAATATAACCATCTTTTGATAAACTTACAATAAAATAAAAGTTAAATTTTGATAAGATTCGGTCGGTAAATTCGCCTACTTTTCCTTTAAAAGTTTTTTAAAATCTTCGTCTTTGCCAATTCCTACCAGGATATCGCTGTCTTTAATGATATGGTCTGCCCGAGGCACAATGACCAAATTTTCCGGAACCAACTCTTTGATGACGACGATCTGAATTCCATAACGGTTAGCAATGTCTAGATCCCTGAGTGATTTTCCCATAAAGGAATTAGGCGGTCCGAATTCAAGTATGGAAACGCCGGGACTTAGCGGGATGGCGTCGAGTACATTGATATTTTGCAGACTTTTTGCAAACCGAAAGGCGACATCTTTTTCCGGAAAGATGACCGATGTGGCGCCAATCCGGTCTAAAATTTTCCCGTGATCCTCTGTAGATGCTTTGGCAATAATTTCTTTAACGCCCAGCTCTTTCAGATACAGGGTAACCAGAATGCTGGCGTCAATCTGGTCGCCGAGGCTGACAACCACAACATCAAAATCCGTGATGCCGATACTTTCCAAAGTCTCTTTGTCTCGAGCATCGGTGACGATGGCTTTAGTGACAAAATTTTTTATTTTATCAATTTTTGATTCGTTGGCGTCTATCGCCATGATATTTAGCCCGGCTTCGTTGAGGTATTTGCACAGATATTCTCCAAAGGTGCTCATACCGATTACTGCAAATTTTCGCATAATTTCTTCTCTTAATTTATCCGACTAACACTTTTTCTTCTGCATATTTGTATTTTGGCGCTTCCTTTTTACCGATTGCCAGCGTCACGGTCAATGGTCCGAGCCTGCCTATGAACATGGTGATGATAATAATTACTTTGCCCATTGATGACAATCCAGCCGTTATCCCGGTGGAAAGCCCGACCGTGCCGAATGCGGAGACGACTTCAAACAGGGTTTCCAGAAACAATCCCCGGCTGTTATGGTGCGATACCCCACCAAATTCAGAAGTCATTAATAAAATAGTCATGATGGTAACAATAGTTACCGAAAAAATAGCCACCGAAACAGCGCGTGAAACGATAACCTCGGGAAGTCGGCGATAACCAATGTTCACGCTCTCCTGATTTTTAAATCTGGCAAACAACATCGACACAATAACGCCGGCTGTTGTGGTTTTGATCCCGCCTCCACACGAGCCGGGGGAAGCGCCGATAAACATCAACATGATGATGAAAAATAGCGTCGGATTGGTTAATATTGAAATATCTATGGTATTAAAACCGGCGGTTCGCGTGGTGATAGATTGAAAAAGCGGAAACAAAACTTTATTGACCGGGGATTGATGGGATAAAATATTCCGCGATTCGAACAGGTAGATAAAAAAGAATCCAACTATAATAAGAATAAAAGAGATAATGATTGCTATTCTCGAGTGAAAGGAAAAAGCAGCGCTAGTTCCCTTTTTTAGCGGATTAAATATTTTTTGTTTTAATTCATAGAGAACAATAAATCCCAATCCCCCGAGAATGATTAATATTATCAAAATCAAATTAACGGCGATATTTCCCTGATACTGAATAAAGCTGTCATGATTGAGTGAAAATCCGGCGTTGCAAAACGCTGATATTGAGTGAAACAAACCATGATAAATCGCGTCCGACAAGCTCATTTGATCCCAAAACGCCAGTGTCAACAGAATGGCGCCGATGATTTCAACGAGAATGACGAATGTGAAAATTGTTAACAGCAATTCCAAGATGTTTTTTACCGGAAATTGAGTCAGGCTTTCCTGAAGAACGCTGCGATCGGCAATGGAAAATTTTCCAATAATTAAAAAGATAAAAAATGTAGAAAATGTCATGATGCCCAACCCGCCCAACTGGATGAGAAGCAGAATGACCAACTGGCCGAACTGGGTAAATTTTGTGCCGGTATCCACTACGATCAGTCCCGTGACACAAGTGGCAGATGTGGCGGTGAACAGGGAATCGACCAGAGAAAGCCGGTCACCGTGAACCGCCTGCGGCAGCGAGAGCAGGATGGTACCAAGAATGATAACGATGAGGAAACTTGAAACCAGAATCCTGGAAGAGCCCCAAAATTTTTGCTCGCTGGGATTTTTCATAATTAATTCTTGCCCAATAATTTTCGCAGTTTTTCCAACTCTTTTTCCTTTCCGGCGGCGACCAAAATATCGTCGGCTTGAAATATTCGGTCCGGATTGGGCATTTCATTGCTGGGACCGATGTCGCTCAACTTTTTTTTAACCGCCAGAATAGTGATGTTGTATTGTGCCCGAATGTCAAGTTGTTTGATAGATTTTCCGATAAAACTATCAGGGACCCTGATAAAATCCACCTTAAAATCACTGGGGAGTTGAACCAGGTTGCGCATTTTTTCGCTGCCCAAATCGCGAACATATTTGACGCCGATGATGTCTTTTCTTAAAATTTCACGATTGTAAAGTTTAATGATTTCCTTTTTGGAGACCATTCCGATGAGTCTCATGGATTGGATATTATCCACGACCGGCAGGTGTTCGCTCTCGACCCGTTCAAAGCGGTTCATACAGTCGGCGAGGTTGGTTTCAGGAACAACAAATTCTTCAATCGGATGCAACAGGTCTTTGGCGATAACCAGTTGGTTCAGGCTTTCAGGTGCGCTCAATACAGATTTTACCAGATGGGTCGATAAAGTTCCCATCAGTCTGTTTTGATCGTTTACCACATAGTAATAAGCTTCCTGACTTTCCATGAAAATTTTGATAATTTGTTTTAGCCTGGTGCATTCTTTGATTGTGGGTATTTTAGAATGCATCAAATCGCCAACCAAGAACGATTTCATGATGATCTCTTCCCGCCCCTGATTAAGGGAAATACCTCGCAGCGTTAATTTCTGGGTATAAATTGAATCCTGCTTGAACCGCCGCGCCAGAACGGTTGCAATGGTGCAGGAAATCATAATGGGCAAAATAATTTTATAATCATTGGTGATTTCAAACAAGATCAAAATCGCAGTAATCGGTGCATGGGTGGTCGCCGCCACCACAGCACCCATACCGACCATGGCATAAGCGCCGCTATAAGCCGCCAAACCAGGAAACAGGTAGTCAATCAAATATCCGAAAGCGCCGCCAGAAACCGCGCCCAGAAACAACGCCGGCGCAAAAACTCCTCCTGATCCTCCGGAGCCAAGCGTTATGCTGGTCGCGAGCAATTTGAAAACCATGAGCAATAGCAATGTATGCCAAACGAATTCTCCGCGCAACGCCATTTCAATGCTTTCATAGCCGCCGCCAAAAACATGGGGACAGATGATGATTATTAAACCAAGTATGGCCCCGCCAACCGGGGTTTTTAAAAAATCCGGAAATTTCAGTTTGTCCCAGAATCGCTCGCTGGCGTAAACCGATTCAATAAACGCCAGACCGACTAATCCGGTCACTATCCCCAATATCATGTAAAAAGGGATTTCCCAAATAGAGACCAGCGAGTACAGCGGTACTGAAAATATTGGGTAATTGCCAAAAAACGCACGCGAAACTGCCGTTGCCATGACCGACGAGATGATAATCGGACTGAAGCTGATCAGCGCAAAATTGCCGATGATCACCTCCAACGCAAAAAACGCCCCGGCAATGGGCGCATTGAAAGTCGCCGCGATTCCGGCAGCGGCGCCGCATCCGACCAAAATTTTAAGCCGCTCCGGCGATACTTTTAACCATTGTCCGATGCTTGATCCCACCGCTGAACCGACCTGAATAATTGGACCTTCCTGTCCGACCGAACCACCAGTGCTGATGGTTATTGCAGAGCTGATCGATTTAACAATTGCCACCCGCGGGCGAATCTGACCGTTTTTCAGAGCCATTGCCTGCATGACTTCAGGAACGCCGTGCCCTTTCGCCTCACGGGCAAAAAAGTAAATGATTGGTCCCACAATGGCGCCGCCCAGCAGCGGGAGCAAAATTTTCCAATAGAATGGGAGATCAGCAAGCGCTTCGAGAACGCTTCTGGAGTCCTGCAGAGCAATTTTTTGGGTGAATATAATCAGCCAGCGAAAGCCAATCGCCACAAAACCGCCGAGAACACCCACAATAACGGCCAGAATGAGAATATAGGTCTGTCTCTTATACACATCT